>Ga0187892_10006578_pt1 | contig 17158 bp, 14 predicted proteins | sample MA1701073metaG_FD_139345 | JGI IMG/M metagenome (GOLD analysis project Ga0187892, IMG submission 139345) | Bio-ooze microbial communities from a basaltic lava cave in the Kipuka Kanohina Cave System on the Island of Hawaii, USA - MA170107-3 metaG ... | reverse complement strand
GGCCAGCTGTTCGGCGTGGGGGACGTCGGGCACGGCTCCACTCTGGCGCGAAACTTCCGGTCCGCGTCTCCACTGTGTCGACACAGGATTAGCAGGTGGCGGCCGAGCTCAACGAGCGAACCGCCGGCGGTGAGTTTTAGACAATAGGCGTCGGAATCCGACGCCTATTGTCTAAAACACCGATCCTCCACGTGGAGGACGGGGGCGAGACGGTCCCCGAGAACCTGCTGTGCCGGTGCGGGCGTCACCACGAGGGCCACCACCGCTGGTTCAGATCGGGTAGTAGCCCGAGTGGAGGTAGACGCAGGGCACGCCCTCCTCGCGGAACATGTCGTAGTTGCAGCGGTCGTCCTCGAAGGCGAGGCGGGGGTGGTAACCGCGTTGGCGCAACTCCCCGTTCGTCCCCCGCTTGAACTCGAGGGCGGCGGAGTAGTCGCCGAAGGGGCGCATGACGAGGAGGTCCCACCGCGGCTTGTGGCGATCGAGCCAGTCGAGCGTGGGGCGGCGGACCTTGACCGGCCGGCCGGTGAGGAGCACGACAGCAAGCCCAGGGTCGAGCAGCTCGGACAGGACGGCGACCTCCTCGATCAGCGCGTCCTCCCCGCAGGCGGCGAAGAAGCCGTTCCAGTCCTTCTTGCCCGGCCCTTCAAGGAAGTGCTGGCGGTTCGAGGCGTCCGACAGCACGCCGTCCATGTCGAACACCACCACCGGCCCGGGCGGGCGGGGCTCCTCCCGCCACCGCCAATGCCTCGGCCAGTCTGGGTCCAGCACCTACTCCTCGTCGGTCGACGTGGTGGCCCGGCGGCGGATCTCGTCCACGACCGACGCGTCGGCCAGCGTGGTGGTGTCGCCCAGGTCTCGGCCCTCGGCCACGTCGCGCAGGAGCCGGCGCATGATCTTGCCGCTGCGGGTCTTGGGCAGGTCGTCGGTGAAGATCACCGTCTTGGGCCGGGCGATGGGCCCGATCTTCTTGGCCACGTGCCGGCGCAGAGCCTCGCCGTGCTCGGGCGAGCCCAGCTCTGTGCCCTTGAGGGTGACGAAGGCGATGATCGCCTGGCCGGTGGTGTTGTCCTTGCGGCCCACCACCGCCGCCTCCGCCACCGACGTGTGGTCGACCAGGGCCGACTCGACCTCGGTGGTGGAGACCCGGTGGCCGGAGATGTTCATCACGTCGTCGACCCGGCCCAGGAACCAGAAGTAGCCGTCGTCGTCGAGCTTGGCCCCGTCCCCGGCGAAGTACCGGCCCTCGAAGCGCGACCAGTAGGTCTGCCGGAACCGGTCGGGGTCCTTGTAGATGCCCCGCAGCATCCCCGGCCACGGGTGGGTGAGGGTCACGTACCCGCCGCCCGTCGAGACGGGCTGGCCCTTGTCGTCCACGATCTCGGCCCCCACGCCCGGTAGGGGAAACGTGGCTGAGCCGGGCTTGAGGGTGGTCGCCCCCGGGAGGGGCGAGATCATGATCCCCCCCGTCTCCGTCTGCCACCAGGTATCGACGACCGGGCAGCGGCCGCCGCCGATGTGCTGCCAGTACCAGACCCACGCCTCGGGGTTGATGGGCTCACCCACGCTGCCGAGCAGCAGCAGGGAGGACAGGTCGCGGCCCTCAGGGTGCTCGGTGCCCCACTTCATGAACGTCCGGATGGCAGTGGGGGCGGTGTACAACTTGGTGACCTTGTAGCGCTCGACGATCGACCACCAGCGGTCGCGGCCGGGGGTGTCGGGGCTGCCTTCGTAGAGGACGGAGGTGGCCCCGTTGGCCAGCGGGCCGTACACGATGTAGCTGTGGCCGGTGACCCAGCCGATGTCGGCCGCGCACCAGTAGATGTCGGTCTCAGGATGGAGGTCGAAGACGTAGCGGTGGGTGAAGGCCACGTGGGTCAGGTAGCCGCCGGTGGTGTGCATGATCCCCTTGGGCTTGGCCGTGGTACCCGACGTATATAAGAGGTACAGCAGATCCTCGGAGTCCATGGGCTCGGGCGGGCAGTCGGGGGCGACGCCCTCCATGAGGTCGTGGTACCAGCGGTCGCGGCCCTCCACCATGAGCACGTCGGTCTCGGTCCGGCGCACCACCACCACGTGCTCGATCGACGGAGTGCCGTCGAGTGCGTCGTCGGCGTTGGCTTTGAGGGGGACGGCGCTGGCCCGCCGCCAGCCGCCGTCGGCAGTGACCAGCACCTTGGCCTCGGCGTCGTTGATGCGGTCCCGCAGCGCCTCGGCCGAGAACCCGCCGAACACCACCGAGTGGGGAGCGCCGATGCGGGCGCATGCCAGCATGGCCACCGGCAGCTCGGGGATCATCGGCATGTAGATCGCCACCCGGTCGCCCTTGGCCACGCCCAGGCCCTTCAGGACGTTGGCGAAGCGCGCCACCTCGTCCCGCAGCTCTGCGTAGGTGATGGTGCGCGTGTCCCCCGGCTCGCCCTCCCAGTGGTAGGCGACGCGGTCGCCCTGGCCGGCGTCGACATGGCGGTCGAGGCAGTTGTGGGACACGTTGAGGGTCCCGCCCACGAACCACTTGGCGAAAGGCACGTCCCACTCGAGGATCGTGTCCCAATCGGAGGACCAGTCGAGGAGGTCGGCCGCCTGCCGGGCCCAGAAACCCTCGTAGTCGGCGTTGGCCTCGTCGTACATCCATTGATCGACGACCAGGGCCTGGTTCTTGAAGTCCTCCGGGGGTGGGAACGAGCGATTCTCGAGGTAGTAGGCCTCGATGGTTGCGGGCTCCGCCATCGCATTCTCCCTCTCGGTGCCGACGGTGAGGCGAGCCTAGGCGTCGCTTCGGACCACGACGCTGCGCACCGCCTTGTCGTGCCACCCCTGTCTCCGCTTGTCCCACAGGGGCGACAGGGCGTTGGCGATGCCGGGCAGCACGTAGGCGTAGAACAGGCCGACGTAGACCAGCCGGCGCAGAGCGGCCCGGCCGGGGCCGATGGGCCCGCCCGCGGCGGCGTCACGCACTTGGATCTTCATCGCCATCTTGCCCACCGTGGCGCCGCGGAGGCTGCCGTCCATGATGGCCGAGTACACCACCGAGGCCACCAGTTGCAGGAGCAGGAGCCCGGACTCGGGCTCGTAGCGGGTGATGTCCCCGTCCTCGATGGTGCGCACCAGTCCCAGCTGGAACCCGATCAGGGCGATGGGCGCGCCCAGCACCAGGCCGTCGAGGAGGATGGCCACCGCCCGCCTCCACCACGGGGCGGGCATGGCCGCGGCACCGCCCGGAGCGTCGGTGGGCGGCCCGTACCGCCAGGGCTCGTCGTCCTCGCCGTCTCGGGGAGGCGGGGGTAGGGCGTCCGACATCTCGCCGACCCTATTCGCAGACCTTTGACCCGGCCACGAGGCATCCACCAGCCGCCGTCAGAGGGCGGCTACCGTTGGCACGCTTCCCCTCGACGTTCACAACCAAGGAAGGCCATGCCACGTACGGCAAGGGTCGGGCCGCCGGGGACGCACTCCGCCGACCCGCTCGGAGCGTCATTCATCGCATCCTGGTCCGCCGACCAGTTGGTCGCGCTGATTCGGAGCCGACCCGATCTGGGCACACCGCCGCCGAAGTCGTTGGTCGCCCTGGGGGAACGAGCCGTCAGTCCCCACAGCACAGCCTTGGCCCACCGCCGCCTCGATCGCGCCGCCCAGCAGCTCCTCGAGGTGATGGCACTGGTCCCGCCGCCCGTCACGGCGGAACAGGCCGCGGCCCTGCTGGCCCGGGGGACGGAGCCGGAGCACCTCGAGCGACCCTTGGCACTGCTGGAGGAATCGGCACTGCTGCTGCGATCGGCTGCCGGTTGGTCGCTCAACCCCGGTCTCGACGGCACCCTGCGCCGCAACGGCATCGGGCCTCCGGCCGCCGCCCTCCTGGCCGGCCGCACCGCCGCAGACCTGGCGGCGGTGTGCAAGCGGCTCGGCATCGCCGCAGGCAAGAGCAAAGACGCCACTCTCGGTGCCATCGCCGCCTGCATCGCCCAGCCCGAAGAGATCCGCCGGCTCCTGCGCAAGGCCCCCGCGGGGGTCGCCCAATTGGCCGAGGAGGTGGCCCGCGGCGCCAACCTGCGCGGGGCCGGGCCGTGGGGCCTCACCGACAAGACGCCCGCAGGCTGGCTCTACGGGCGAGGGCTGCTGGGCTCCCTCGACTGGTTTCTCCTGGCCATGCCCGGCGAGGCATCGCTCGCCGTCCGCGGCGGTGCGGTGTTTGCCTCGTTCTCCCCCGATCCTCCCGACATCGGCCTTCGGCCGGCGGAACCGGCCGCCCTGGCGTCCGCCGGCACTGAGGCTGCCCTGGCTGCCGCCGAGGGCGTGGCCACCATGCTCGATTCCCTGGCCGAGCAGCCGGCCAAGCTGCTCAAAGACGGTGGGATCGGCGTGCGGGAGCTTCGGCGGCTGGCCAAGGCCGCCGGTTGCCCCGAGCGCGACGCCGCCCGGCTGCTCGACATCGCCGTGGCGGCGGGGCTGGCGTGGATTGATGTCGGCCTCGATGCTGCGCTGCCCACGGCCGCCTTCGACGGCTGGGCCGCCTCCGACCCCCCGGCGCGGTGGGGCGCGCTGGTTGCCGGCTGGTACGGCGCCGACTACCACCCCAGCCTGGCCGGGGCGATCGGCTACAACGACAGGCCGATCCCGCCCCTGTTGCCGCGCGGGTGCGAGGATTCAGCTGCGGATCGCCGCCGAGCCGCACTTGCCGCTCTCGCTGCGGTCCCGGAGGGCTACGCAGCTGATGCCGCCGCGCTGTCGGAGCGGTCCCGGTGGGCCTCCCCCGACCTGTGGGACGGCGGGCCGGCATCGCCGTCTTTGCTCTGCACCTGGGTCATCGAGGAATGCGAGCTGCTCGGCCTGTCGGTCGGGGGCGCCCTCACTGAGCCCGGGCGGCTGGTCGCATCGGGCGATCTCTCCGGAGCCGCGAATCTCCTCGCCAGCCTGAGCCCCGCCATCACGTCCGAGATCGTGCTCCAGGCCGATCACACTGCGATCGCGGCAGGGACCCTGGCGAGCGAAGTCGCGCTCGAGCTGGACCTGCTGGCCGACGTGGAGTCGAAAGGGGCGGCGACCGTCTACCGCTTCAGTGAGCCGTCGCTGCGCCGGGCCTTCGACGCCGGGAGAACGGCGGAGGGCATCTCGGGCTTTCTGGCCCGCCACGCCCCTCGGGGCGTTCCCCAGTCGCTGGCCTACCTCGTGGGCGACGTGGGGCGCCGCCATGGAGTGGCGCGAGTCGGCTCGGCGCAGTGCTATCTCCGTTGCGACGAGGCCAGCCTTCTGGCCGAGATGGTCAATGCCCGGGCGGTCAAAGGCCTCGCCCTCCGCCAGCTCGCACCCACCGTGGCGATCACCGATCGTGAACCGAGCGTGGTGGTCGCCACCCTGCGCAGCGCCGGCTACCTGCCCGCCGAGGAGGACGCCGGCGGCGGCTTGGTGGTGACTCGCCCATCGCCTCGGCGTGCCCCCGTCCGAGGCCTGCGCCGTCCTGATGCCAACACATCGTCGACGCCCCTGCCGCCGGGCGGTATCGAAGCGCTGGTCGAGGGGCTTCGACGGACTTCGCCGTTCTCCCCGCCTGCACCCTCGAAGGCGGCCACCCCCAAACCCCGCCTCCATGCCGTCCCGCCGCCATCGGAGCTGTTCGACGACGCCGAGGTGCGACCGTCGGCCATCGTGCGCGATCGAGCGTCGGTGATGGGGCTCTTCGACGAAGCCTTCGTGGAGGACTGGGTGGTCCGGGTCTCCTACACCAACGGCAAGGGCGCCACGTCGCAGCTCAACGTCATCGTCGTCGACGTGGATGACGATGACGTGGTGGTGCAGGCGTTCCCTCGCCTGGACCGGCGAGTGTTGCGCATCGACCGCGTCGAGTGGGCCCGCATGCTCACCGAAGCCGAGGAGGAGGCGCTGTGACCACCGGCGAAGGCCCGCTGATCGTCCAGTCCGACCGGACACTGCTGCTCGACGTCGACCACCCACACTCCTCCGAGTGCCGGGCCGCCATCGCCCCGTTCGCCGAACTCGAGCGATCGCCCGAGCACGTCCACACCTATCGGGTCACCCCGCTCGGACTGTGGAACGCCCGGGCCGCCGGCCTCGACGGCGAGACGGTCGTCGACGCGCTGCTCACCTGGTCGCGCTACCCGGTCCCGCAGTCGCTTCTACTCGAAGTGGCCGAGCAGATGGAGCGCTACGGCCGGCTCGTGCTGGAGCGCGATCCCGTCCACGGGCTCGTTCTGCGCTCCCACGACCGAGCGGTCTTCGAGGAGGTGTTGCGGGCCAAGGGCGTCGCACCTCTCGTCGGCGACCGGCTCGACGACGACACGGTCGTGGTCCCGGCCGGTGAGCGGGGCCGGCTCAAGCAGGCCCTGCTCAAGGCGGGTTGGCCGGCCGACGACCGGGCGGGACACGTCGAGGGGGCAGCCCACCCGATCTCGCTGCGTGACGACGCCGGGTTCAAGCTGCGGCCCTACCAGGAGCAAGCGGTCGAGGCGTTCGAAGCCGCCGGCAGCGGCGTGGTGGTGCTGCCGTGCGGGGCGGGCAAGACCCTGGTGGGGTTGGCGGCCATGGCCCGCACGGGGGCCCGCACCCTCGTCCTCGTCACCAACATCGTCTCCGCCCGCCAATGGCGGCGCGAGCTGCTCGCTCGCACCAACCTGAGCGAAGCGGAGATCGGCGAGTACTCCGGAGAGACCAAGGAAGTCCGGCCCGTCACGCTCGCCACATACCAGATCCTCACCACCCGCCGCAAGGGAGTCTTCACCCACCTCGACCTCTTCTCAGCTGAGGACTGGGGGCTCATCGTCTACGACGAAGTGCACCTCCTGCCCGCCCCCGTTTTCCGGATGACCGCCGAGATCCAGAGCCGCCGTCGCCTCGGCCTCACCGCCACATTGGTGCGCGAGGACGGGCACGAGGGCGACGTGTTCTCCCTCATCGGCCCGAAACGCTACGACGCCCCGTGGCGGGACATCGAGGCTCAGGGTTGGATCGCACCCGCCGAGTGCACGGAGGTGCGGGTCACGCTGGCTGACGAGGAGCGCCTGGCCTACGCGCTGGCCGAGCCCGAAGAGCGCTACCGCGTGGGTGCCACCGCTCGCTCCAAGCTGGCTGTGGTCACCGCACTGTGCGAGGAGGCCCTGCGCCGGAGCGAGCCCACCCTGGTGATCGGCCAGTATCTCGACCAGCTCGAGGCGGTAGCCGAGCGCCTGGGAGCGCCATTGATCACGGGAAAGACCCCCAATCCGGTGCGGGAACGGCTGTACGGGGCCTTCCGCTGCGGCGACGAGCCCATGCTGGTGGTGTCGAAGGTCGCCAACTTCTCCATCGACCTTCCCGAGGCCTCGGTCGCCGTCCAGATCTCGGGCACCTTCGGCAGCCGCCAGGAGGAGGCCCAGCGCCTTGGGCGGATCCTGCGGCCGAAATCCGATGGGCGCCAGGCCCACTTCTTCACCGTCGTGTCCCGCGATACCAACGACCAGGAGTTCGCCGCCCGCCGCCAGCGCTTCCTGGCCGAGCAGGGCTACGCCTACCAGATCGTCGACGGGGAGGACGTGCTCGTCGCCGCCGAGCGCCGCCGCCGGGAGGAGCGCGAGGTCGGCGGCCGGGCGATCGAGCTCGGCGACCGCCCCGGGCTTCCCCGGCCCGGCGACGACTGAGTTACGGGCTCACCGTCCATTCGAGGACTCGAAAGGCTCCCAGGCCGGCGGGGTCGGTGAGGGCGGCGGCCTCGCCGGCGGTGCTGCGGGCCTGGAGCGCATCGAGGTCGCCGATGGAGGCCCGCTGCTGCCAGTGCCGGCGAGCCGCCTCGGCCAGGTCGTCCACGCCGTGGGCCCGAAGGAACTCGGCCTGGCTCTGGTCGGCCCCAGGAGAGGCCACCGCCGCCAACTGGTCGACGGCCACCTCGCAGGTCACGTCCTGGCGACCGAGGTCGTCGAGAGGGTCGCCGCCGCGGCCGTGGGACCGGTAGGTGCGCACCCACTCCGTCCACGGCCGCGTCGCCATGGAAGGCGTGGTGTCGGCGTAGTCGACGACGACGACCCGGCCCCGCAAGAGGCCGGACAGGGCGGCCCGCAGCCACGCCGCCCCCTCGTGCTGGAGCGGGACGCGGGCCCCCGGCCCGGCGGCGGGAGCCAGCCGGGCCGCCTCGGCCGCCACCGCCGGTGGGGCCTCGACCAGCAACTCCTCCAGCTCGGCCGTGACCCTGACCTCGCTCCAGGCCCCGCCGGCGCCCCGCTCGAGCAGCCGGAAGGGCAGGTTGTCGAGCAGCTCGTTGGCCACGGTCACCCCTTCGAAGGGGCCGACTGGCAGCTCGGAGAGGGCGGTGAACAGGGGGCCGATGCCCGACACCGGCTGGGGCCCCAGGTCGGAGTCGGCCACCACCATGGGCCCGAGCACCATCCCTGCCGGCTCGAGTGGCAGCCGGGCCGCCTGCCGCTCCCGCCACCGGGCCGATCGTTCCACCAGCACGTACCGCAGCGCCGTCGAACACTCGGGCCGAGCCGCCAGAACGCCCACCGCCAGGGTACCCGGCCCCGCTCCCGCCTCGACCACCACGTACGGGTCGGGGCGGCCCATCCCCTCCCACCATCGGTCGAGGGCCCGGGCCAGGACCGTCCCGAACAGGGGCCCGACCTCGGGGCTGGTCAGGTAGTCGGCTCCGCCCCGGCCCGGGCCCAAACCCGACGCGTAGAACCCGAGGTCCTCGTGGTAGAGGGCGAGGTCGAGGACCTCGTCGAAGCGAAGCGGGCCCAGCCGCCGCGCCCGCTCGGCGACGATCTCCGCTACGCCTACCGGACGAACGACGCCAGGTCCCCGAGGCGGGCGAAAAGCTGCGGGTACACGCCGATCACGACCACTACCAGAGCGGTCACCCCGAGGGCTGCGGTGAGCGACGCCGGCACCGGGATGCGCGTCTTGTCTCCGTCGGGCACGGGGTTCATGAACATCTCTTTGGGCAACGCCGAGTAATAGAACAGTGCGATCACGGAGTTGACGGCGGCGATCACGCCCAGGGTGATCGACCAGGCGTTGCCCGCGTCGAGCACGGCCCGGAACACGAAGATCTTGGCCCAGGCCCCGGCCAGGGGCGGAATGCCGGCCAGGGAGAACATGAACAGGGCCATGAGCACCGACAGGCCCGGCGCGTACTCGAACAGCCCGCCGTACGACCTGATCTCGGCGGACCGGGTCTTGCGGGCGACGGCCATGACGACGGCGAACGCCCCCAGGTTCATGGCCGCGTACACGAGCAGGTACACGATGGCCCCTGTGACCGACGACTCGGCGGCCTCGTTGTTGGCGCCGGCGACCGCGAAGGGCACGAGGATGTACCCGCCCTGGGCGATCGAGGAGTAGGCGAGCATGCGTACGACGTTGGTCTGGCGCAGGGCGATCAGGTTGCCGACCGTCATGGACAGGGCGGCGAGGATCCAGAACACGGCCGCCCACACGTCGTCCCGCCCGAAGAAGCCGATGTAGATCAACTGGAACAAGGCCACGAAGCCGGCCGTCTTGGATGCGACCGACAGGAAGGCGGTGACGGGTGTGGGCGATCCTTCGTAGGTGTCGGGCGCCCAGAAGTGGAAGGGCACGGCCGAAACCTTGAAGGCGAAGCCCACGAGCACGAAGACGATGCCCACGCTCACGACGGGTTGGGCCCCGATGTCGCCGCTGATCTCGCGGCCGATGTCGGCCAGCACGGTCGTGCCCGTGAAGCCGTAGATCAGCGACATGCCGTAGAGCATCACCGCCGACGACAGCACGCCCAGCAGGTAGTACTTGAGGGCGGCCTCATTGCTCTTCAGGTCCCGCTTGCGCCACCCGGCCAGCAGGTAGGCGGGGAGGGACAGCGTCTCGAGGGCGATGAAGATCGTGATCAGGTCACGGCTTGAGGCCATCACGATCATGCCGAGGACCGAGCACAGGACGAGGAAGTAGAACTCCCCCTCGTAGTAGTCGCCCTCCTCGACATACCGCTGGGACATCAGCAGCACGACCCAGCCGGTGACCAGGAACAGGGCCTTGAGCACCAGGGAGAAGTTGTCCACCACGTAGGCGTCGCCCAGCATGGAGCGGGTGTCGTCGCCGAAGGTGGCCAGGGAGACCACCGGCACCAAGGCGGCCAGGAAGCCGAAGCTGGCCAGGTTGCCGACGATCCACTTGCGGTCGCGGTCGACGAACAGGTCGGCCAGGAGGGTGAGGCTCAGGGCGACGGCTAGGACGATCTCCGGCGCGAGTGCGTGGTAGTCGAGGTTGGGGGCGTTGAAGTCCATGCCCGGCTAGCCGGCGCCACCGGCCGACCCGGCCACCGCGTCGACTCCCCGGGTCACCAGCTCGACGGCCCCGTCGGTCAGGTCGAAGAGCAGGTGGGGAAAGATGCCGAACAGGAGGATAAGGAGCAGCAGCGGGGTCCAGGCCACCCACTCCGGCATGTGGAGATCGTGGATGTGGGCGCTCTCGAACTCGCCTTTGACCGTACCGAACGCCACCCGCTGCAGCATCCACAGGAGGTAGCCGGCGGCGAAGACGGTACCGATGGCAGCCACGGCCATGTAGGTGCGGAAGATGGCCTCGCTCAGGCCCTCAGCCGGTTGATAGGCGGAGAGGATGGCGGGGAACTCGCCCCAGAAGCCGGCCAGGCCGGGCAGCCCCAGCGACGCGAAGGCGCAGAACCCGAGGATCCAGCCCAGCTTGGGCGCCTGGAGAAGCAGGCCGCCGAGGCGGGCCAGCTCGCGCGTGTGGAACCGCTCCTGGATCGAGCCGGCGATGAAGAACAGCATGCCCGTGATCAGGCCGTGGGCCACCATGCCGAAGACGGCGGCGTTGATGCCGAAGGACGTGAGGGTGGCGATGCCGAGCATCACGAACCCCATGTGGGCCACCGATGAGAAGGCGATCAGCCGTTTCATGTCCTTCTGCGCCAACGATCCCAACGCCCCGTAGATGATGCCGATCACGGCCAGCAAGCCGATCCACGGGGCCCAGGCCTGGGCCGCCTCGGGGAGGACGGGGATGGCGATGCGGATGAACCCGTAGGTGCCCAGCTTCAGGAGCACGGCGGCCAGGATCACCGAGCCGACGGTGGGCGCCTCGGTGTGGGCGTCGGGCAACCACGTGTGGAACGGGAACATGGGCACCTTGATGGCGAAGCCCATGAACAGGCCGGCGAAGATGAGGATCTGGGTGCCCCGGGCGATGGCGCCGCCCGTCGAGATCAGCTCGGGGATGTCGAAGGTCTGCCCGCCCTTGAAGTAGAGAGCCAGGAAGCTGAGGATCATCAGCGCCGACCCGAACAGGGTGTACAGGAAGAACTTGATCGCCGCGTACTGCCGGTTGGGCCCGCCCCACACCCCGATCATGAAGTACATCGGGAGCAGGACCAGTTCGAAGAAGACGAAGAACAGGATCAGGTCCTGGGCTGCGAACGTGCCGTTCATGCCCGTCTCGAGGACGAGCATGAGGATCAGGAAGGCCTTGGGGTTGTGCGGCTCGGGGAAGTGGTCCCACGAGTAGATGACGCACAGGACGGTGATGCCCATGGCCATGAGCAGCAACGGAAGGGAGATCCCGTCGATGGCGATGTGGTAGTGGCTGTTGATGACGTCGATCCAGTTCTTGTCGACGTCGAACTGAAGGCGGTCGGAGTTGCCGTGGTCGAAGTTGACCAGCAGGTAGACGCCGACCGCGGCCGTGGCCAGGCTGAACAGCAGGGCGGTGGCCTTGAGCGCCGCCTCCTTGGACTTGGGCAGGAAGCCCAGCACCGCCGCGCCCACGGCGGGCAGGAAGATGGCGAGCGTCAGCGCCCAGTTGTCGAAACCGTCGTTCATGGGTCTCCTACGTCACGAACACGAGGACGAGCGCGGCGAGGGCGGAGGCGCCGAACAGGTAGGCGGCGTACTGCTGGACCCGGCCGCTCTGGGTGTGGCGGAGGCCTTCGCCACTCTCCTCGGCGCTCAGGCCCGCCCCGTTGACGGCCCCGTCGATCAACATCTGGTCGATGTAGTCGTAGGTGAGGTGGGCCGCGCCCTGGGCTCCCTTGCCGACCCCGTTCACCGCCCCGTCGAGCACGTTCTGGTTGATCCAGTAGGCGGCCTTGGCCACCGGGTACTGGATGCTGCGGATGATCCCGTCCACGAAGAGGGCGTCGAGGTAGTACTTGTTCACCAGCACCTTGTGACCAGTGGCCAACAAGCCGCTCCTGGCAGTGAGCCCCTTGAAGGCACCGCGGAGGTAGTACCCGGCGGCGGCGCCGATGCCGAGCAGGGCCACGATGGTCGACAGGGCGGCCAGGCCGATGTTGAAGTCGTGGTGCTCCAGGAAGTGAGGTACACCCTCGACCTCGAAAGCTACCCAGTCGGTGAACTTGGCGATGCCGGGGGCGTTGAGGAGACCGACGACCAGCGACAGGCCGGCCAGTATGCGCAGCGGCCAGGCCATCGACGGCGGCGACTCGTGGGGGTGGCCGTGGCCGCGGAACTCGCCGGCGAAGATCAGGTAGCAGGCCCGGGTCATGTAGGCGGCGGTCATGAACGCCCCGAGCAGGCCGACCACGAGGAACAGCTGGTAGTCACCCTCGAAGGCCCCGTTGAGGATCTCGTCCTTCGACCAGAAGCCGGCCAGGGGTGGGATGCCGGCCAGGGCGACGGAGCCGACGATGAACGTCCAGAACGTGGTGGGCATGTGCTTCCGCATGCCGCCCATGTCGCTCATGTTGTTGGAGTGGACGGCATGGATCAGCGAGCCCGACCCGAGGAAGAGGTTGGCCTTGAAGAAGGCGTGGGTGAAGAGGTGGAACACGGCCGCCGTCCACGCACCGACGCCCAGCGCCATGACCATGTACCCCAGTTGGCTGACGGTGGAGTAGGCCAGGACCTTCTTCACGTCGTCCTGCACGAAGGCCAGGAGGGCGGCGATGATCACCGTGATCCCCCCGATCAGGGCGACCAGGTTGATCCCGCCCGCCTCGATGGAAAAGCCCGACCAGAACACGCCGTAGAGGCGGGCCACGAGGTACACACCGGCCACGACCATGGTGGCGGCGTGGATCAGGGCGGACACGGGTGTCGGCCCGGCCATGGCATCGGGCAGCCACACGTGGAGGGGGAACTGGGCGCTCTTGCCCATGACCCCGAGGAAGAGCAGCGTGGCGCCGGCCAGCAGCAGGCCGTGCTCGATGCCGTCCGTCAGGGCCAGGCGGTTGAGGTTGGCGATGTTGAAGTTCCGCCCGGCGGCGAAGAACAGCAGGATGATGCCGGTCATGAGGCCCACGTCGCCGGTGCGGGTGGTGATGAAGGCCTTGATGGCGGCGCTGGAGTTGGCCCCCTCCTCCCACCAGTGGCCGATCAGCATGAACGAGCAGAGTCCGACCAGCTCCCAGCCGATCATGAGCTGGAGGGTGTTGTCGGCCACGACAAGGGTCAGCATGGCCGCCGTGAACAGGCTGAGGGCGGCGAAGAAGTAGGTGAACCGCCGGTCGCCGTGCATGTAGCCGGTCGAGTAGACGTGCACCATCAGCGAGATGAAGGTGACGACGACCAGCATCATGACCGTCAGCCCGTCGACGGCGATGCCGGCCCCGATGTCGATCCCGCCGAACTCAAACCACGTCTTGTGGCGCTCGACGGGCTGGCGGGGAGCATCGAGCCCGATCCACTTGGCGGCCGTGGCGCACGACAGCCCGAAGGAGATCAGCAGCGCGGTGATCCCCACCTCCGACCCCTTCTTGGGCAGCTTCTTGCCGAAGAACAGGATGACGAAGAAGGAGACGGCAGGGATGAGGGGGATCAGCCAGGCGTAGCCGAGGATGCCGGCGTCGACGGCGTGGGCGGCGGCCTCGTCGGCCGGGGCGGTCACCGCCAGGAGGTCGAGCACCGGTGCCTCCTAGCCCTTCATCAGGTCGACTTCGTCGAGGTCGATGCTGGCCCGGTTGCGGAAGATGACCAGGACGATGGCCAGCCCGACGCCCACCTCGGCGGCCGCCACCGCGATGGTGAAGAGGGCGAACACCTGGCCCGCCACGTTGTCCTGGAAGGCGCCGAAGGCGATCAGGTTGATGTTGACGGCGTTGAGCATGAGCTCGATGGACATGAGCACCAGCACGCCGTTCTTGCGGACGAGCACGCCATAGACGCCGAGGCAGAACAGTACGGCCGAGAGGAACAGGAACTGGTTGAGGTACATCAGTCCCTCCGGGCGATGGCGACGGCGCCCACCAGGGCGGCCAAGAGGAGGATGGAGACGACCTCGAAGGCGATCACGTAAGGGCCGAAGATCGAGTCGCTGACCTCGCCCACGCCCTGGACGGTCCCGAAGCTGATCTTGTCGTCCCCCCAGGCGTCGGCCAGCACGGCGGCCAGCGCCCCCAGCAGGAACAAGGCCACGAGTCCACCCACCAGGCGCTGGTCGTTGTCGACGTCGGCGTCACGGCCGATCGGGGCCCGGGTGAGCATGACCCCGAACAGGAGCAGGACGACGATGGCCCCGATGTAGACGAGGACCTGCACGACGGCCACGAACTCGGCCGCCAGCAGGATGAACTGGCCGGCCGCTCCGGCCAGCACGATGGCGAGGAACAGGGCAGCCCGAACCACGTTCTTGGTGGTGACCAGGCGGAAGGCGGCCACGATCATCACGAAGGCGAGGATGCCGAAGATGATGTTCTGCGCCAGCACGGCCCGGAGTTCCCCTACTTCTTCTTCTGGGCGCCGGCTTCGAGCGCCGGGGGCTCGGGAACGGTGGCCATCCACTCGCCCAACTTGTCCTTGTCGTGGAGCATGTCGGCGATGCGGGCCTCGGAGTACTCGTACTCGGGCGACCAGAAGAGGGCGTCGAAGGGGCAGACCTCCACGCAGATCCCGCAGTACATGCACAGGGCGTAGTCGATGTCGAAGCGGTCGAGGGCGTTGACGGTGCGGGGCTTGCCCCCGGCCCGGCGGGGCGGCCGCTTCTCCTTGTGGCCCTCGATGTAGATGCACCAGTCGGGGCACTCGCGGGCGCACAGCATGCAGACCGTGCAATTCTCCTCTTTGAGGGCGATGACGCCCCGGGCCCGGGTGGGCGGCGCCTCCTTCTCGTGGGGGTACTGCACAGTGACGGCGCCCTCGAGCATGGTGCGGAACGTGACACCTAGCCCCTTGAGCAGCCCTTTTCCGGGAAGTTCAGGCATCTACAGCGCAACCTTGAGAATGCCCGTGACCAGGATGTTCACGAGCGAGATGGGGATGAGGTACTTCCACGCGATGGTCTGGAGCTGGTCCTCCCGGAAGCGGGGGAACGTGAAGCGCATCCAGAAGATGAGGAAGGAGACCAGCATGATCTTGGCCCCGAGCACGAGCGGGCCGAGCACGTTGGCCAGGTTGCCGGTCACGCCGGGGACGAACCAGCCGCCCAGGTAGAGGGTGGCGGCGATGGCGGCCAGGGCGAAGGCGGTGCCGAACTCGGCCATGAAGAAGAACAGGAACCGGAAGCCCGAGTACTCGGTCATGTAGCCGGCCACCAGCTCCGATTCGGCGACGGGCATGTCGAACGGGGTCTGGGTCAGCTCGGCCTGAGCGGCCACGATGAACAGCACGAACCCGACGATCTGGGTGAGAAAGAAGGGGTTGCCGATCAGGTCGAACCCGAAGATCGCCCCGTCCTTCTGGGCCTCGACGATCCCCGGGAGGCTCATCGTGCCGGCCTGGACGATGACGCCCACGACGGCCAGCACCAGCGGCAACTCGTAGGCGATGAGCTGGCCGGCGGCGCGCAGGGCGCCCAGCAGGGAGTACTTGTTAGCCGAGGCCCACCCCGCCATGAGCACGCCGATCACGGACAGCGACGACACGGCCAGAGCGAAGAAGATGCCGGTCGAGAGGTCTTCGACCACCAGATCGGGCCCGGCCGGGATCACCACGTACAACAGGAAGGTGGAGGCGAGCACGACGATCGGGGCCAGGGCGAAGACCCGCCGATCAGCCTGGCTCGGGATGATGTCCTCCTTCTGGATGAACTTGATCCCGTCGCCGATGAGCTGGAACCAGCCGTGGAACCCGCCCGACTCCATGGGCCCGAGCCGGCTCTGCATGTGGGCCATCATCTTCAGCAGGAAGATGTAACCGACGAGGACGGCCGAGCCCGGGATGATGGCCAGGACGACCAGCGTCTTGATGACGGTCTCCTGCCAGTAGCTCAGTTCGAGAGCGAGCATCAGGGGCGCGCCACTCCGCCCGCCTCACTGCCCGTCTGGACTCCCCCCGACATCGCGGCGGAGCCTAGTGAAGCGCTTCACCCGGGGACAAAGCCTGCCCGGCAGGGTCGGGCCGTTCCGGGTCGTCCTCCGGGTGCACCGCATCCCGGCTCGGCCCCGAGCGGAAAGCCCTCGTCGGGGGTCACGATCCAGGAATTCGGTGCTCGAGAGGCAGGTGCCCACCTGAACGAGATCGCACGGGCCGTACGCCACCGGGTACTGCTCGACGGATTGGGGACCCGGTCAGGGACTTCGTCAGCGACCGGGCACGACGGCGCCGAACAGCGGGAGCCGACGCCGCCTACGCCTGCGGGAATGCGCTGCTTCATTGGAACCCACATAACCGCCGATATGGGAAAGTATTCAATCCCAAATGATGATTCAACAGTTACAACAGGCTTCAATGGGGCCCATAACCGCCGATATGGGAAAGATCGGCACCGTCAAGCGGCGGCCGGTGGGCGGCGGGTCAGCTTCAATGGGGCCCATAACCGCCGATATGGGAAAGAAGCTCGGGTAGGGTGATCGCCCGCAGGTGGGCGGGGTTGACGCTTCAATGGGGCCCATAACCGCCGATATGGGAAAGAGCTGATGGTGTCGCTGGTCCGGTTGAACCGCATCCGGCTGCTTCAATGGGGCCCAGAACCGCCGATATGGGAAAGGTGCGGGCCACCCGGTGGTCGGCGTTGGCGATCGGGCTTCAATGGGGCCCATAACCGCCGATATGGGAAAGGCATCGGGACGGGCGCCACCGGGGCGGCGCTGAAGGCTTCAATGGGGCCCATAACCGCCGATATCGGAAAGTCGACCACCCTGGCCGCAGCTACTCCAAGACGTTCGCTTCAATGGGGCCCATAACCGCCGATATGGGAAAGCCACCGACCTCGGTCCCGATGCGCAGCGGTCCCTATAGCTTCAATGGGGCCCATAACCGCCGATATGGGAAAGGTCGCTGCCGTT
>Ga0187892_10006577_pt1 | contig 17163 bp, 17 predicted proteins | sample MA1701073metaG_FD_139345 | JGI IMG/M metagenome (GOLD analysis project Ga0187892, IMG submission 139345) | Bio-ooze microbial communities from a basaltic lava cave in the Kipuka Kanohina Cave System on the Island of Hawaii, USA - MA170107-3 metaG ... | reverse complement strand
GCGCTCGCCGCCGCGGCCAGCTGCCCGACCGGCCGCGTCACCCGGCTGCTGAGCCAGGAGTTGAGTCCGGCCAGCGCTCCGATCACCAGCGCCCCCACCAGGATGGCCGCGACCAGGATCACGCGCCCGATCGCGTTCACGGCGCCGTACGCACGCGCGGCGGGCTGCCTTACGAGCACCCACCAGCTGGCCAGGCCCACCCGGGCGCCGGCCACTCGCTCCTCGCCGCCGCCCACCCCCGGCAGGCGGATCGTCACCAGGCTGACGGAGTCGGCCAGGGGCAGGTCATCGGCCTCCGGCAGTCGCGCGAGAAGCGCCGCGCCCTCGCGGCCCACGACCAGCTCGCCCCGCCGGTTGACGACCTCGACCCGGGCTCCGGTCGAGCCGTCGGAGGTCGCCACAAGGCGCGACAGGCGAGAGAGGTCGAAAACGCCCTTGATCACGCCGACCCGGCGGCCGGCCGCGTTCAGCACCGGCGCGGAGACCTCGAGGGACACCACGCCCGCCGACGAGTCGTAGGACGCGTCGGACTGGTAGGTCTCGCCGCGCCACGCCCGCTGCCACCACTCCTCGTCGCTCTGCACGAAGTCCGATGTGCGGCCCGTCGTGACGGCGTTGTAGCCGTGCGAGTCGGTGACGAACAGCTCGGCGAACACCGAGCGTTCGACAATGCGGCGCAGGAAGCCGGCGGCCTCGGGGGCGACGTCGAGCGACCGGGTGGCGGCCATCAGGCGCTCGAGCTGCGCGGTGGATTGCAGCGGGAAGCCGCGGCGGGTGGCCAGCAGGTCGGCGGTCTCGGCTGCGGCCGCCACACTCGGCATCATGCCGATCAAGTCCAGCTCGGCGCGGCGCTCGCGCAGGTAGAGGGCGATGAGCGCGGCGCTCCGCTCCGCGGTGTCGGTGAGTCGGCGGTCGGCGGTGCGCTCGAGATAGCGGCGTGCCACGCGCCAGCTCAGCCCCGCGCTGATCAACACCACGGCGAGCGTGGCGACGATCCCGCCGGTGACGAGGGTGCCTTGAAGCGTGCGGTCGCGGCCGCGCACGGGGGCGGGCATACGCTTCGACCAAGCTAGGGGATGGCTCCGGGCCGCCGCAAGTGCTTATTTTGCAAGGCTTATGGCCTACGACCCGCAATCCGTCGAACGGAAGTGGCTGCAGCGCTGGGAAGAGCGCGGCACCAACCATGCCGATCTCGCCGGCGCCCGCCGCCCGTTCTACAACCTCATGATGTACCCGTACCCCTCGGCCGAGGGGCTGCACGTGGGCAACGTGTTCGCCTTTACGGGCGCCGACATCTGCGGGAGGTTCCGCCGCCTCACCGGCGAGGACGTGTTCCAGCCGCTGGGCTTCGACGCGTTCGGCATCCACTCGGAGAACTACGCCCTCAAGATGGGCATCCATCCCGGCGAGCTGATCCCGCGGAACGTGGAGCGGTTCCGCGAGCAGCTCAAGCGGATCGGCCTCATGGTGGACTGGCGATATGAGGTCAACACGACCGACCCCGGCTACTACAAGTGGACCCAGTGGATCTTCCTGCAGCTGCTCAAGGGTAACCTCGCCGAGCGGCGCAAGGCGCCGGTCAACTGGTGCCCCACCTGCAAGACGGTGCTCGCCAACGAGCAGGTGATCAACGGTTACTGCGAGCGCCACCCGGACGCCAGGGTTGAGCAGCGGGTGCTGGAGCAGTGGTTCTTCCGGATCACGAAATACGTCGAGCCGCTCCTCGAGCACCTGGCCACACTCGACTGGTCCCATTCGACGCGGATGCTCCAGACCAACTGGATCGGGCGCAGCGAGGGCGCGGAGATCGCGTTCGAGACACCGGGCGGGCAGACGATCGCGGTGTTCACGACCCGCGCCGACACGCTGTTCGGCGCCACCTACCTGGTGCTCGCGCCCGAACACCGGTCGGTCGGGCGCATCGTGACGGCCGAGAAAGGGCTCGACGTCGCCGAATACCAGCGCCAGGCCGCCAAGAAGGACATCGTCTCACGCAAGGTCGGCGGCGAGAAGACCGGCGTGTTCACCGGAGCCTACGCGCGCAATCCGGCCACCGGCGACAGCATCCCGATCTGGGTGGCCGACTACGTGCTGATGGAGTACGGCACCGGGGCGATCATGGGCGTGCCGGGTCACGACGCACGGGACTTCGAGTTCGCCACGACCTACAAGCTCCCCATCGTGCGCGTCGTCGCCGGCGAGGGGCAGGACGCGCGCACGCCGCTCACGAAAGCCGAGCCCGGCGATGAGCTGCCCGGCGCCCGGCTGGTCAACAGCTCGGAGTTCGACGGGCTCAGTCCGGCCGAGGGCCGGCGCGGCATCGTCGCCAGGCTCGAGCGCGAGGGTCGCGGCAGGGCGAGGGTGAACTACCGGCTGCACGACTGGTGCGTGTCGCGCCAGCGCTACTGGGGCCCGCCGATCCCGATCATCTACTGCGACGCATGCGGCGCCGTGCCCGTTCCGGAGAAGGACCTGCCCGTGCTGCTGCCGTGGGTCGAGGACACGCGCCCGGACGACAGCGGGACATCGCCCCTGGCACGCCACCAGGAATGGTATCGGGTGCCGTGCCCCGCGTGCGGCAAGACCGCCCGCCGGGAGACCGACGTGTCCGACACGTTTCTCGACTCGTCGTGGTACTTCCTGCGCTACCCCTCGGCCGACCGCGCCGACGTGGCGTTCGACGACGGACTCACCCGGACCTGGCTGCCGGTGACCAGCTACATCGGCGGGAACGAACACGCGGTGCTGCACCTGCTGTATTCGCGCTTCGTCACGATGGCCTTGAAGGATCTCGGGCTCATCCGCTTCGACGAGCCGTTCTCGAAGTTCCGCGCGCACGGCACGATCGTGAAGGACGGCGCGAAGATGTCGAAGTCCCGCGGCAATGTGGTCGTGCCGGACCAGTACGTCGAGCAGTGGGGCGCCGACACGTTCCGGATGTACCTGATGTTTCTCGGCCCGTACCAGGAGGGCGGCGACTTTCGCGACGCCGGCATCAGCGGAATCCGGCGGTTCCTGGACAAGGTGTGGGGCTTGGTCGAGACGGTCGACGGCGCAGTACCGGGAGTCGACGGTCAACGGTCAACGGTCGACGCCTCCAACGTGCGGCGCCCGGTCGTGGAGCTCGAGCACCTTCTGCACCGCGCCATCGGCAAGGTGACCGCCGACACCGAGGCGCTCGACTACAACACCGCGATCGCGGCGATGATGGAGTACGTCAACGCGCTGCGCGAGGGCACGCCGAGCAGGACGCTGGTCGAGCCGCTGGTCGTGATGCTCGCGCCGTACGCCCCGCACTTCGCCGAGGAGTGCTGGGAGCGGCTCGGCCACGGGGCCAGCGTCATGGATGCCCGGTGGCCGACGCTCGACGCCGCGAAGGCCGCGGCCGGCACGGTCGAGGTCGTCGTCCAGGTCAACGGGAGAGTGCGGGCCCGGCTCGTGCTGCCTCGGGGGACCGGTGAGGCCGAGACCATCCGGGCTGCCAAGGCTGAGCCCGGAGTGCAGAAGTTCCTGAATGGGAATGAGCCGAAGAAAGTCATCTACGTTCCGGACAGGCTGGTAAACTTCGTGGTATGAATGACTTCGAGGGTGCTCCTCGCTCGTCCCGCGACCTTTCCAACCCCCCAGGCATCTCAGTAGTGTGTCCGTCATGGCCGACACGATAAGCCTGGCCGAGGCCAGAAGCCTCGTCGCCAGGGCTCAAGCCGGCGACTTCGGCGCCTTGGAGGACCTGTACCGGGCGTACGCGGCGGGGGTGTACACGCTCGCCCGGCGGCTGACGAAGACGGCCGAGGACGCCGAGGACGTGCTACAGGAGACGTTCCTCGAGGTGTGCCGCTCGATCGGGCGGTGGCGCGGGGACGGCAGCCTGTGGGGCTGGGTCCGGACCATCGCGGCGAGCAAGGCGCTGATGCGGTATCGCCGCGAGAAGGTGCGCGCGGCGGACGAGCTGGACGAGACGGCGAGCGGGCGCAGCGACGACGTGCCGCTGCGGCTCGACCTGGAGGCGGCGCTGGAGCGCCTGCCCGAGCGGACCCGCGCGGTGGTGTGGCTGCACGACGTCGAGGGCTACACGCACGAGGAGATCGCGGAGATGATGGGGATGACGGCGAGCTTCTCGAAGTCCCAGCTGGCGCGGGCGCACCAGAAGCTGCGCCGCTGGCTGGAGGTGACGGCGTGAAGGACGCGGCGGCGGTGGACCGGCACGCGAGCACGGACGAGCTGCTGGCGGCGCGTGACGGCGCGGCCACGGCGTGGACGACGGAGCACCTGTCCGGGTGTGGCGCGTGCTCGGCCGAGCTGTTCCGGCTCGATCAGACACGGGCGCGCTTGAGGAGCCTGCCGGGGTTCGCGCCGCCGCGCGACCGTTGGGCGGTGATCGCGCGCCGGGCGCAGGCCGAGCGGCGCTCACGCCGCTGGCACGCGGCCAGCGGCGTCACAGCCGCCGCGGTGCTCGCGGCGGTGGTGTTCGCCGCCGTGCGACCGGCGACGGACGCGGCGGCCGATCAGGCCGCGCTCGAGCGCGCGATGACGCGCAACCGCGCTCTGGAGCAGACGCTCAGAGTGCTGGAGCCGGAGCGCCGCGCGCTGTCGGGCGCCGCGGCCAGCGTCGCGGCCGAGCTGGAATCACGGGTTTCGCGGCTCGACGTGCAGCTGGGCGAGCCCGACGTGTGGCGTGGCGATCCGCGTCGGCGCATCGAGCTGTGGCGCGAGCGGGCCGGGCTGATGGGCGCCCTGGTGGACGTGCACGTGACGCGTGCCGCCGCGGCGGGGCTGTGAGAGCCGGTTGTGAGTACTGAGTACTGAGTACTGAGTCATGAGTCGTGAGTACTCACAACTCATGACTCCCAACTCACGACCCACAACCATAACATGAGGAAGGGTCTTTCCTATGCGACGGCATGAGTGGTTCTTTTCGATGACCCTGCTCGTCGCGGTGGCCGTCGCCGCGAAGGCGCAGGAGCGCGGCCGGGACTCCGTGCGGGTGCGGGTCGCACCGCGCGACGGGCGCGGGTTCGGCTACATCTTCGGGCCGGGCGACGTGCGCTTCGATTTCCGGCGTCCCCGCCTGGGCGTGGTCGTGACGCTCGCGCCCGACGCGACGCGCGACTCGCTCGGCGCGCACGTGGAAAGCGTGACGCCAGGCGGGCCGGCCGACCGGGCCGGCATCCGGGCCGACGACATCATCACCCGGATGAACGGCACCCGCCTCGCCGTCACCGATCCGGCGGACCGCGACGCGAGCGAGTCGCGCCCCGGCCGGCGGCTGATCAACCTGGCCCAGCGCCTCGATCCGGGCGACACGGTACGGCTCGAGGTGCGGCGCGAGGGCCGCAGCCAGACCTTCACGCTCCAGGCGGCGGAGTCGGATCTCGACATGATCGTCGAGCGCATGCGCGAGCCGGGCGTCCGCGGCCTCGCCCCGGCCATGCCCGGGGACATGTTCCGGATCCCGGGCGAGCCGGGCGGCCAGGTGCGGGTTTTCGCCTTCGGCGGGCGGGACATCGAGCTGGTCAACGTCAGCCCGCAGCTCGCCGAGGGGCTCGGGCTCGGCACGTCCGAAGGGCTGTTGATCGTGGACATCGGCCGCGACACGGCCCTGGGCCTGCGCGCCGGCGACGTCATTCTCACGATCGGCGGGCGCCGGCCCACCAGTCCCGCGCACGCGATGCGCATCCTCTCGACCTACGAGGCGAACGAGCAGGTGCAGTTCGAGGTGATGCGCCAGCGCCGGCGCGCGACCGTGACCGGCCGCCTGCCGCAGAACGAGACGCGCTGGCGCGTGCGGCCCAACCGGTTCGAGATGCCGACGCAGATGCGGCTGCGCACCGCGCCGCCCGGGTTGTGGGAGCGCCGCCTGCAGGAGCACATGGCGCCGGGGGGCGTGTTCCGCCTGGAGATGGCGCCGCAGGATCCGATGCGGTGGCGTCTCGAGCTGCCCGGGGTGCTCCCGCGGATGCGGCGTGCGCCGGAGCAGCTGATCAAGGCGGAAGGAAAGGTCTAGCGCGTCCCGGGGGCGGCGGGCGTGGCCAGCTCCGGCTGGTGCGCACGGATCCACGCGAGCAGGGCATCGGCCACGAACCGGTGCCCTGCGTCGTTGATGTGGGAGTCGGTCGCGAAGTGCAGGCCGGCCGGGCGCTGCACGGCCGGGTCGGCGAGGTCGAGGTACGGCGTGCCCAGCTCCGCCATCAGACCGCGGAGGCTCGCGAAGTCGCGCATCGCCTCGCGCCGGGGCATGCGCACGAGGACGATGGTGGCGCCGAGCCGACGAGCGTCGGCTACCATCGCGCGAACGACGGCCGCGTTGAGGCGCCACCAGTCCCCGACCGGTTGGGCGTGGCCGGCCACCCGGCCGGCCGACCGCCAGACCTGGACCAGCGCGGAGCGGCGCTCGAGCTGGCGGTACACCACGTTCGGGCGGTCGGCCAGCACGGCCCGCCGCAGCGTATCGGCCTCGAGCACGTACAGGGGCTTGGTGAACTGCCCCTCGCGGAACGCGGTCTGGCTTCGCTCGAAATCCTCGTCGATGAAACCGGCGATGACCAGCCGCGGCCGGTAGGCGGCCGCCGCGTGACGCAGGCTGAGCCAGATCTGGTCCATCCCGGTGCCGGGGAGCGCGAAGTTGTACACCGCCGCGCCGGGCAGCGCCCGCTCCAGGCTGGCGGCGCACGTGCTCTCGACGGGAACGCCGATCCCGAACACGAACGAGTCGCCGATCAGCGCAATGACCGGCCGCGTTTCCGCGGTGTCGAAGTCCCGGTCGGCGCGAAACCCCTGGGCGTTCGAGTGGTACACGGTCGTGCGGCCCGCGGTCGTGTCGTGGAAGGCATGGTTGGGCTGCATCCGCCACCCGATCCGCCCGTCCGCCACGAAGTTGCGCCGCGCCGGATCCAGCTGCTCGCCGGCGTACACGCGGGGGTGCGGCCGGACGCCGCGGGCGCGCACGACGGCTTCGCCCAGGAGAGCGGCGATCGTGAGGGAGCCCGTGAGGAGGGCCGCATGTGCCAGAACGGTGCGAGCCCGCATCGCGCCCGTGACGTCAGCGGCCCGTGCCGAACAGCATCGCGTTGGTCAGCAGCCGGTACGTGCTCCGCCAGAACAACCGGTACACGGGCGAGTCGGCGAACAACACCACGTGGCCGCTCCCGCGGTGCTCGACCGCGGCCCACGACGTGCCGCGCAGCAGCCGCTCGGTGTTGTCGGGCCACGTGAAGCCGGACACCACGAGGCTGTCGGCGACGAACGAGATCGGGTTGGCCCCGGCGCGCGAGGGCCGGAAGAACTGGTCGCCGCGCAGCAGCACGGGCAGCGTCTCGCGCTCGTAGCCCAACGTGAGCCAGTGGCTGAGGTCCAGGCTGGCGCGGAAGATGGCGCCGGGCACGTCGAGGGGCACGCCGGCGCCCGGTGCGGTGGGCGACACGAGCGGCGGCGCGGGCCGCTGGTCCGGCGCCACGGTCGTGTCGCGCCGCGCGACGCTGTCGGCCTTGGCCGAGTCCTCGTCGGAGCCGACGATGCGCACGCTGGTCCAATCCACGTCGCTGTCCATGGCGAAGCGGGCGCCGCCGCCCCAGCCCACGAACACCCCGCCGCGCCCGATCCAGTCCTGCACCCGCTTGACGCCGTCCTCGCCCAGCTCGCGCTCGTAGCGGCCGGGTGAGCCGCTCGGGAAGATGAGGACGTTGTACTCGTCGAGGTTCGGCATGCCCGGGAGGGCGGCCGCGCGCACCGGCGTGAACGGGACGCGCAGCACGCGCTCGAGGACGTACCACAGGGCCCCGTACTCGGTGTCGGAGACCCCTTCGCCCGCGGCCACCAGGATGCGGGGCGCGTGCACCGGTACCACCTCCTCGCCGCCGATGCCCACGGCGCCGCTGTCGGCCCACGCGGACTGGATCGCGGCCACGTCCACGCCGAACGCGCGCGCCCAGGCATCGAGGCTGTCGTGGATGGAAACGGGGTTGCGATCGAGGCGAAGCACGAACGAGCCGCGCGGCCAGGTGCGGCCGTCGGCGCGCACTGGGCGGAGCGCTACGGCCACCCGGTAGCCGCGGCCGAGCAGGGCCATCGCGAGCCCGGCCGCGCCGTTGCGGTCGTTGGGGAACAGGTATGCCGAGCGCCCGCGGCCGCCCGCCACGCCGCCGGCGGCGCCGCCCGCCGCGGCCAGGGCCGCGGCCGCTTCGTCGCCCCACTCCTCGGGCAGCGTGAGCCGGTCGCGCGCCACCGCGGTGGTGTCCTCGGTCCAGTACGCCTCGACGCCGAAGGTGTAGGGCAGGGCCCAGGCCGTGACGTCGTAGAACTGGAAGCCCTCGTGGTCCGCGTCTTCGCCGCGCCGCGCGTTGCGGTTCCGGCGCGCCAGCTGTTCGCGCACGAACTCCGGCTCGAGCGCCGCCGCCGGCTCGAGGATCGCGCGCGCCAGCCGCTTCTGCGGCTGAGCGAGGTCCACCACGTACACCCCGGCCGCGAAACTCCGCCGCTCGGCGCGGCCGCCGCCGCCGCCCGCGAGATAGTCGTGGGCGAGGGGGCTGGTGTACGCGGCGCCGGTACGGTGCACCTCGATCCCCGCCCGGAGCAGCACCTCGACCAGCTCGGCCGCGCGGCGGGGATCGGTGCCGGGGACGAGCACGATGCGCTTCATCGGCTCGCGGCGCGCCTCCTCCATCCCCGAGCGCCGGAAATCGTAGAAGTCTCGCAGCCGCTCCACCCGGTTGCGCGCCGCGGTCTCGGCCGTGGCGAGCGACGCCGTCACGTGCCTGGCGATGCCGTCGCTGAACGTCACGATCGAGCCGTCGTCCCGCCGCCAGGCAAGGCCGAGGTCGCCGCCGCCGTCGGTCTCGTACGTCATGCCGGTCGCGCCGTTGAGCGCGGGCCAGCTGTCCCAGTAACCGGCGTAGTGCAGGTCGAAGATGTCCCGCACGTAGTACTGCCAGCCGTACTGGTCGAACGCGGCGGCGTTGCCACGCCCGAACGTCTCCATCCAGCGCGCGGTTCGCTGGGGAATGTTCGCGTTCACGGGAAGGGCCGCGGGTGGGAAGAAGAACTGGGTCGTCTGGCCGTGGTGGTCCACGAATACCTGCGGGTTCCACCGCAACACGGCCCGGACCAGCGCCTGGGTCTCGCGCTGCGTGATCGCCAGCGCGTCGCGGTTGAGGTCGATCTGGAAGTGGTTGTTGTTGGTGCTCATGCCCCACGGGGCGTCGTGCTCCAGCGCCGCCCGGTCGGACACGCCGGTCCCGAACGCGTTGTACCAGGCGACGAAGCGCTCGTGGCTCTCGGGATTGTGCGCGGGATTGATGAGGATCACGGTGTTGCGCAGCACGTCGAGGCTGGCCGGCTCCAGGGTGGCGGCGTAGTGCCACAGCACGTGCAGCGCCGCCTCGAACGCGGCCGTCTCGTTGCCGTCGTTGGCGTAGTTCAGCCACACGGTGGCCGGCAGCCCCGCGGCGATGCGCTCCGCCTCGGCGGGCGCGGTCGCGCGCGGATCGGCCAGGCGCGCCGTCTGCTGTCGGGTCTCCTCGAGCCGCTGGATGTTCTCCGGCGCGCTGACGGCGAGCAGGTACAGCGTGCGCCGCTCCTCAGACCGCCCGTACTCCATGAGCCGCACCCGGTCGGGCGCGGCTTCCGCGATCGCGCGGATCACGCGCTCCATGTTGCCGTAGTTGGTGTGGAAGGCGCCCGGCTCGTAGCCGAGCAGGGCGCTCGGCCTGGGCACGTTGGCGCGGTACGGACCGCGGGCGTAGAAGTCGAAGCGGGCCTGGGCGGCTAGCGGGGCCGCGCCGAGCAGGAGCGTGGTCGAGAGCGTGATCGCGAAGCGCATCGGGGCCGGTATCGGTTGGTGTCGCGGGAGAAGATACCGGCCCGCGCGCCGTGGCGGCTATGCCCTGGCTACCGCCGGCGGGCTCCGCCTCCCCCCCGCCGGCCCGAGCGAGGACCGCCTCGGCACGGGCGCGGCGCGGGGTGGCGAGTGCCAGCGGATTGGGTGGAGGTGAGCGCCGAACCGGAGCCGCAACGAGTCAGGCGCCTGTCCGGTCTCGATGGCGAACTCCGCGAGGATCACCGCCACGCACGCCCCGAACGGCCGCCGGAGGCCGGCCATCTCGGGGAAGTTGTCCCGCGGGCGCGCGATATGCCCGTCCGAGCAAGCGGGCGCGTACTGCCAAACCGCTTCCCGCCGCGCGGGTTACGCCGCGCGGCAGCGCGTCGTCGGCACGTCCGCGTGTAACGAAACGTGTCTGGGCCGGGCGGGGGTGGTAACGGGGCGGATCCTTGCCCTGGCTTGGGCCGGCATCGCCCTTTGCGCGTCCTGAAGGACGCACCAGGCGGACCGGGCGCACGGGTCGTGCACGCTTCAGCGTGCGCTAAGGGCCGAGCGAGCCCTCTCAGGGCTCGACTGCACCGAGGCGGCACAATACATCCGACAACCGCACCGTCAGGTCACGCGGGCGACGAGCCACGAAGCTGCGGTGAGCAGCAGCGCGGCGAGGGCCGAACGCCGCCAGACCCATCCGGCCTGCCGCCGCACCACGAGATCGAACTCGCGCTCGAAGCGCCGTTCACCGCCCAGCTCGGGATCGCGCAGACCGCGCGCCGCGAGCAGCACTCAGGTCTTCTCGCGGGCCTGGAAGTAGCCGAGCGCGGCGCAGGCGAAGACGGGCAGCAGGGTGAGGTGCCACGTGGGCGCCACGCCCCGGACCACCAGAGCCGCGGTGGCCCCGGCGCCGAGCAGAAGTGCGGCGGCACCGCCAAGCAGGCGGGCGCGCCGGCCCCGCGGGCCGATATTGGGGACGCACGCCTCGACGGCGTCGACCGGCTGGGGGTGGCGCACGCCCGAAAGTGCGGGCGCCGGTCGCGGCCGTCAAACGCGGCGAGGCGGCGTTGACAGAACGGGCGCCCCGGCGAGGAATTGGAGCCCGGGATCACCTGCCGCCAGCGACAATACGCCGAGGACGACCCGAATGACGAGCCCCGTGGCTGCGCCGCACTCGCCGAGCGATCTGGCCGCCGAGATTGCCCGCCGATCCTCCATCGAGGCGGTGCGGCTGCTCCAGAACGAACCCGAAGCCGGCATCGCGGAAGCATTGCTGCTGGTGCGGACCGTGGTGGCGGTGGACGTGCTGGCGCTGTTCCCCGCGCCGCGCCGCCGGGCGGTACTCGAGAACCTCCCGAAGGAGCTCGCGGCCCAGTGGGCGCTGGACGTGACGTTCCCCGAGGGCAGTGTGGGTCGCATGATGGAGCCGGCGCTCGCGGTATTCACGCCGGAGGTCACGGTCCGGGGCTCCACGGACGTGCTCCGCGAGCTGGTCAAACACGTGTTTGTGACCTACGGGTTCGTGGTGGACGAGGATCGGCGGCTCGAGGGCGTCATCACCTTCCGCGACCTGCACCTCTCGGACGAGCACAAAACCCTGGGCGAGATCATGCTGCGCAGCCCGTTCTCGCTGCGGCCCGAGACCGAGCTGACCGACGCGATGAAGCAGGTCTTGAACCGCCACTTCCCCGTCTACCCGGTGTGCGACGCGCACGGCAAGCTCATCGGCCAGGTACGCGGCCAGGCGATGTTCGAGGAACAGGCCGTCGAGATCAGCGCCCAGGCCGGCACGATGGTCGGTGTAGACAAGGAGGAGCGGCTGGCGACGCCCTGGCCGCGCAGCCTCAAGTTTCGCCACCCGTGGCTTCAGCTCAATCTGCTCACCGCGTTCCTGGCCGCCGCGGTGGTCGGCGTCTTCCAGAACACGATCGACCGCTTCGTCATTCTGGCGATGTTCCTGCCGGTGCTCGCGGGGCAGTCGGGGAATACCGGGTGCCAGGCGCTCGCGGTGACGCTGCGCGGCATGACGCTCGGCGAGCTGCGTCACGGCAAGGAGCGCGTGCTGGTCATGAAGGAGGCGCTGCTGGGTTCGCTCAACGGGGCGTTCGTCGGGCTCACCGCCGGCCTCGGGATGTACGTCGTGGCGCGCGCGCAGGACAACCCGAGTGCGCTGGCGCTCGGCGCCGTCGTGTGCGCCGCGATGATCGGCAGCTGCGTCATCAGTGGCCTCAGCGGGGCGCTCATCCCTCTCACCCTGCGCCGGCTCGGCGCGGACCCCGCGACCGCCTCGAGCATCTTCCTGACCACCGCCACGGACGTGGCCAGCATGGGCCTCCTGCTTGGCTTGGCGACGGTGTTCGTGCTGTAACTGATTGTCCTGTCCTGTGTTACCGCAGCGACCTACCGCTCGTGGAACTTCTGCGATATATCGGACGTAATAACGTAAGACATTACGCACGATACATCGCCTGGAGGCGACCATGACGCGCGATCCCTGGGACTTTGACTTCTCCGGCATCTTCGGCGCGGCGGGCTTCGGTCCGCGCGGATGGGCCTTTTGCGGGCCCGAGGGCCGCTGGCGCAGGGGCTCGCGCCGGCGCCGCCAGGTGTTCGAGTCCGGCGACGTGAAGTTCGTGATCCTGCGACTGCTCAAGGAGAAGCCGCGGCACGGCTACGAGGTCATCAAGGCGCTGGAGGAGAAGCTGGGCGGCTGGTACACGCCGTCGGCGGGCACGGTGTACCCCACGCTCCAGCTGCTCGAGGATCAGGGGTACGTGCGCATCGTCGAGACGGACGGCAAAAAGGTGTATCACATCACGCCCGACGGCGAGCGCTTTCTGGAAGAGAACAAGAGCGTGCTGGACGAGATCGCCGAGCGATTGCGCGACGCGGTGCATGGTTTCACCGGCGGGGCGATGGGCGAGCTGAACCAGGCGTTCGCCCGGATCGCCAAGCAGGCGTACGGGCGCGCCTGGCGGGCCGGGGCCGACGCGGAGGGCACCCGGCGCATCGTCGAGATCCTGCGCAAGGCGGCCGACGAGATCGAGGCGGTGTGACGAGCACATCGTCGAGCGCGTCGCGGACTTCCTCGAGGACTTCGTCGAGGGGATCTTCGGGCCCGCGGACGTCGTGTTCGGGCTGTGACCACCGAGCACGGCGCGTCGCGGCGGGCGGCCGTGCCGGCTTGCCCGGGCAGCGTGCGGGGTGCAGGTTAGCGCACCTCACAGCCGCGAGTCGCGCCATGAAGCTCCCGCCGGGCCGTCTGCTCGTCATTCCCGTCGTGCTGGCCGTGCTGGGCACGCCGCTGTCGGCGCAGGGGTCGGCGGACTGGGCTTCCTGCCGCATGGACAGCCTGGCCACGTTCAATTGCGCCCGGTACTACAGCGGCACGGTCAGCCTGACGTCCGAGCTGCGGGGCACCAATCTGCGCCAGACGTACCGCGTGGTCGCCACCATCACCCTGGGCCAGGTGCGCTGCCAGGTGAACGGCACCGAGGTGGGCGCGTTCGAGGGGCCGGGCATGCTGGTGGTGGAGCATGCGAGCAACATGAACTCGGGCGGGTACGGCATCAGCGTCTGGTGCCCGGACTCGGCCGGAACGCGGCCGACGCGCCGGAATACGCCGCTCATCATGGTGAGGGACCAGCGGTCGGCGAACTACGCGGTGCTGGGGGGCCGGGATGCCCACGAGCATCCGGATACGGATGCGGCGAACGGGCTCTCGGGTACCGAGACCATCACCTGGGATCTGCGCCGGCCGTAGCCGGCCGCGGCACCGCTCAATAAGACCATGTTAGGTGGCACGCTCGACGAACAGCGTGTCTGCCGCCAAGTCCTCGAAGCACAGGTTCACCGTCCGTCCCACACCTCGAGTGCGATGAACTGTGCCTGCGGGCACGACGACGCTCTGCCATGGCCCGAGTCTCAGCGTGCGGCCGTCTGCCAAGTCGATCTCCAGAAGTCCGTCCACGATGAGAAAGAGCTCGTCCGAATGTGGGTGCTGGTGCCAGGGATATGCCGCGTTGAGTACCGCAAGGCGGAGACAGCTCGTATTCACTCGACTGAGTACCTGGTTCCGGTAGTCGTCGGTCACGGCCGCCCCCTCGGCGGCGATGTCAACGACCACAAGGGGTGGGTAGCGAACTGGCTCGCTCGCATACGCCTCGGCAGACGGGACGGAATGCCTCACGGGCAACCTCCTGGGGCGCTCTGGTTGCGACGCAATGGTTGCGCGGCTTCGCAACGAATCTTGCGCACGCGACGGGTGCCCTTGAGACGAACATGCAGTTCCCCGTCCTGGACCGGCATACGCGCTATATCTAGGGCGGCCATGACCTTGAACCGGTTGATGACCTGACCGATCGCCTTCACAGGGATCTGGATCGCCGGCTGCCACTGGCCGTCGCGCTCGTATTCGACACCGCCGGGCCCTGAATCCACGGGCACGAGACGAATCGCCTGTGAGCCGCTGAGCAGGGCGTTAGCAAGGATGGCATTGCAGAGCGCCCGGTTCCGTGACGCTGGAATCCCTGGAGAGGCTGGGCCGCCCGCAGGCTCGTTGGTCGATTGGTCTTGGCGCACAATCATGACGTTTCCTTACTTGGTCGCGCCCTCGCCCACGAGATCATCTTCACGCCGGTACTCCGCACGCCAGAAAGCCATCCGTTGCGGGCCCGCGGGCATGAAGATCACGCGGCGGCCCAGCGCCGTGGCAGTCCGCAGATCGAGCGTGATGAGCCGAAAGGTCGGCAGCCAGTTCTGCCGGACGCGCGCGACGGCGCGGAACGGCATCGTGACCTCGCGCCGATAATTCGATACGCGCAGTCCGTCGGGGGCAAGCCGGACGCGCTTGAGGGGCACAACGAAGGCGAACAGCACCAGGAGGCTGGCGGCGACGAGGGCGACGAGGAGCCACCTCAGCACCAGGCTCGCCGCGCCCGCCTCGCGAGCGACGAGGACCGCCTCCGGGTTCGACCACAACTGCCAGACGCCGTAGACGACGATGCCGATCCAGATCGGCGGCAGCACGAATTTCAGCAGAGCGGTGTGCCGGAGCGAGAGGGTGCGTTCCATGGGAGCATGCTCGCTGTCTAACGTCCCGGTCTAGTTGGGATGAAGCGGCTGGCCATCCCCGACACGTGGTGGCAACATCGCCCCACACTCAAACGACGCGCTCGTACAGGCGCACAACGGGGAGGCCAGCCGCCCATGGATACGATAGGCATGGATCTGCACAAACGCGAGAGCCAGCTCTGCAGCCTGACCGACGCGGGGGAGATTCTCGAGCGTCGCATCGCGACGACACGGGAGCGGTTGACCGAGATGCTGGGCAACCGGCGGCCGGCGCGGATCCTGCTCGAGGCGTCGACCGAGAGCGAGTGGGTGGCGCGGCACCTGGCCGCGCGCCGCCGCCGCCCCCAGCGGCCGCACCCGGGCAAACCCCACGGCCAGGCCAGCGCACCCAACGGGCTCTGGACGATCGACTTCAAGGGGCACTTCCGGACCCGCGACGGCCGCTACTGCTACCCGCTGACGGTCGTCGATGCCTACAGCCGCTATGTCCTGGCGTGCCAGGGCTTGCTCCACCCGAGCCGGCGGCTCACCACCGTGGTCCTCGAGCGGCTGTTCCGGGAGTATGGTCTTCCCGAGCGCCTGCGCAGTGACAATGGGGCGCCGTTTGCCAGCATGGCCCTCGCGCGCCTGTCCCAGCTGTCCGCCTGGTGGATCCGGCTCGGCATCACGCCCGAGCTCATCGAGCCCGGGCACCCCGAGCAGAATCCCCGCCACGAACGGATGCACCGCACCCTCAAGGACGACACCACGCGCCCCCCGGCCGCGACGTGCCGGGCCCAGCAGATCCGGTTTCACCACTGGCGGCAGGAGTACAACGAAGGGCGACCGCACGAGGCGCTCCACCAGCCGCCGCCGGCAACGCTCTACCGCCCGTCGCCGCGGCCCTATCCAGCGCGCCCCGCGGGCCCCGAATACCCCGGCCACTTCGAAATCCGACGCGTGAGCCGCAACGGCGGCATTCGCTGGGCGAGTCTCCGGGTGCCCGTCAGTCACTCCATGCTGGAGGAGTATATTGGCTTCGAACCGGTCGACGACGGGCTGTGGGATGTCTACTACTATCACTGCCGGCTGGGCCGCTTCAACGAACCCCTCGGGCGCATCATCGCTGACCGCGGCCGCGCCTTCCGGCACACACCCAGTGAGTGTAAAGGATCAACCTAGAACAAAACGTCAAGGATCAGCCCGACCGCTCACTACTCCTCGTTGCGAAGGCGCTCCCAGCACCCCCGCGGGTCTACGACCGGAATCGGCGAGGCCGCCGCCACGTCCAGCAGGTCACGATCCCCGGTCACGAGCAGGTCGGCCTGGCCCGACACCGCGGACGCGAGCACCCAACGATCGTCCGGATCGCGGATTGACAGCGTGGACGGTGCAGCCGGCTTCGGGATGACCGTCTCGGCGCGAAGCTCCGCCTCCACCGCTGCCACCGGCGCCGCCGATGCCTTGAACCGCTCGCGGAGGACACGACGGAGCTCCGCCAGGTTCACCTCGCCCGTGAGCAGCTCGTGCTCCGCGAGGATGAAGCGCATCAAGTCGTTACAAATGCCGCGGGCGGTGTACGCGCTGACCAGGACATTCGTATCGAGGAAGATTCTCACGACACGATGCGGAACACGTCCTCGTCGGTCAGGATCCCCTGGGCTTCCGCTAAGGGGAGCAACGCCCGGCGGGAGCGCTCGAAGCGCAGCAGCGCCACCTGGCGCCGGACCGCGTCGCGCACAATGTCACTGCGGCTACGCCCCAGTTGGCGGCTCAGGCGATCGAGCTCCCGCTGAATCTTGGCGTCTAGGCGGATGGTAACGGTGGATGCTTTCATGTAGGACAATGTAACACACGCCACGCCACACCACAAGGCGACGGTTCAGGGTGCCACATAACGGCCTGGCGTTAACCTGCGTGCGAGCCGGACGCGCCGTGGGCTGCGCGAGAGCGCAAGCATCACAGCCCCGGCGAGCACGACAGGTTTAACGCCGTGTTAGGCACCGGCCCGTCAGCTGCGGATGCGCAGTGCTCGTCGATAACCCACAGCGTATGCTCAGTCGGCTCCGTGGCGAGTAACTTGAGTGCGCGCCCGAGTAGGGCCACGATGGCGGGAGCGCTCTGCAAGTGTGGCCTCAGCACCCACACGCCTGGCATGCTGAGGGGTGGATGATATCGGCGACATCAAGGTCGAGTGTCACGAAGACCCGGCGCTCATTCTGGCAGGCGGCGACGATGGGTGGGTCTTGTGCACCCCCGAGCCCCTCGGCCGTGGCGGTCTGGACATCATGGCCGGCTGCCTGAAG
>Ga0187892_10006576_pt1 | contig 17165 bp, 13 predicted proteins | sample MA1701073metaG_FD_139345 | JGI IMG/M metagenome (GOLD analysis project Ga0187892, IMG submission 139345) | Bio-ooze microbial communities from a basaltic lava cave in the Kipuka Kanohina Cave System on the Island of Hawaii, USA - MA170107-3 metaG ... | reverse complement strand
CCCCGTCACCAACACGGTGTTGCCTGTGCTCGACGCTGTGTTCGCGATGATCCCGACACCGTTGTTGAGTTCGCCGGCATCGGAAATGGTGACCTGGTTGCCGCTGCCTACGTTGCCGATGAACATGGTGAGATTGTTCGACCAGATCGAGTTGTTGCCGGTGATGAGCACCAGGTTGTTGCTACCGGAGGCGCCGTTGCCGACCAATCCCTGGTTGGAAAAAATCCGCCCGCCGTTCGTTACAGTGACGTGGTTTTGATGGCCATTGACCCCGGAAAACACGGTGGCGGCACTCGTGAGCAGAGCGCCGTCCGTCACCGTCACGCTGTTCAGCGTGCTGCCGGCAGAGCTTCCGATGCTGATGTCGCTTCCGCTGGCCCAGAGCGAACTGGAGCCGGTCACGAGCACGGAGTTTTCAACGGAAGCGCCGGAGTTGGCGAGGATAGCCGCGTTGTTATAGACCTTGCCGCCATCGGCGATCGTCAGTTGGCTGTGGCCGCCGGCGTTGCCGACCCAGAGAGTGCTGCTGTTGGTTAGAATTCCACCGCCCGTGACCAGCATAGTGTTGTACTGCGCCGTGCTCTGGTCGCCGATAAGGGTTCCCAAGGCGGACACCGTGCCGCCATCCGCAATGATCACCGAGTTGCTATCGCCGAAAAAGCCGGGCCGGAGGAACGAGCTGTTGTACCAGAGCGAGCCGGAGTTGGTGATGATGGCGAAATTGTAGTGGGCGTTGACTCCGGAGCCGATTCGGCCTTCGACGTTCGTGACGGAACCTCCATTGAGAATCTGGAGGGAATTGTTGGTTCCCGTCAGGCCGATGTTGAGATCGCCGCCGATGTTGGTGGTGGTGCCGTTGATGATCAGGCTCGTGTTGTCCTCGGCTCCGACGGGAGCAGAAACAGCCAGCCAGCCGCAGACACCGGCAATGATCCTAAGATAAGGGGGGCATTTTCTCATTTCGACCTCTCCAGAGCCGCGCAAGAACGCCGCTCGATCAACGTGGGACGAATCAGCGACAACGTCGGACACGCTACGCCATCAATCAACTGCAGCAATTGCGTCGCCGCGACTTCTCCGATCGCCCGCTGATCCACGTGGATCGTGGTCAACGGCGGATCGGCCAGCGCGGCGAAATATTGATCGCCGAAACCGGTGATGGATACTTGCTCGGGCACGCGGATTCCACGTTCGCGTGCTGCTGCCATCAATCCCGCCGCAAAACTGTCGCTCGAGCACACAATGGCAGTGGGCGGCGTATCCAGCGTAAGCAACTCTTCCGCGAATCGTTTGTAAACCGCGTTTCCTTCATCCACGGACGTCGTCCAGGCATTGTGCAGCTTGATCAACCGATTATCGAACGCGATGTTTCGATGAAACAGGTTCGCCACGTAGGCATCGAGGCGACGGCGATAAATCAGCATCGTGGGAGCGAGACTGACGAACGCGGTCCGCCGATGTCCTAGTTCGAATAAATACTCCATCGCCATCCGAATCGCGGCCTCGTCATCCACCATCACGCTCGGAACCTCCAGATCGGCAAAGCCGTTTCCGAGCAAGACCGCTTTTCGGTTCTGGCAGAAGCGCTCGAGCAACGGACGGTTTGCCGGCGGGCGAAGAAGAATGCCGTCCACGGTTTGATCGTTAAGCACAGACGGTAACGGTGAGGCGGCATCCCCATCCCAAGCGTAATGATACAGAACGAGGTCAATACCGCGCGGACTGAAGACCTTCTGAATCCCGTGCATCATTTCTTCGGTGATCATCTCCACCGTGCGGAACGCCAATTGAGGCACGAGGAACACCACGCGATCCGTCCGCTGCACCGGCTTGGGGCGACGCGTGTGTCGGGTCCGCTTCGCCACGGAAACTTTGCGCTCCTCCATGATCTTGAGGATTCGATGGCGCGTCTCCTCCGAGACAGTGTGCGGTGCCGTGGCAGCCCGGTACACGGTCGCGAGTGAAATGCCGGTCTCTTTCGCGATCTCCTGAATTCGCTTGGTTTTACTTTTCACATTTTTCGCAGTCGCGTGCAAAAAATTTTTCTCACGAAGGCGTTGACATTGAAAACAAAAGCTGATTCAAATGTCAATCACGAAGTTTTGGATGTATCGCATCTTTTATCAGAATGCGAAAACACTGTGTTAACCGTGTTATTCTCACTGTCCCTTTCAGGAGGAAGTCACCTATGAAACGAGTCATGGTCTGCACTCTCGCAGTCTTGGGTTTGGAAATCCTCAGTCGCAACGGTCTGACCGAGCCTTCCTGGCCGACCACGACGCAGTTCCTGCTCGAAAAATCGGTGTTCAATCCCGTCATCACCGTGCCGCTCGTCGAGAAGACGCCCACGATTGACGGCACGGTGAACGACGAGGAATGGGCGAACGCATCGCTCATCCCCGATCTCATCGCCGACGCCGGCGAGAACGCGAAAGGCGGCGGTCTGCCGCTCGAGTATCGCGTTCGGTACTGGATTCAATACGACAACGAAGCACTCTATTTCGCCGCGCGCTTCGACGTGCCGGAATGGTCCGCTCCGCCGCAGGTGTACGGCACCGTACACGACGTGGCCGGCAGAGAAGACGCGGTGGACATTTTCCTCGACCCAAAAGGTTCGTGGAACTGGTACGGCGATTATCATATCGGCGGCAACGCGGCCGGGAATCCGTACGACCGCAACAACATGGACGCCGCGGTTCTCTGGCGCTGGAATCCGAAGTGGGATTACAAGGCGCGCATTTTCCCGGGCGGCTGGGAGGCGGAGATGCGGATTGCGTTCAAGGAGTTCGACGGCGCGCCCACGCCGAAGCCTGGCGACAAATGGCGCGCCAATCTCTACTCGGTGCGCCAGGTGCCGATGTTCGGCGTTTCCTGCTGGGCGTATCTGCAGACGTGGCGCGCCCACAACGAGCACGAGGGCTGGCTGGTGTTCAGTGGTGAACCGCTCGCCGCGCGGTTCGATCATGGCGCGAACGTCGCCGGCTCGAAGGGCATTCATTTCAGTCTCGCCGGCAAGAAACCCGCCGAACCGATCAAGGCGGAGTTCCAAATGTACAAGCGTGAAGGGATGCCGACGCCGGACGATCCCGGGCAGATGGTCACGATCGGCACGTTGGTGGACAACATCAAGAAGGGCGGTTCGGATTCCTACGGTCTGAGCTACGAAGCCGCCCTCGCGCTCGGGATGACGCCGCTGAAGAAGATCGAGACGCCCATCCAGCGCACGCAATCTGCGAGCGGTTTAGAGTCGGTCGTCATCAAGCCGACGGAACTCGGCGAGTATCTGCTCGACTACAAGGTGACCAAGGGGGAAGGCGACAAACGCACGATCCTCGCTGCCGGAGTGCTGCCGTTTCGCGTCAAACCGCCGGTCGATCTCCAAGTCAAGCCACGCATCATGCTCCAGGATAAAGTTGAGTTTGAAACCAGCCTGACCGGCCTCGAAGACCCCAGCAAAGCGAAGAAGCTCAGCCTCAAGGTGACGGCGGACAAGGGCGGCAAAGCCGTGTTCGAGAAGACGGTGGATGTCCAAGGCGTGCGCGTGGTCATCGATGCGCCAATGAAGGTTCTGCCGCCCGGCAAATACACGGCGCGTGTGGATGTTTCCGGTGCCAATGGCGAGAAGGTCGGCGATTCCATCAAGGAATTTCCCATCGCAGCCATCCCTGATTGGCGGTTGAAGCCGGCCGGCATGAAGCCACTTGTTCCCGAGCCGTGGACGCCGGTGAAATGGAAGAACAACACCGCGGAAGTCTGGGGGCGAAAGTACAAGTTTGACGGCCTGCCCGTGCCGGCCGCCATCAGCGCCACGCCGGACCCGTTGTCCGATGCCGCGCCGATGGGAGATCCGATCCCCATCCTTGCCTCGCCAATGGAACTCAACGCCAAGGTGGGCGGAAAGTCGCTGACCTGGAAACGCGAAAGGTTCGAGGTCGCAAATCAAACCCCCGAACGCGTCGTCGTCGAGTCCGTCAACTCCGCCGCCGGCATCGTGCTCAAGGGCAAGACGACTGTCGAGTTCGACGGGATGATCCGTGTGGATCTCGAAGTGACCGGCAAGGTCGAATCGCTCGACCTCGTGATGCCATTGCGGACGGAGGTGGCGGAGTTTCTCAGCAACTACCGCAAGGCGCCCGGGCCCGGGAAGATTCCCGACCGCTACATCGGTCGCCTGCCGAAGGAACGGTGGACATTCCCCATTTTCTACACGCAATGGATTGGCAACAACAAAGTCGGTCTCGAATGGTTCTGCGATTCGATGAAAGGCTGGCGGCTGACCGGCAAGAAGGCCGACGAAGCCACCGAAGTCGTGCGCGACGGCAACCGCGTGTTGGAGATTTACCATCTCGTGGAGCACGAGGCGAAGCCGGACGCGCCGCCGCTCGCGATCACCTTCGGACTGCTCGCCACACCGACCAAGCCCGCGCGGCGCGGCTGGGACATTTACCGGACGGAAGAGCTGATCAGTTTCCCGCCGACCATCGGCAAGCTCGCGCCCAAGAGCGCCGACAGGATCGCTTCGCAGGAGGACGTCGATGCATGGAAGCGGCGCGCCGAGTACGGCGGAGCGAAGTTCAACACCGCGTTCTGGCCGCAGTGGACGGGCGTGGCGTATTTCTCTTACCGCGTCGATCACGATCCCGAGGTCGAGAAAGACATTCGCTGGAAGTTCAAAATCGCGAAGGAGGTCGGGATGAAAGTCGGCCCGTACTCATGTTGGGCGATGTCCACGAAGATTCCCGAGTGGGATCTCTGGGGCCCGGAGATGATCAAGATGCCCTACGAAGGCTCGCTCTATCAGACCGTGTACGGCTGTTACAACAGCCCGTACTCCGACTTCTTCCTCGGCAACTTCGTCAAGAACGTCGAGCTCGTCGGCCTCGACGGGATGCGTCACGACACGATCGCGCCGCAACCGGCCTGCGAGAGCGAGGTGCACGGCTGCGCGTGGAAGGATGAACACGGCAAGACCTGGGGGAGCGTGAACCTTTTCGCGACGCGCGAGTTCTTCAAGCGCGCCTATCGCGAAACGCACGGCGGCGCGGTCAAAGACGGCTTCATCACGTTCCCCGTCGCCGGGCCGCCCATCAATTCCCTCGATGCGTTCGTGGACGTTCATCACATCGGCGAAGGCAACTTCGAACGCGCGCACTCGCTGAAGGAAGGCTACCCGCAGGACCAGGTTCGCGTGCGCATGGTCGGGACGCAGTACGGTTACGTCTCGCAGAACAACCTCAAGGGCCACCCGATTCATCCCAACGAACGCGTCGCGGCGCTGCTCGTGGCCGGTGGTGATCCGCGGCTCATGGGGTCGGGTTTGGCGAGTTCGTACTTCCGCGGCTACCAGAACAGCGGCGGTGCGAACCCGAACGTCCGAGAGGTGTGGGAGGCGTGGCGTTGGATCGACCGTGGTCGCGCGTCGCTTTGGCGGCCCTATTGGGAGAACGCCGACACGTTGACGTTGACGCCGCCGAGTCTCGCGAACGGCGCGAAGCCGGAAATCTACGGCAGCTTCTATTACATTACCGGCAAGAAAATCCTCTTCATCGTCACCAACTACGAACAAGTGCCGCTGGAAAACGTCGAGGCGCGGTTTGATCTCGTCAAGCTCGGCTTCAAGGCGGGCGACAATCTTTTCGCCGAAGACGCCGTCACGAGCGAACCGATCGAAGTCAAGGACGGCGCGATCAAAGTCGGCATTCTGCCCGAGCGTTACCGGATGGTGAAAATCTCCAGGGACACTCCGCGCTACAACGCCGGTCGGCTCGGCTCGAATCTGCTGGCGGCGGGGACATTCGAGGCGTTCCCCGAAGGTTTCCAGATCACCGCGCCGCTCACCGAGCAAGGGCAGCCGTTCGCGGCGAAGGACGACAAGGTCTTCCGCAGCGGCGCATCGAGTTTGCGGCTCACGAAGGTCGGCACCGATCTCAAGGCCGGCCAGGTGTATTCACTGCCGTGTCCGGTCACGAAGGGCCGATACCTGTTGAGCGGTTACATTCGACTCGACGCAAACCTGACGCCGCCACGGGAGGGAGCCAACCCGCGCCCCGACTACAACCACGTCACGGTCCTGATCAACGGCAGCAACATCATCTCCGATCCGCCGCGTGAGTTCTCGATGTGGGGCGGCTCGTACCCGATCGGCGAAGCCACGCCGGGCTGGGAGAAGTTCATGATCCCGTTCGATGCGGCTGAGGACACGAAGAACGTGAGCATCCAGCTCGTTCAATTCGGAGCCGGCACCGCGTGGCTCGACGACGTGCAGATTCAGAAAGTGGCCGAAGAAGGCCTCCATGCCAGCAATTCGATAGTCCCAGCAAACAACGGCTCGCCGAACCGAACTCGGCAAGACCAGGAATTTCTGTCGCCCTTGACCTGTCAAACCCGCGCCGACCTGCTCGAGAGAAGTTCGGAAGATCGCCCGGGCTTCATGGATCAGCGGTTCGAGCGTGGAAGGAAGGCAGGGCCCTGACAGGGCGACAGAAAACGGCGGAGAGAGTTGCGCGACTCTCTCCGCCGTAACTTCGATCAGTTGGAGGTCTTGGTGAACCTCGTTCTGGATTGGTCTGCTTCTTCTAGGAGAAGCGAGTTTGCGGTCAATTCCAGGACTTTGTTCACATCCCGTTCTTTGTCAGAAGGCAGGGGCGGTGAGGTCTTTTGATACACCCATAGAAATACGTTGGAGGTCACGGACCATTGGCCCTCGAACGTGAATACCACTTTTGCCTGATCCGTCACGCTCCCGTGAAATGATCCCTCCTTCTCGAACGTGACCTCGGTAATCGCGGTGCCACGGTTTGCAGTCCATTTGCCCGGGAGAATTTCACTGGCATTTCCGATCTCCCTCATTGTCGGTGCGGAAGTGGGAATCTGCTTGGCCGGAGCAGCAGGTGTTACTTTCTCGAAGTATGGATACAAACGGTTCAACTCGCGCATGGCGGATTCATAGACGGCTGACTCGCCCGTTGGTTTGCCAACTTGGATGGATTCGTACGCGACAGCTCCCCGAAGCGCCACAACCAGCTCGGTTTGCCCCTGTGTGCCGCTGTCCTTGACCACCTGTTGCGCGGCCAGCCAGGCCAACTCCCGCAGTGCCTTCTTGGCTTCACTGGTGTATTGGCGCAATTCGGGCACATGAACCAGGAACACGCACGCGTTGTCCCGCAACTGACAGTAGGTGAGGAATTCGCCTTTCGCGGCGGAGAGCGCGCCGCGTTTCCCATCCGTGAACAGGGATACACGAAGAGTCTTCTGTGTCTGAGCGCACTTCGTTGCCATCTCGACCGCCTCCGGCGAGTTGCCAAAGGCAGTCGTTCCTTTGAACCTCGTGATCTGACGATTTGCTTCCCGGAATTCACTCTCGCCCGGCTTCGGCTGACCTCCTTCCGTGCGCATATACTGCACGAATTGGTATGCTCGAAGCCCGATGAAACCCACGACCGCCAATACAACAGCGGATACAGCAACGATAATCAGCGTGTTTCGTTTCTTTGTTTCCATATGCCCATTGCCTTCCGATTGTAAACGAATCCGTATTCTGCCACAGCGGGTTGCAGTCTTCTGATGAGCTCTTCGTTTTTCATTCTTTCGCCACGGCGAAGGACTATTTCTTCAACAAGTTCACAAACTCCGCCTCATCCAGCGTCTTCACTCCGAGTTTTCTCGCCTTGTCCAACTTCGAGCCGGCGTCCTCACCGACGATCAGGAAATCTGTCTTGGCGCTGACGCTGTCGGTGACTTTGGCACCGCGTTTCTGGAGTTCGGCCTTGGCTTGGCCGCGGCTGAACTTGCTGAGGGTGCCGGTGACGACGACTGTCTTGCCGGCGAACGGGCCCGTGGTCGCGACCTGTTTGCGGGCGGCTTCCTTCGTTTTTACGCCGGCATCCTTGAGGCGCTTGAGGATCGCCTGGTTCTTCTCATTGCGGAAGAAGTTGCAGACGCTCTGCGCCATCACAGGGCCGCAATCCTCCGCGTTCTGCAATTCCTCGACCGAGGCCTCGGCGAGCTTGTCGAGATCGAGGAAATGCTCAGCCAACTTCTGCGCGGCGCCTTCGCCGACGTGGACGATGCCGAGGCCGTGGACCAAGCGCCAGAGATCGCGAGCTTTGCTCGCCTCGATACCGTCGAGGATGTTCTGCGCGGATTTCTCGCCCATGCGTTCGAGCGTCAACAATTGCTCCTTGGTCAACGAGTAAATGTCGCCGATGCTCTTGACCAGCCCCTTGTCCACGAGTTGCGTGACCAATGCCTCGCCCATGCCTTCGATGTCCATCGCGTGGCGCGCGGCGAAGTGGCCGAGGCTGCGCTTGAGTTGCATGGGACAATTGATGTTGTCGCAACGCCAGGCCACGAACTCGGGGTCGCGTTTCACGGGGCCGCCGCACGCGGGGCATTTCCCGTGAATGTGGTGTACAAAATCGAACGGCTCGGCGTCCTTCGGCCGTTTGTCCTTCACGACACCGACCACGGCGGGTATCACCTCACCGGCCTTCTCGATGATTACCGTGTCTCCAATGCGGATGTCTTTGCGTTTGATTTCTTCCTCGTTGTGCAGCGTGGCGCGGGCGATGGTCGAGCCGGCGAGGAACACCGGCTCCAACTCGGCGACCGGCGTCAGCGTGCCGGTGCGACCGACCTGGATGGTGATATCCTTGAGCTTCGTCTCGGCCTGCTCGTGCGAGTACTTGTAGGCGATCGCATAGCGAGGTGCCTTGGCGGTCGCGCCGAGCCGTTCCCACTGTTCGAGCGAGTTGACCTTCACGACCGCGCCGTCCATCTCGTACGGCAGTTTCGATTCGAGCTTCTGCAGCTCTTCGGCACGCTGGATGACTTCGTCGATGTCCTTGCACTTCCACCAATATTGCGCCGTCGGAAAACCGAGCGTTTTCAACGTTTCCAAGCGCTTGGCGTGCGTCGCGAACTCGATTCCTTCCGCCGCGCCGGTCCCGTAGAACACCGCGCCGAGCGGGCGTTTGGCGACGATGCGCGGATCGAGTTGCTTGAGCGAGCCGGCGGCGGAGTTGCGCGGGTTCTGGAACAACGGCTCGCCGGCTTTCTCTCGCTCGGCGTTGAGTTTCTTGAACCCTTCGATGGTCATATAGACCTCGCCCCGGACTTCCAAGATTCGGATTTCGGATTTCGTACCTCGGATTTCCAATCGCAAGGGAATCGCCTTGATGGTTTTGAGATTGATGGTGATGTCGTCGCCCGTGGTGCCGTCGCCGCGCGTCGCGCCAACGGTGAGGACGCCGTTTTCGTAGCGAAGGTTCACGGCGAGGCCGTCCACTTTCGGTTCGAGGACGTACTCAACCTTCTCACCGGGGAGCAGCTTCTTCACGCGCGCGTCGAACTCCCGCAGTTCGTCCACGTTGTAGGTGTTGTCCAGGCTCATCATCGGCTTGAGATGCCGGACGGATTGGAACTCCTTCAAGGGCGTGCCGCTGACTCGCTGCGTGGGCGAATCGGGCGTGACGAGATCCGGGAATTGCGTCTCCAGTTCCTTCAACTCCGCCTGGAGCTTGTCGTAGTCGCGGTCGGAGATCGTGGGCGCCGCGTCGATATAATACCGGCGGTCGTGTTCGCGGATTTCCTCGCGGAGCTTGTCGATTCGTTTCTGGGCTTCGGCTCTGGTCATGGCAGTGGAACTCACCCAGGATGACACGGCTGAGCGGGACCCGCAATCCGCATTCTCCCTGAAATCCGTGGCTCGATCCGAAACGATCTTAAGGAAACGTCAGCTCCAAAACAAACTTTTCCCACTTCTTCTGGAACGCGGTCATGTCCGGCTCGCCGAGGATTTTCTGGAGCGTCTTGTAGCCGGTGGGGTCTTCGGCGCGCGCAGTATGGAAGGCGTGATAGAACTTCACCAAGAGGCCCTTTTCCTGTAGGTAATAGCACAGGTAACGCGACTGGCCGTAGTTGGTTCCGCGGTCTTCCTCGTAGAACTCGACCTTCGTCATCGAGGTGAGTTCCTTGAACGACGGCGCCTTGCCGGCCCGGATCGCCTTTTGCAAACCGGCCAGCCGCCAATTGGTGTAGCCGCAAATGCGGCCGTCCTTGTCGCCGCACTGTTCGTAGAGCGAGCCGAGTCCCTCGTTGAACCACGCCGGGCACTCGGGAAAATTCGCGGCCATAAACGGATGCACGATCTCGTGCACCAACGTCCCGCCGCCGGTGGCGATGTTCATGATCAACGCCCGGTGCGATGGCGAGTAGTAGCCGAACGGCGTCGATGGCTTGCTGCCGAAGATCGCGCGCGTGTGTTTCTCGTAACTGGCCTTGTCCTGGAACAACCAGACGTCGATGATCTCGGCGGGGTCCTTCTTGAAGTAGTCTCGCTTTAACTTCTCGACCGCCCATTTCACCGTGTGTTCGGCGGAACGACGCACGTCCGCGGGCGAACCATCGCCGATCACGACGAACGGCGTCTCGACGAGGATCGTCCAGGCCGAACGCTTCGGGCTTGTTTCGAGCGACGCGGCGATGGCGGGCGGCTCCGGCAGCTTTTCCTTGAGAACCCGGATGTGCTGCGCGTAGTCGGCGGGACGGAAACCATTCTTTGCCGGCAGGTCTTTGATCTGGCCGGGTTCGAGCCGCAAACGGATGACCGTCCATTTTTTCGCTTCGTACTTCAGCGGCCAGAGTTTCAGGAAGAGCGCGCGCGTCATTTTGCGGTAGCCAGCATTGGCTTCGGCCGGCTCGTGATAGATGACATGGTCCGCCTTTGAGTCGTAGCCGAGCACAAGCCGGAAATGCTCGGTCGTCTGCGCGTTGTCGCTGTAATGCATGCAAACAATCGACGGGATTCCCTTCCGCAAATCCGCGTGGAGCGCTTTCCATTGCGCTTCGAGCTGGGCCGATGCGTTTGCGGCGTCGATCTCGTGCCAGACCTTGCCGGTCGTGAACCCGAGCCGGTCCAGCGCCTGCGCGAGGTCGCGCGTGTAACAGCCGCGTCCTTCGACGGGATCGATGCCGGACTGGCCGAACACATCGTCCTGATCGATGGCCTTTCCCAGTTTCCGCAGCCACATCTCCGCGCACGCCTCGCCGCAGAAATCGGGCTTCTGGCGGACATGCGGGACGTCTTTGATCCATGCGTCTGGGTACGATGCATCTGCCCACGCGGGTGGCCCCAGTGAGCCGAAGGACAGGGCGAGAATCGCCAGGAACGCGCGTTGGTTTCCGGTCGGCATAGTCTGACTGAATCCTTGGACAAATCTTACCGCGAAAAGTTCCAAAAGAATTACTTGCAACTTCCGCCGGAATCGATTGTGTATAGGCTCGGTCGCCTGAATGAACGATGATTGAAGTGCCCGTGTTCCTCGCCGCTGGCGAAGGATTGGTATTCGCGCTCCGGCGGATGGACGCCATCGGTGCGGTGATCTTTGCCGCACTCATCCTGCTTTCGATCCTGGCTTGGTCCATCATGATCACCAAGTTCAAACAGGTGAACCGCGCCCGCAAATCCTCCGAGGCGTTCCTGGCAAACCTGCGCCGGGACAAGAATTTCCTTACGATGTACAATCAGGGGCTCAAGGTCGAGGGCTGCCCGCTGTTCGACATCTACGTCGCCGGCTGCAAGGAACTCACCGGCGCCGTCCCGAAGCTCGAAGAAGAACCCGACCTGTTGCGCGGCGGCACAGCGACGCTCGGGGTGCTCAACCGCATCAGCGTGTCCGAACTCGAACGCATCAAGACCGCGCTCGAACGCGCCGTCGCCGAGCAAGCGGTGAAACTCGAAGACCAGATCGTCCTGCTCGGCACGTCCGTCACGGCGGCGCCGTTCCTCGGACTGCTCGGCACGGTCTATGGGATCATGGAAGCGTTTGCGGGGATCGGCATGCACGGCGATGCCAGCATCGGCGTGTTGGCGCCGGGCATCGCGGGCGCGTTGATCAACACCGTAGCCGGCTTGTTCGTCGCGCTGCCGTCGCTCATCGGCTACAATGTTCTCCTCGGCCGCAATCGGAACCTGATCGTGAGCATGGACAACTTCGCCAGCGAGCTCGTGACCTGGATCGAGAAGGCATTCCTTAAATCCTGAACCGAGAACTGAGCACGGTCTCGCATGAAACGCTACAGCAAACACGGCGAATACAACCCGATGGCGGACATCAACGTCATTCCGCTGATGGACCTGACGTTTTGTCTGCTCATCATTTTCATGATGGCCACGCCGTTGCTTCAGCACAGTTTAAGCGTGAAGCTGCCGCCCGCCGGCCACGCCACGCCGCTCCAGGAGAAAGCCACTTACAACATCGACATCGACAAAACCGGCCGGGTGTTCCTGAACAAGAGCATGATCACCAACATGGATGACTTGAAGGACTCGATGACCAAACTCGCGTTGGTGAACCCGGACGCCACGGTGTTGGTGCGCGCCGACGAGTCTGTTCCTCACGGCGATTTCGTGAAGGTCGTGGACACGTTGAAGGCGGCAAACATCCGGAAGCTGGGCATCGTCACGACGCCACAGAAGAAACCGGCGACTCGCTCTCGTTGACATGGATCGCGAACTCAAAAAGAACTTTGTCGTGTCCGTCGTCCTGCACGGGGCGGTGTTTGCCGGTTTCTTCCTCGCGATCGCCTTCGCGCCGACACCGCGCCTCGACACGCCCATCTTCATGGAGATCGTCGGCGGAGGCGGCGGGAGCGGCGGCGAACCTGAGCCGGTGCCGCCCCCGCCCCCCGCGCCCAAGGCCAAAGAAACTCCGCCGGAGCCCCCGGTGCCGCCGCAAGCCGCGCCCAAGGTGGAATTGCCGCGCTCCGTCCCGAATGAGGAACCGAAGCGCGAAGAGATCGTCATCCCGAAGGAGCAGCTTAAGAAAGCCACAGAAAAACCGAAGCCGAAGGAAACTCCGAAAGAGCAGCCAAAACCAACGGAAAAACCGAAAACGGAGGCGAAGCAAACAGCCAGGCCCAAGGTCGATGTCAGCACGAAGCTGGTCAGGCGGTCGCAGTCCCAGAAGCAAACGACCTCGACGAAACCGAGCAGCAAACCCGACCCGCGATATTCCAGCCAGGCCGTCCGCGACCGGCTCGCGAAGAATTTCGTTCATGCCGGCCCGGTCGGCAGCGGATCGGGAGCGGCCGGCGGGCCTGCGGGTGGCAAGAGCAGTGAGTTCGCCGACTACTACATGATGCTCAGCGATGCGCTCATGGCGAACTGGGACATCCCCGGGCAAGCGACTCCAAACATGACGGTGGTGGTCGCCGTTCGCGTCACCGGCGATGGTTCGTTGTCGTTCTCCCGGATGCTTCGTGGTTCCGGGGACGTGGTCATGGACGAATCCGCCGTCACAGCCGTGAACCGCACGCCGCGCGTCCCCCCGCCGCCGCCGACACTGCCCAAAGGCGAAATCAGCGTAACCTTCCGACGACCCCCAGGAGCTTAAATGGAAAAATCAGAACCGCATGGTGAGCATCGTCCGCGTCCCCTCACCCCGGCCCTCTCCCGCAGGGAGAGGGAGAATCGTTCGCCGACGGTCCCGCGATTCAGGCCGCTCAGCCGGACAGACTGCCATCCATTTCCCCTCTCCCTGCGGGAGTGGGCCGGGGTGAGGGGAAGCGAGGCGAACTCTTGCCGGCTCGTCGCCCGCCCTGGTTCGCACCCTCAAGCCGGTCGGCGCGCGGAAGCGGCTCCCACATTCATCTTGCCCACCGTCGCCCGATGTCTGGTGGCCGCCGTCGCGCTCGGCATCGGACTCGTCCATGCGTCGGCCCAGGTGCTCGTCGAGAAATTCCCTTACGCCACGATGACCTCGCTGCCACCGTTCACGGGCAACGACGCGAACCTCGCGGCGCAAGCCACCAAGATCCTCTCCTCCGATCTCGACCGGTCGGGCTGGTTCAAGATCGTCGCGCCGGGCTCGGGTGAGATCAACATCGTCGGCGTGGCCAATCGCGGCGGCGGCGGGTTCACGCTCAACGTGCAAATCTTCTCACGCGGCTCCGGTGCGGGAGGCAGCAGCGGACGCCAGGTTTATTCCGGCCAGTTCTCCGGAAGTGGCGAGGGACAGATTCGCCAGAAAGTCCATGAACTCGCCGACGACATCGTGGCCAAGGTCGCCAAACAGAAAGGCATCGCGCAGACCAGGATCGCCTTCATCTCGAAGCGCACCGGCAACAAAGAAGTGTACGTGATGGATTACGACGGTTACAACGTCGTCCAACTCACCCGCGACGGCACGATCAGCGCCCGGCCCCGCTGGTCGTCCGACCGCAGCCGGATCGCCTATCTCTCCTACAAGTCGAAGTGGCCGGACGCGTACGTGATCGAGGTCGGCTCGGGACGACGGACCCGCGTCGCGGCTTACCCGGGGATCAACACCGGCCCGGCGTTCTCGCCGTCGGGGAACCAGCTCGCCATCGTGCTCAGCAAGGACGGCAATCCCGAGTTGTACGTCATCGACGCCAACGGCGGCAACCCCCGGCGCCTGACCCGCACGCCCAAAGGCGCCGAAGCTTCCCCCTGCTGGTCGCCCGACGGCTCGAAGATCGTGTTCTCTTACGACGGCTTCGGCTTGCCGAGCATCTGCGTGATGGGCGCCGATGGCGGGAACATGACGCGGTTGACCGGCAGTTTCTTCACCGAGCCGGACTGGTCGCCGACGGGGAACTTGATCGCGTGCGTGGGGCGGGTCGGGGGCGGCAAGTTCCAGGTTTTCACCTTCGACCCGGCGTCGCCGTCGAACACGCTCAAGCAGCAGACCAGCGACGGCGGGGACTGCCAGGACCCGACCTGGGCGCCCGATGGACGGCACATTGTATTCAGCAAGACGTCCGGTTACCGCAGTCAGCTTTATGTTCTTGACGTGCTTACGGGCAGTGCTACAAACCTCGGCCTGAATCTCAGCGACTGTGTCGAGCCCGCGTGGTCAAAATAACGAGACCGTCGGATTCTCGGTCTGAACTTTTCTCAACGAATCGAAAGGACAATTGTACCGATGAAAGCAGGAATGGTTTTGCGTTGCGTAGCAGTGGCCGTGGTTTGCTGTACGATGATGGTGGGGTGTAAGAAGGGGTGTAAGCCTCGGAGTGGAGGATTGGACACCAAAGTTGATGAGACAGGCGCGACCCGAGTTGGCGACGGAGATGGCGGCTCGGTCATGGCGCAACGGGGCGACAAATTCAGCGGCCCACAGACCCGCAACATGTTTCAGCCCGTGCTCTTCGCCTACGACAGCGCGGCGATCAATCCCTCCGAGCAGTTCAAGATTCAGTTGGCGGCGGACTACCTGAAGAGCACTGCCGGCAAGGCCGTGATCGTCGAGGGCCATTGCGACGAGCGGGGCACCAACGAATACAACCGCACGCTCGGCGAACGCCGGGCGCAAGCCGTGCGCGACGCGTTGGTCAATCTGGGCGTGGACTCCTCCAACATCCAGACCAAGAGTCTGGGAGAAGATATGCCCGTGGACCCCGGCCACGATGAGGCTGCCTGGGACAAGAACCGCCGCGCCGAGTTCGTGATCGTGAACTAGCGGCAAAACGCCGTTTGTTAGTAGCGCGATTCATCGCGCGGTTCGACGGCCCAAGGGCGCGATGAATCGCGCTACTACGGGTAGAGACACCACGACCACAGTGTTTGTGATCCGACATGAACTGAATTCCCTGCAGTATTTCTCAGGGGACGTTGCCGCACGTTGCATCTTTGAACTGGAGGAGGAAGGTCGAAAGGCAAATACCAAGTGAAATTGCTCTTCATACGGACAATCGGCGGACTACATTGTGCTGATTGCTATGAGTGCTATACCGAAGCGTTCGTTTTCGGAGATACTCACGGATACCGACACATGCAGCGTCGTCTCAAGACAGCTGCAACAGGGGTCGATACCGAACCGTTGATGCCCCTGAAAGGGTACAACACTATGCAGTTGTTTGTCCTGCCTGCAGTCCGTTTGTCCAAGTCCAAACCGAAGCTCAAGTTAGTAGAGCGTCCGGTCTTCGTGAGAGGAAAATGGAACATGGAACTGCTCGTTTTGGGAAACAGGGCTGGCCTTTTGGAGCTATGTCAGCTTTTCAATAAGGCCACATCGTTCGCCGATCATGGTTTGGACGAGCATGTGCAATTCGATCACTACGACGACTTTGTTGTCGCCCCAAGCGTTGCGTTGAACATTCGGGCTCCGGTGAGGAAGTGGCAAAAGGAAAGACTAGAGCCATATTCAAAACTGATCTTCGGCCCGTACCAGCATTCATTTCCGAAGGATCTAGATTACCTGAAACCCTATCGATACCGAAGGCCGAAATTGGATGCACCCTATTTCTCGCTCACATGAGCAACGAGTTGTATTGTCGAGTGAGTCATCTTGAAGTTCAACTACGAATACGACGTGAACGGCCAGATCACCAAGTGGACCCAGCAAGCCGACGCAGACACACCCAAGGCATTCAACTTCGCCTACGACGCGGTGGATCAATTGGTGAGTGCGACATTGAAGAACACAGGCAACAACGCCATCCTCAAGCGGTATGCATACGGCTACGACAAAGCTGGTAATCGCACGAGCGAACAGATAGACAATGCGATTTCCACCGCGACGCACAACAACCTGAATCAACTGGTGACGCAGGCCGGCAACGGCGGCCCGATGCGCTTCCTGGGGACAGTCAGTGAACCGGCGAGAGTCACGCTCACGAATAGCGGCCCAGCAGTGACTGCGACGGTTTCCACCAACAACGTGTTTGAAGCGTTCGTGAATATGACGCTGGAGACGAACGAAGTGAGTGTGCTGGCCGAAGACTACAGCGGTAACAAGGCGACCAATCGCTACCAAGTCGTCGTCACGACAGGCGTGACCAACACACTGACGTACGATCTCAACGGCAATCTGTCTTCGGTCACCGGACTGTCGTCTGCGGTTTCCTACGAATGGGACGCGGCGGACAGGCTCGTTGCGATTCAACGCACGAGCACGAATCGGACGGAATTCATGTATGATGGAGTAGGGCGACGAACCAAGATCACGGAAATCAATAGCGCTACTACTTTGACAATGTTAGATTCGATCAATTTGCTCGAAAATGGAAAGGTGGTATGCATAAGGGAATGACACCAACGGCGTCGCCTCCTTCTGGGATGCGACCCGTTGGGGGCTTCCGACCGCCGCCATCGAGTCGCTCGCCGACCGTCTCTGGCAGTTCTGGCAGCGCTTCCGTCCTTG
>Ga0187892_10006574_pt1 | contig 17170 bp, 11 predicted proteins | sample MA1701073metaG_FD_139345 | JGI IMG/M metagenome (GOLD analysis project Ga0187892, IMG submission 139345) | Bio-ooze microbial communities from a basaltic lava cave in the Kipuka Kanohina Cave System on the Island of Hawaii, USA - MA170107-3 metaG ... | reverse complement strand
GACGGCGACGGGTTCGGGAACGCTCTGGTCACGCAGGCTTCCTGCACGCCGCCGGTCGGCTACGTCTCGAACTCCACGGACTGCGACGACGCCTCGGCCGCGACCTTCCCCGGCGCCGCGCCCAACGACAGCGCGTCGGCCTGCATGAAGGACCAGGACGACGACAACTGGGGCGATGCGACGCCGCCGGCCGGCGTGACGCCGGGCACGGACTGCGACGATGCCGACGCCTTGGTCTACCCGGGTTCCGGTTGCTGAGGTCGAGGCGGCTGCCTTCGATGTCCTCGGGAGAGCCGTCTGTGGCGGGCGCTCAGGGACTGACCCTCCGTGGAGCCTCGGGCAGCAACAGCGTGGAACCCGTCGTGCGGCGGGACTCGAGGTCCCGATGCGCTCGCGCGGCGTCGGCCAGCGGATAAGTCTGACCGACCTGCACGCGGACCGCGCCGCTGCGGACGACTTCGAACAATGCCGCCGCAGCCTGCAGCAGGTCCGCGCGATCGGCGATGTAGGTGGCCAGGGTGGGCCGGGTCAAGAACAACGAGCCCTTCTGGGCCAGCAGACCGAGGTTCACCGGCGGCACGGGACCCGAAGACTGACCGAAGCTGACCATGATCCCCAGCGGGGCCAGGCAGTCGAGCGACCGCTCGAAAGTGTCCCGTCCCACCGAGTCGTAGACGACCACGACGCCGCGTCCCGCGGTGATCTCTCTCGCGCGGGCGACGAAGTCCTCCCTGTCGTAGAGCAGCGGATGGTCGCAGCCGTGCGCGCCGGCCAGCTCGGCCTTCTCGGGCGAGCTGACGGTGCCGAGGACCGTGGCGCCGAGGTGCTTGGCCCACTGGCAGAGGAGCAGGCCGACGCCGCCGGCTGCCGCATGGATCAGCACGGCGTTCCCGGGCCGCACGGGGTGCGTGCGGCACAACAGATAGTGCGCGGTGAGGCCCTTGAGCAGGACGGCTGCCGCCGTGCGGTCGTCGATCTCGTCGGGCAGGGCCACCAGCCGCTCGGCGGGGAGCAGCCGCGCCTCGGCGTAGGAACCCGGGTACAGGGCGTACGCGGCGCGATCGCCAGGAGCGAAGTCACGCACGCCTGCCCCGACCTCGGTGACGACTCCGGCAGCCTCGCGACCCAGCACGGCGGGCAGTTCCAGAGGGTAGAGACCGCTGCGGTGATAGGTGTCGATGTAGTTGAGCCCGATCGCGGTCTGGCGCAGCAGGACTTCTCCCGGTCCAGGAGCGGGGACTTCAACCGTCTCGAAGCGCAGCACCTCGGGCCCGCCGGTTTCGTGGATGCGGATCGCGCGTGCTCTCATGAGGCCGGCCTCCCCGCGCCGACGAGATGCGCGGCGCGCGAATCTCCCATCTCGACGCCGCCGCCGGGGAAGTATTCCCGCCAGCGACGCGTCACGGTAGCGGCGGTCGCGTCGTCGCAGAAGAGCTCTTCCGGGAACGCGGGCTTCAACCGGGCGTCGATCGCGATCGGCAAGGTGTAACTCGATTGGTGACGCACGATCTCCGTGCGCGACGCATGGAGGTCGGCCGCCGGCTCGAAGCGCGTGAAGGTCGTCCACAGGAAGTTCATCGGGCTCGCGGCGGCTCGCCGTGGCTCGTCGGTCAGGACGATGAGCGGCCAGCCCGCGAACGCCGGGTGGCGCGCGAAGCGGGCGGCGGCCCCCGGATCCTCGCGCGCGGGCGGGGCGCCGACGACGAGGCAACCCGCACAGAAGACCAGCGCCTCGCCGGCGTCGGCCGGAGGCTCGACCGGCGGGCGGAAGACGCGGGGCAGCTCGCGAACCGGATCGCCCAGTCCGAGCCATACGCCCTTCGAGCCCTCGTTGACCGCCGGGCCCGTGTAGTCCAGGGTGTCCATCGACAGATTGGCGAACACGTACAGATCGGTCTCGGGGTGGGTGCGGGCCAGAACATGTTCGAGCGTCGCCCGGAAGTCGCGCAGATCGACCGGGCGGTCCGTCACCAGCAGGAACTTGGTCAGCGAGAGCTGCCCTTCGCCCAGGATGCGGAACGCCGAGGCCATGGCTTCGCGGCGATAGCGTTGCTTGACCACGGCCGCCGCCAGCGAGTGATAGCCGGTTTCGCCGTAGGACCACAGAGCTTCGACCGACGGCATCACCAGCGGGAACAGCGGCGACAGCAGTTCCTGCAGCAGATCACCGATGAAGAAATCCTCTTGCCGCGGCTTGCCCACCACCGTGGCGGGGTAGATCGCGTCGCGACGGTGCGCCATGCGCTCGACACGGAAGACGGGGTAGTCGTGAGCCAGCGAGTAGTAGCCGTAATGGTCGCCGAACGGGCCCTCCGGCAGGCGCACGCCCGGCGCCACGCTGCCGGTCAGCGCGAACTCCGCGTCGCTGACCAGGGCGTGGGTTGCAGGACCGTCGCAGAGCTTCAGCCGCGCGCCGGAGATCAGCGACGCCAGCAGCAGCTCGGGCACGTTTTCCGGCAGCGGGGCGACGGCGGCCAGGATCAGCGCCGGCGGGCCTCCGAGGAACACGGTCGCTTCGAGCGGCCGGCCCAGGGCCTCGGCGCGGGCGTAGTGGAACCCGCCCCCCTTGCCGATCTGCCAGTGCATGCCGGTCGTGCGCGCGTCGTGCACTTGCAGGCGATACATGCCGAGATTCGGAACGCCGGTCTCCGGGTGCTCCGTGTACACGAGCGGCAGCGTGACGAAGGGTCCTCCGTCCCCCGGCCAGGTGGTCAGCACGGGCAGCCGATCCAGCCGCACGTCGGAGGTGATCCTCTCGGTCACCGCTCCCGACCGCCGCCGTCGAGTGCCCACGCGCAACAGGCCGGCAGCCAGGTCGCGCGCCGCCCACAGCTTGCGCGGGCTCGGGGGCAACAGCGTGTGGGCCAGTTCCACCAGCCGGCGGATCAGCCGCAACGGCCGCTTGCCGAAGGCCAGCTCGGCCCGTCGCGCGGTGCCGAACAAGTTCGTGACCAGCGGGAAGTCGGCGCCGGAGACGCGGGTGAACAGCAGCGCGGGGCCGCCACCGGCGATGACTCGCCGGTGGATCTCGGCGGCCTCGAGGCGTGGGTCGACGGGCGCCTCGACGATCGCGAGGTCGCCGTCGTGGCGCAGGTGCTCGATGAAGGCCCTGAGGTCGGGAAAGCGCGCGTCGTCCAAGCCGGTTGCTCCGCGGGCAGCTTAACCCAGCCCGGCCCACACCGGGGTCAGCGGCGGCGCAGCGAGTTGGCCAGGGTCGAGGCCAGGATGATCGAGCAGCCGGCCAGCGACCAGGGGCCGGGCCGCTCGCCGTGGATCCACCAGGTCCACACCGCGTTGAGCACGGGCTCGAGCAGGATCAACAGCGAGGTTTCGAGCGCGGAGACGTGCCTCACGCCCCGAGCGAGCAGCAAGTAGGCCAGGCCGATCTGGAACAGGCCGAGGTAGACCACGAGCGCCCAGTCCAGCGGCCGGCCGCTCCCCACGGGCGAGGCCAGGGGCAGGCAGGCCAGGCATGCGATGAGGTTGCCGGCGATCACGGCCGTCTCCGGCCTGCCCGGAGCGGCGCCCGTGCCGCGTCCGAGCCAGCGCAGCCCGGCGAGAGTCAGGGCCCAGGTCACGCCCGACATGGCTCCCAACACGTTGCCGCCCAAGGGAGCGGGCGCCGTCGTGCGGGCCGGCTCGCTGCCGAAGAAGAACAGTGCGAGCCCCACGCCGAGGCCGGCCGTGAACAGCACATCCAGGCGCCGCACCCGCTCGCGCAGTAGCCACGGCGACAACAACAGGAGGTACAGCGGGGCGGTCGACTGCAGGAAGATGGTGTTGGCGGCGGTGGTCAACTTGTTGGCACTGACGAAGAGCACCATGGTCGAGGCGTACGCCGCCCCGACGAGCAAGGCGCGCGGCTCCCAGAAGCGCCGGCCCCCGGGCACGCAGGCCAGGAGCGCCAGCGCCGCGATGCCCGAGCGGAAGCTGGCCACCTGCCAGTTGGACAGCGCGCAGGCCTTGATCGCGGCGCCGCCCGTCGAGAACAGCAGGGCGGCGCCGAGGATCTGCAGCCGGTGCAGTGCCTGGGTGGGCAACGCGGATCCCCGCCGAGCGACGTCGCTCAGTCGGCACCGGACAGGCCGTACAGGGCTCGCAGCTTGCCGTTCAGATGGCCCATCAACGGCTGATGGCTCAGCGGCCGCCCGGTCACTCGCCGGCACAGGGCCTCGGCGGAATGCCGCTTGCCATGCTCGTGCACGCTGCGTCTCAGCCACGCGAGCAACCCGCCGAATTCGCCGAGAGCGATCCGTCGCGGCAGGCCCGGCTCCGACTCGAGCGCGGCCTGCCACAGCTGCGCCGCGTACAGGCTGCCCAGCGTGTAGGTCGGGAAGTAGCCGATGGCGCCCATCGACCAGTGGATGTCCTGCAGGCAGCCTTGGGCGTCGTCCGGCACGTGGAGGCCCAGGTCTCGCCGCACGCGCTCGTTCCAGGCCGCGGGCAGCTCGGCCGGGCGCAGATCCTCGCGGATCATCGCCCGCTCGAGGTCGAAGCGCAGCATGACGTGCAGATGATACGTGGCCTCGTCGCTCTCGACGCGGATCAAGTTGGGGCGCACGAGGTTGACGGCCGCGTACAGCTCGTCCGCGGAGACGGTCGCGAACGGCGCGCCGAAGTGCCGTCTGAGCTCGGGCAGGAGCCAGCGACAGAACTCGCGCGAACGGCCGACGTGGTTCTCCCACAAGCGGGACTGGCTCTCGTGGATGCCCAATCCCAGCGGCTCCGCGAGCGGCTGGCCCAGCAGCTCGCGTTTGGGCAAGCCCTGCTCGTACAGCGCGTGGCCGGCCTCGTGCAGCGTCGAACCCAGCGCGTCGAGGAATGCATCCGCGCGATAGCGCGTCGTCACGCGCGTGTCACCCGGCCCCAGCCCGGCGGAAAAGGGATGGGCCGATACGTCGAGACGGCCCGCCTCGAGATCGAAGCCGACGCGGCGCAGAAGCCAGATGTTGAACGAATGCTGCTCGGCCGGCGACAGCTCGACCCGCAGCGGCCGAACGGTGGACCTCCGGGGCGCCGAGGTCAGAGCGCCGATCAGCGGCACGAGCTCCTCGCGCAGCGCGCGGAAGATCCGCTCGATGTCGGCGGCGCGGGTCTGCGGCTCGAAATCGTCGAGCAGCGCGTCGTACAGCTCCCCCCCTTCCGGAACCCCCCAGCACAGGGCCTTCCGTCGGTTGAGCGCGACCTGCTTCTCGAGCCAGGGGCGGAACGACGGGAAGTCGCTGCGCTGCCGCGCGTCCTTCCAGGCTTCGAGCGCCAGGGAGCTGGTCTCGCTCAGCTCGGCCACGAGCTCGACCGGCAACTTGACCGCGCGGTCGTATTCGCGCCGGATCTCACGCAAGTTGGCGGCGATGTCCGGATTCCCGTGCAGCTCCCGGTCGGCCTCGCACTCGGCCAGCAAGTCGCCGAGGCGGGGATCCGTCGCGCGCTCGTGGACCAGCGCGCTCAACAACGCCTTCTCCTCCGCCCGGAACGGGCCGGCCTTGGGCGGCATGGTCGTTTCCTGGTCCCAGCCCAGGAGCTCGGCGATCGAGACCAGGGTCTGGGCCTCGCGCAGGCGGCGGGTCAACTCGCGGTAGGCCATCATCGGGGCTCCGGCGCGCTCGGCGGGCGCGAGGCGACGGATTATACCCGCCCGTTCGCCCGCAGCGCGGAGCGGATAGTAAGATCGTCGGCACGACATGCAGACGATCGCATCAGCGCGAGGGGTCGCCGCCGTCCTCTTTGCGGCGGCGACGGCGACCGCGCTGGCGGCCGACTTCCACGAGGGGCTCGCGGCTCACCGGCGCGGGGACTACGAGGCGGCGCTGCGCGAGTGGCGGCCGCTGGCCGCCCAGGGCGACGCGGAGTCGCAGTACCGGCTGGCTCGCATGTACTCCCGCGGGGAAGGTGTCCGTGACGACGCCGAGGCCGCGCGCTGGTATCGCAGGGCCGCCGACCAGGGTCACCCGCAAGCGCAGAACAACCTCGGGGTCCTGTACGAGGAGGGGCGGGGAGTCGAGCAGGACTTCGCCGCGGCCCTCGGGTGGTATCGCAAGGCCGCAGCCCAGGCGGTGACAGCGGCCCAGCTCAATCTGGCCCGCATGTACGACCTCGGTCGCGGCCTGGGCCAGGACGCCGCCGAGGCCGCGAAGTGGTACCTCGCGGCCGCCGACCAGGGGCAGGCCAAGGCCCAGTACCGCTTGGGGGTGATGCACGAGCTGGGGACGGGGGTCCCGACGGACTCGGACAAGGCCGCCAAGTGGTACCTGCGCGCCGCGCGGCAAGGTCACGGCCCCGCGCAGGCGGCGCTGGGGTCCATGTACGCCGAGGGGCGGGGTGTCTCCCGGGACCCGCAGAAAGCCGCCCGCTGGCTGGCGCGCGCCTCGGCTCAGGGGATCGTCGCTTCCGCGATGACGCGGCCCGGGGAAGCGCCCGACGACGAGCCGGAGCCTCTCGAGGACGACGCGCCGGCGGACACGACGGCCGCGCCGGCAGGAGTGCCGGAGATACCCGCCGGAGCGCTCCCACCCGACGACGTCGAGGTCGGGACGACCGCGTCGCCGGCACCGCCTCCCCCGCCGACCCGGGACCTCGCACCGGCGGCGCCGCCGCCCTCCGACTATCCCGAGTTGCGCGCCGTCACGCACGAGGCCGAGCAGGGAGACCGCGAGGCTTGCTACCGGCTGGCGCGCATGTACAGCTCGGGCGAAGGCGCCCCGCAGAGCATGGACGCCGCAGCACGCTGGTACCTGGCGGCCGCCGAGCGGGGCCACGATCTCGCCGCGTACAAGTTGGCCTTCCTGTACATGGGGGGACGGGGCCTGCCTCGCAAGGACTTCGTGCAGGCCCACCGGTGGTTCAGCGTTGCCGCGGAACTGGGCGTGGGCGATGCCGGAGCGTGGCGGGACAAGATCGCCAAGAAGATGACGGAGCAGGAGATCGCCGAGTCGGCGAGGCTCCTCGGCCAGCGGGCGACGGAAGGAGGGCGATGATGGGAGCGCTGCGGGGAGTGGTCAAGCACGCGGAGGCCGTGGAGCGCCGGGACGTCGCGGCCGGGACCGCGACGCAGACCCAGACGCTGATCGGCGCGACCGACGGTGCGCCGAACTTCGCGATGCGACGATTCATCATGGGCCCGGGTGGCGGCATGCCCCGGCACACCAACACGGTCGAGCACGAGCAATACGTCTTGTGCGGACGAGCGCGGGTCGGGATCGGCGGCGCCGTGCACGAGGTCGGCCCCGGGGATGCGCTGTTCATTCCGGCCAGCGCGCCGCACTTCTACAAAGTGATCGAGGCGCCGTTCGAGTTCCTGTGCATCGTGCCCCACGCGGCGGACCGCATCGAGGTCCTCGAAGGAAAGGAGTGACGGCGCCGAGCGCCCTACCCGCCCTGGCCGGCCTTCCACCGCCGGAAGAAATCGCGCCACTGCGGATCGGGGTCGATGAACGCGATCCCCATGCCGCAGACCATGCGCTCGCGCAGGTGGTCCGGCACGCGGATGGCCCAGGTCACTTCGCCGCGCTGGCACACGGCCCGCTCGGGGAACTCGACGCGCAGGACCAGGTGCGTGCCGACCTTGAAAACTTCGTTGGTGTTGACGTACAGCCCGCCCTCGGAGACGGACTCCGCGAAGCCCGTGTGGTCGATGGCCCCCACGCCGTACGACACGCGCAGGCGGGCGGGCACTCGCGGGTGCTGGCGGACATTCGGCGCGGTGACCTGGCTCATGCGGACCTCGCTCGTGCTTGCCTCGAATATGGGAGCGCTTCGAGCGCGCGGCAAACCCGCCAAGCCCGACGGCGCGTAATACGCCGCAGCGTTCCGCCCGGATTTCAGCTTCGCCGACGCGCAGGGGGTCCATTCCGAGGGTCCGATGCTCCAAAGATCGATGCCGCCAGGGCCTCGGTCGGGGTATTCTCTCGACGTCTGGGCTAGACTGGAGCGCGCGGCGGCGCGGGCGCCCGAGCGGTTCGAGCGGGTCGGCTCCGAGGGTCACGATGGGAATCGGTCTCCACCGGATGGCGAAGCTGCCCCGGCCACGTCGGGCCCGGGTCGCCGCGGCGCTCTGTGCCGCCGGCGTGACCGGCTTCGTGGCCCAGACCTGCGCCGCGGCCCAGCCCCCCCCGGTCGCCGAGTCCGCCCGGTTGCAGCGGGCGCAGTTGAGGCTGCTCGGCCGCTGGCACTACGGTCCCGTCTTCGCGTCGGCCGTCGCGGGAACGCACGTCTACTTCGGTTCGGGCGGAGCGATCCGCGGCCTGGCCCTCGGAGACGACGGCTCGTGGCGCGACCTGGAGCCGATCACCACGCCGGGCGTCGTCCGCGACCTCGCCGTCTCCGGTCGGTTCCTGTACGTCGCCGACGAAGGCGGGGCGCTGCGCGTCGTGAACATCGCGACGCCGGACGAGCCCCGCGAGATCGGTCAGTGCGAGCAGCCCCGCGGCATCCGCGGCGTGTTCGTCCAGGGCTCGCTGGCCTACACGGCAGCGGCCTGGTCGGGTCTGGGGATCGTCGACGTCTCGAACCCCGTGCGGCCGCGGGTCGTCGGCTACGTCAAGACACCCGGCTACGCGACGGACGTCCACGTGGCCGGCACGCTCGCGCTCCTCACGACCAACACGGCCGGCCTGCGGCTGATCGACGTGGCGGACCCGCGGAACGCCAGGGAGATCGGACACTACGACGTGCCCGGATTGACCTATGGGGTCTTCGCGGTCCCGCCGTACGCCTATGTCGTGGGTCTCGACGAAGACGACGCGATCGGCGGCCTGCGCATCATCGACGTGTCCGATCCGCGGGCCCCCGTCCTCGAGGGATTCCTACCCCTCGACTACGGGGCCGAGCACGTGGTCGTCGAGGGCAACTACGCCTATCTCGCCGGGGTGGCCACGGACGCCGGCTTGATGATCGTCGACGTCTCCCAGCCCTCGGCGCCCAGGAGTCTGGGACGCTACCGCCACCCGACCTGCTCCGAGGGGGTCAGCATCGCGTACCCACGCGCCTTCTTGTCCCACGGCGACATGGGACTCGAGGTCATCGATGTCTCGCGGCCGGCAGCGGCTCCGGTCGTCCATCACATCGACGGCGTGGGTGCCTCCCAAGGGATCCGCGTCCGCGGCACGCAAGCCTATCTGGCCAACGGCTACACGGGTCTGCGCATTCTCGACGTCTCGAGCCCCGCCGCACCGCGGGCCGTCGGGCACCTGCCGACCTACCGGGCGATGGGTGTCGAGATCGCGGGCACTCGCGCCTACGTGGCCGACGACTTCCTCGGGCTCAAGGTGATCGACGTCGCCAATCCCGCAGCGCCGCGCCTGTTGGGCAGCCTCGACACCCCCGGCCTCGCGGTGCGCGTCGCCGTGGCCGGCACGCTGGCCTACGTCGCGGACGGACTCGCCGGACTGAGGGTGATCGACGTGTCGGCGCCCCGGGCGCCGCGAGAGGTGTCCTTCGTCGATACGCCGGGCCAGGTGCACGACGTTTTCGTGGCCGGCCACCCGGCCGGTCACGCGTTCGTCGCGGACGGCGAGGGCGGGCTACGGATCATCAACGTCTCCGATGCGGCGCAGCCCCGCGAGGTAGGGAAGTTCGTCCCAACCGGGGGGGACGTCCAAGGAGTGCACGTCGTGGGCTCGCTGGCCTACCTGGCGGCCGGCTGGAACGTCGGCCTCAGCATCGTGGACGTCTCGGAGCCCGCTCGACCCCGCGAGGTGGGGCGCTTCGACACCGAGCGCGGCTGCGAGGCCGTCTTCGTCGACGGGTCGCGCGCGTACGTCACCGACACCGAGCGCATCCAGGTCATCGACGTCTCGGCGCCGGCTGCACCACGCAGGATCGGCAGCTTCGAGGCGCCGAGTTACGTGCGGGACCTGAGGGTCGACGAGGGTCGGATCTACGTCGCCGCCGAGCAGGCCGGGCTGATGATCCTCGGTCTCGAGGGGGACCGCGCGCCCGCAGCCGCAGCGCGCAACGGCAGTCCGCGGTGAAGGCGCCGCCGAACGCCTGCCGGCCTTGCGCCAGCCCGCCCCGCGCCCCGTTTCCGTCCGGCGGCGACGCCGCTGCCTGAACGCCGCCGACCCATGCGCTGGATCGTCGGCGACGTTCAGGGTTGCGCGCGCGAGTTCGACGACCTCCTGGAGTGGGTCCGCTTCGCTCCGGGTCGGGACGAGCTGTGGTCCCTGGGCGACCTGGTCAACCGCGGTCCGGATTCGCTGGCCGCGCTCCGGCTGTGGCGCGCCGCCGGTGGCTCGGGCCTCCTCGGCAACCACGACGTCTACGCGCTGCTCGCCCGTTCCGGCCGCCGAGCGCGCAAGGCCGACACGCTCGACGCGCTCTACGCCGCCGAAGACGCGGACCCACTCCTCGCGGGATTGCGCGCCCTGCCGATACTGGCCCGGCTGAACCCGGCCGACCGCGTGCCGTCGGTGTGGCTCGTGCACGCCGGACTCGATCCGCGCTGGAGCGACATCGACGAAGTCGCGCGGAGCGTCAACCCGCCACCTCACGACGACGCCTGGCTCGAGCGGGACGAGGTTGCCTGCGCGACCCGCTTGCGCTGTTGCAGCGCCGCGGGCGAGCGCTCTTCCTACAGCGGTCCGCTGCGCGGCTGCCCCCCCGGGTATCGGCCCTGGGATGCGTTCTACAACGGAGAGACGCTGGTCGTGCACGGCCACTGGGCCCAGCGCGGCGCGTACCGCGGCACTCGGACCATGGGTCTCGACTCGGGCTGCGTCTACGGCGGGAGGCTGACGGCGTGGTGCCAAGAGGAGGATCGCATCGTCCAGATTCCCGCCCGGGAGCGCGGCGGCCCCGTTCGCGACTTCCCGTCGCGCAGACTGCCCGCGGAGTGAGCGCCCGACCGCGCCACGCGCCGGCGATTCCCCACGGTAGAATACGGCCGCGTGAGGCCGGCGCATCGCCCTGCCGAAGCCACGCGGGAGGTGCTCGCGCCGGCAGCCTTCCGGCCGAGGTGGATCGGGTGGCGCCCCTCCGGCCCCGGACACTACGATAGGCCGGGAGTTGGGGCGAAACCGCCGCGGGACCCCGAACGGCTCCGCGCCGCGACAGGGTGACGAGGGGCACGATGTCCGAGACGATCTCCGGAGATCCGCAGCGCGCCGCACTCGACGCGGTCGAAGAAAGAGAGTGGCTCGAATCGCTCGACTACGTGATCAAGCACGGCGGCCCGGAGCGGGTGCGCGACCTGCTGCGCGCGCTCCAGCGGCGCGCCGCCGAGTTCGGCATCTCGTTGCCCTACACCGCCAACACTCCGTACGTCAACACGATCCCGCACTCCCGGCAGGTGCGCTTCCCCGGCAACCGGGCGATCGAGCGCCGGATCAAGAGCATCATCCGCTGGAACGCTCTGGCGATGGTCGTCCGCGCCAACCGTGAGGAGAGCGGCATTGGCGGCCACATCTCGACGTACGCGTCGGCGGCGACACTCTACGAGGTGGCGTTCAATCACTTCTTCCACGGTTCGGCCTGGAAGGACGGCGGCGACCAGATCTACTTCCAGGGGCACGCTTCCCCCGGCATCTACGCGAGGGCCTTTCTCGAGGGGCGGCTGACCGAGGCCCAGCTCGAGAACTTCCGCCGCGAGCTGCGGTCCGGGGGCGGCCTGCCTTCCTATCCGCATCCGCGCCTCAAGCCGGATTTCTGGGAGTACCCCACGGTCTCGATGGGCCTGGGTCCGATCATGGCCATCTACCAGGCCCGCTTCAACCGCTACCTCGAGGACCGCGGGCTGAAGCAGGCGACCGGCCGCGTCTGGGCCTTCATCGGCGACGGCGAGACCGATGAGCCCGAGACCTTGGGCGCGATTTCGCTCGCCGCGCGGGAGCGGCTGGACAACCTGATCTTCGTCATCAACTGCAACCTGCAGCGGCTGGATGGTCCGGTACGGGGCAACGGCAAGATCGTCCAGGAACTGGAAGCGATCTTCCGCGGCGCGGGCTGGAACGTGATCAAGGTGCTGTGGGGCGATAGCTGGGATCCGCTGCTGGCCAGGGACGAGGACGGCGCGCTGGTCAAGCGCATGGAGGAGGCGGTCGACGGGGACTTCCAGAAGTACAGCGTGGAGCCCGGCTCCTACACGCGCGAGCACTTCTTCGGCACCCATCCCCGCCTGCGCAAGCTGGTCGAGGGGCTGACCGACGAGGAGATCGCCAAGCTGCGTCGCGGCGGTCACGATCCCGAGAAAGTCTACGCGGCTTACAAGGTCGCCACGGAGCACCGGGGACAACCCAGCGTGATCCTGGCCCAGACCATCAAGGGCTACGGCCTCGGCGAAGCCGGCGAAGGCAAGAACATCACCCATCAGCAGAAGAAACTGAACTACGAGGAGCTGCGCGAGTTCAGAGCCCGCTTCGGCATCCCCGTCTCGGACGAAGCGCTGGGCCAGGCCCCCTTCTACAAGCCGGCGGCGGACAGTCCCGAGATGCGCTACCTGCACGCGCGCCGCAAGCAGCTCGGCGGCTTCGTCCCCAGCCGCCGCCAACGGGCGGCGGCGCTGGAGCCCGCGCCGTCCGAGCTGTTCGAGGAGTTCTACGGAGGCTCCGAGGGACGCGAGGCTTCGACGACGATGGTTTTCGTGCGCCTGCTGTCGAAGCTGCTTCGCGACGAGCGCTTGGGCCCGCTGATCGTGCCCATCGTCCCCGACGAAGCGCGCACCTTCGGCATGGAGTCGCTGTTCCGCCAGGTCGGGATCTATTCCCACGTCGGCCAGCGCTACGAACCGGTCGACCGCGAGACCCTCCTCTACTACAAGGAGGCCACCGACGGCCAGATCCTGGAGGAAGGGATCACCGAGGCGGGCTCCGTCTGCTCGTTCATCGCCGCGGGAACGGCTCACGTGAGCCACGGCGTGAACACGATTCCCTTTTTCATCTTCTATTCGATGTTCGGGTTCCAGCGGATCGGCGATCTGATCTGGGCCGCGGGGGACATGGGCTGCCGCGGCTTCCTGCTCGGGGGCACGGCCGGCCGCACGACGCTCGCCGGAGAGGGGCTGCAGCATCAGGACGGGCACAGCCACCTCCTGGCGTACACGCACCCGCACGTGCTGGCCTACGATCCGGCGTTCGCCTACGAGCTGGCGGTGATCGTGCGCGAGGGCATCCGCCGCATGTACGTCGAGGGAGAGTCGATCTGCTACTACCTGACCGTCGGCAACGAGCCCTACTCCATGCCCCCGTTGCCGGAAGGGGTCGAGGAGGGCATCCTGCGCGGGCTCTACCGGCTGAAGGGCGGCACCGGCGACTGGGCCCATTCCGTTCGCCTGCTGGGCTCCGGAGCCATCATGAACGAAGTGCTGCTGGCCCAGCGGATGCTGGCGGACGACTTCGGCGTCGACTCCGAGGTCTGGGCGGCGACCAGCTACCAGCAGCTCCACCGCGAGGCGCTGGAGGTCGAACGCCGCAACCGGCTCCACCCGCTGGAGCCCGCCGCAGAATCGTGGGTCCGCCGTTGCCTGGGCGACGACCCGCAGGGCGTGGTGGTGGCGGCCTCGGACTACGTCAAGGCGCTCCCTGCCTCGCTCGGACCTTGGATCGCGGGGCGGTTCGTGGCCCTCGGCACCGATGGCTTCGGGCGTAGCGACAGCCGCGCGGCCCTGCGGGACCACTTCGAGGTCGACGCCCGCCACGTGACCTGGGCCACGCTGGCCATCCTGGCCCGCGCCGGCAAGTTCCCGGCGAAGCGGCTCGTCGAGGCCAGGTCCGCCCTGGCCATCGATCCCGACAAGCCGGACCCCGCGGCTTTGGTTTGACTTGCGGGGCTGGCTCGAAGCGGGTCTCCCGCCGGCTGGCAGCGGATCGTTGATCTGACGGACGGGAACCCGCCCCGCGGAGGATCGGAATGACCCACAAAGTCATCCTGCCCGAACTCGGAGAGAACATCGAGACTGCGGATGTCGCGGCCGTCTTGGTCGCCGTCGGGGACCGGATTCACCGTGACCAGCCGGTCATCGAGGTCGAGACCGAGAAGGCCAGCCTGGAGGTCCCGGCGGCGGCCGACGGCACGGTGGTCGACATCCGGGTCCAGCCGGGCGATTCGATCAAGGTGGGCCAGGTGATCCTCGTGCTCGAGTCGGTCCCGGCCGTTCCGTCGCCGGTCGAGGGGGATCGTCCGGCGGGGTCCGTGGCCGTCGCCCCGGCCGCCCCGCTCGAAGCCGCAGCCGAGGCCGAACCCGGCGCGGCCGCAGCCGAGCCCGACGCCCCGGTGCTGGCCTTCCGCAGCGCGCCGCGCGCGGTCAGGCCGGAGATCGCCGAGGCCGTCCCCGCCGCTCCATCCGTCCGTGCTCTGGCCCGCGAGCTGGGCATCGACGTCGCCCAAGTCCCTGGCTCGGGCAGCGGCGGACGGATCACGCGCGAAGACGTGAAGGGTTGGGCCAAGCGCTTGATCCGCGAAACGTCCTCGGCCGCCCCAGGACGGCCCGCCGGGGCCCCGGCGCTCCCGGACTTCTCGCGCTGGGGTCCGGTGAGCCGCGAGCCGCTCCCGCGCCTGCGCAGCGTGGCGGCAGCCAACCTCGAGCGAGCCTGGACCGTGCCGCAGGTGACACAGTTCGACCACGCCGACATCACCCACGGCGAGGCCTTGCGCGGGGAGTTCAACCGCCGTCCCGAGGCGGCGGGGGCGAAGCTGACGATCACGGCCCTGGTGCTGAAGACGGTCGCGGCGGCCCTCGAGCGTTTCCCGCGGTTCAACGCCAGCCTCGATCTTGCCGCCGAAGAGATCGTCTACAGGAAGTACGTGCACCTGGGTGTCGCGGTGGACACCGAGCGCGGGCTCCTGGTTCCCGTCGTGCGGGACGTCGGTCGGAAGCCGCTGCTCGCCGTCGCGGCCGAGGTCGCGGCCCTGGCGGCCCGCGCGCGCGATCGCAAGCTCATGCCCGACGAGATGGCCGGTGCCTGCTTCACCGTGAGCAATCTGGGCGGCCTGGGAACGACGTATTTCTCCCCGATCGTCAACTGGCCCGAGGTGGCAATCCTGGGCCTGGGCCGCGCCGAGACGCAGGCCGTCCACGAGGCGGGCCGCTTCCGGCCCCGGTCGATCCTGCCCCTGTCGCTGTCCTACGATCATCGGCTGATCGACGGGGCGGACGCGGCCCGTTTCCTGCGCTGGATCGCCGAGGCGCTGGAGCAGCCACTCTTGATGCTCTTGGGGGACGACCCGCAGAGGACGCGCTGAAGCACGGGGCGACCTCTCCGAGCACTGCCCCCCGACCGGGAAGGGCCGGCGATGTACGCGCGGATCCGCTCGGTGAGAATCCTGGGAGTCGGGATTGTCGGTGCAGATTCGCCTCCACCCCCACCCGGCGCCGTCCGGGCGCCGACGGATGCAGCCGAGCCGTTTTTTCCGGCCGCCGCCGACACCGGTCCGGTCCGCCGCCACCGTGGCTCCCGACGGCCACCCGACCCCCGGGCGCGAGCCCTGAGACCTGAATTGAAGAACTATAGTTTCCAGGGCGGGGCCGGCATCATCCGACGCACGGTTTTTCCTTGACTCTACCTTCTGATCCGAGTAAAAGTCTGCTGAATGCTTCAGGGGGAAGTCAGGATCAAGGGCGGACGAAAGGTTCGCGACGCGGTTCGATCGGCTTGACGCGTCGCGGGTGATGCCCGGAACAGAGCGCGACATAGGGGGGAAATCACACTTTGCGAATCGAAACCAAGCATGTCGGGGGAGGGACTCTCATGGCGTCAAGGAGGAGAACCAGATGAGAAAGTTCGTTAGTTGCTGGCGTTACTCGCTGCTCATCGCTTGTATCGTGGCCCTGGCCCCGGTGGCGTTGGCGCAGATGAGTGGTATCGCCGGCGAGTTCGACAACCCGATCGACGACGACACGATCGGCCAGCCCGTGCCGAACGACGAGCTGTGCGACGACTCGGACGAGGTCGTCGACGGCACGCTCACGTGCGACGTGACGAAGGTCACCTTCGATCTCGACGCCGTGGTGCCGACGGCGACGTTGTGGGGCACGTTCTGCGATGATCCGGACGTGACCGCCGGTCAGACGGACGGAACCCACGCGTCGGTCATGGTCCTGTCCTCGGGATTCAACTTCATCACGGTCGATCTGACGGGTAACGACGACCCGGCCGACGTGCTGTTCACGATCGACTGCCCGTGTGAGGTCTGCGAGGCGCTCGTCACGATCGGCTCGACCGGCAAGACGGGTCCGCAAGGCCCACAAGGTAAGCAGGGTCCCGCTGGCGCGGCCGGCGCGCAAGGCCCGCAAGGCAAGCAGGGTCCCGCTGGCGCGGCCGGCGCGCAAGGCCCGCAAGGCAAGCAGGGTCCCGGAGGCCCCGCCGGCCCCCCAGGCCCGCAAGGCCCGCAAGGCAAGCAGGGTCCCGCAGGCTCCAAGGGCCCCACAGGCCCCACAGGCCCGCAAGGCCCCGGAGGCCCCCCAGGCCCGCAAGGCCCGCAAGGCAAGCAGGGTCCCGAAGGTCCAGCAGGTCCAGCGGGTCCTGAGGGCCCGGCAGGTCCCGCAGGTCCCGCGGGCCCGAAGGGCGCGAAGGGCGCGAAGGGTGCCAAGGGCGCGCAAGGCCCGCAAGGCAAGCAAGGTCCTCCAGGCCCGACCGGCCCGACCGGCCCCGGCGGCGGCGACGGCGGCGGCCCGACACCGTGCAACTGCTGCGTCCCGAACGCCGGCGTCGGCTGCGACTGCCAGGAGTGCGAGGACGTGATTTGCGCGGCCGATCCGTTCTGCTGCGACGTGCAGTGGGACGGCATCTGCGCGGATGCAGCCGCGGCGAATTGCCCCTGCTGCACGCAAGGTTGCGGCGGCGACGGCGGCGGCGATGGCGGCGGCGATGGCGGCGGCGATGGCGGCGGCCCGACCCCCTGCAACTGCTGCGTCCCGAACGCTGGCGTCGGCTGCGACTGCCAGGAGTGCGAGGACGTGGTTTGCGCGGCCGATCCGTTCTGCTGCTCCGTGCAGTGGGACGGCCTGTGCTCGGGTGCGGCCGAGACGGCGTGCGCCTGCTGCACGCGTGGTTGTGACGGCGACGGCGGCGGCGACGGCGGCGGCCCGACCCCCTGCAACTGCTGCGTCCCGAACGCTGGCGTCGGCTGCGACTGCCAGGAGTGCGAGGACGTGATTTGCGCGGCCGATCCGTTCTGCTGCTCCGTGCAGTGGGACGGCCTGTGCTCGGGTGCGGCCGCGTCGAATTGCCCCTGCTGCACG
>Ga0187892_10006573_pt1 | contig 17171 bp, 20 predicted proteins | sample MA1701073metaG_FD_139345 | JGI IMG/M metagenome (GOLD analysis project Ga0187892, IMG submission 139345) | Bio-ooze microbial communities from a basaltic lava cave in the Kipuka Kanohina Cave System on the Island of Hawaii, USA - MA170107-3 metaG ... | reverse complement strand
TCATCGGCATCAACAACCGGGACCTGCGCAACTTCGACACCCGGCTGGAGACCACGATCGACCTGCTGCCGGCGATCCCGGGGGGCCGGATCGTCGTCACCGAAAGCGGGATCGCGAACAGAGGGGACGTCGAGCGCCTCAGCGGCCGCGGGGTCGGCGCGTTCCTGGTAGGGGAGGCGTTCATGCGGGCCCCGGATCCCGGGCAGGCCCTCGAGGATCTATTCAAGTAATTGATTTTTAACAAAGTTCCGTTTGTTGTATCGCTGCAACAGAAAGGGCGAAAAAACGAGACAAATGAAGCACTTTCGTTGAAGCGCCCGAGGGCGCTGCGGCACAATCGCTTTAACTTCTCGGGTTTGAGAGGTTTTGGCGGGCGGTCCTAGGCCGTCCTCGAATCAACAACTGGGAGATTTCGGGAATGAACAAGAGACTTCTGGCAGTAGCGGTTGCGGGTGCACTCGCGGCGCCTGCCGCGGCGCTCGCTCAGTCGAGCGTGACGATCTCGGGCAACGTCCGCATCAGCGTCGACAACCTCAGGGTGAGCCAGGCCGTGGCGGCCCGGACAACCACCAGCGAAGGGCGGCTGAACGACGAATCCTCCAGCATCATCTTCAGCGTGCGCGAGGATCTCGGCGGCGGGCTTAGAGCGATCGTTCAAGCCGACTGGAAACCGAACTTCGATTCGAGCGCCGACGCGCTTTCGGGCGAGTCCTATGTCGGTCTGAGCAGCAACCAGTGGGGCCGGTTGACCTTCGGCCGTCATAACTTCCACTTCTTCAAGGCGCCGTACGACGGATACGGGAAGGGCGGGTCGCTCAAGATCGTGCCGACCTCGCTGATCGACTTCGCGGGCGCCGGCGGGACCGCGATCGCCAACGCCACGCGGACGGCGAACTCGATCAAGTGGATTTCGCCCCGGTGGGGCGGTTTCGAGCTGGAAGCGGGGTTCTCGTTCAACCCGATCGCGGCCGGCCCGGAAGCCGACATGACGCCCGCCAACACGGCGAGAAAGGGCCGGGCGTGGAACCTGATCCCGGCGTTCTACGCGCCGAACTGGCACCTTGCCTACAGCTACTGGAACAGCAAGACCGACGCGCCGACGGCGGCGACTCCCGACCAGCGCAGCGATTCGCTCTACGGCTTCTACCAGTGGGGCGGGGTGAAGGTCGGCGCGATCTGGAACAAGACCAAGCTGAAGGCCGCGGCCACCGGCGTGGAGGTCAGCAACCGCACGGCGTGGTCGATCCCGATCAACTACACGACGGGCAGCCACTCGTTCATGGCGCACTACACCAAGGCGCGCGACGACAAGGTGACGGCTGCGCAGGACGGCGCGAAGATGTGGGCCCTGCAGTACGCGTATTCGCTTTCGAAGCGCACCCATGTGTCGTTGTTCGCCTCGAAGATCACCAACGACGTGGGCGCGGCGTATGGCTTCTTCACCAGCAGCGGCAGCCTGGGCAGCACCAACGGTGCTCTCTTGGCGGGTGAAGATGGGCGGTTGATCGGCTTGGGCATGAGCCACGCGTTCTGATACCCTGCCTGATCCGCGCGGCATCGCCGCCCGGAGGAAGAGCAAAACGGGCGCCCGCGGGCGCCCGTTTTTTTGCCTATACTTGGCGCGTGCCCCTCGCCGACGATCTGATCACGGGCTTCGATCGAGCGCTGCGCACCGTGGCCGGCGTGCACCAGGCGCGCCGCGCCTCTCCCGCCGAACCCCTGCCGGAAGCGGAGCTTGCCTCCGGCGAGCGCGCCCATGCGGCCGCGCTCATGCGGGTCAACCATGTGGGCGAGGTCTGCGCGCAGGCGCTCTACCAGGGCCAGGCGCTCGGCGCGCGCGATCCGGAGAAGCGCCGCGCGCTCGAGGGCGCCGCGCGCGAGGAGGAGGACCATCTCGCCTGGAGCGCGGACCGCGTGCGCGAGCTGGGCGGGCGGCTGAGCCTGCTCAATCCTCTCTGGTACTCGGGCTCGTTCGCGATCGGCGTCGCGGCGGGAGCGCTCGGCGACCGCTGGAATCTCGCGTTCCTCGCCGAGACCGAGCGCCAGGTCGGGGAACACCTCGACGGCCATCTCGGGCGACTGCCGGAGCAGGATGCGCGCAGCCACGCGGTGCTCGAGCAGATGCGCGCGGAGGAGGCGAAGCACCGGGCGAGCGCCATCGCGCTCGGCGCGGCCGAGCTCCCCGTCGCCATCCGGCGCGCGATGCGAGTGGCGGCCCGGGTGATGACCATCGTCGCCTACCGGATCTGATGCGCCGAGTCGCTGAAGCCCCGAGCGACGCGAGAATGCTGCTGCCATGGCATGCTTGAGGCCGTGAACGTCGCCCCCAAGATCGCTCCTGTGCCAATGCGTTTGCTGAAGCGCGGCAAAGGCGTCGTCGCGGTTCCCGCCTGCGAGCTCCCCCGGCTTACGGCGGGACGGGTGCGCGCGACGCTGGGGTGCGTGCGGCGGCGCGGCCGCCGACCCGAGCCGGGAAGGTGAGAGAATGCGCGCCGTGGAGGTCAGGATGGCGCGGCCGATGGACGGCCGAACGGATGTCGAGCAGTTCCGGCAGCAATGCCGCAGGCAGTTGGCGCGACCTGTGGCGGACCGGATCCGGTTCGGGTTCTTCCGCAACCCCAATCCGGTACGGGACGCAAATCGCAACCGATCGTTCGGCTCGCTGCGCGAATACCGGCAGTTCTGCGAGCGGAATTACCCAGCGTACTTCGGATACGGGCGACCGGCGCCAACGGCGCGCGCCGCGTGACGCCGAAGGCGTTCAGGCCGGAGCAGGCCCGGATCATCGCTGACGCGTTCGAGAAACACCGCGTCGACTACCTGTTCATCGGCAAGGGCGGCGCGATCCTGCTCGGCTATCCGGGTGCGACGCAGGACGTGGACCTGTTCCCGCGCAAGTCCGAGGAGAACGGGCGCAGGATGGTGGCCGCGCTGAAGGAGGTCGGTTTCACGATCAGCGAGGCGGACGAGGCCGATATCGTCTCGGGGAAGGACTTCGTGCAGCTCTCGTCCGGGCCGTTCGATGTCGATCTGGTCTTCGCGCCAGACGGGATCGAAAGCTATGACGAAGCGGTCGGGCGCGCAGAGCGAATCGAGAACTTTCCGGTGATGGCGATCACGGACATCATCGCGAGCAAGCGCGCCGCCGGCCGGAAGCGCGACCTCGCCGAGCTCGAGTTGCTGGAGGAGTTCGCACGCGCCTACGAGGCAGGCAAATCCGCTCCGGCGCGCGGCAGTTGACATGCTGCAGGTTTTCATCGGCTACGACCCGAAGGAGGCGGTGGCCTTCCACACGCTGGCGCACTCGATCCACCGGCGAGCGTCCATGCCGGTCGCCATCGCGCCGCTCATGCAAAGCCAGCTGCAGGGCGTTTACCGGCGCGAGCGCGGCCCCACCGAGTCCACCGAGTTCAGCCTGACGCGCTTCCTGGTGCCGCACCTCGCCGGCTATCGCGGCTGGTCGCTGTTCATGGATTGCGACATGCTCTGCCGCGCCGACATCGCCGAGCTCGCAGCCCAGACCCGGCGCCAGCCGGACAAGGCGGTGCTCGTCTGCAAGCACGACTACGTGCCGAAGACCGAGCGCAAGTTCCTCGACCAGGTGCAGACGAAATACCCGCGCAAGAACTGGTCGAGCCTGATGCTGATGAACAACGACCTCTGCCGGGCGCTGACGCCCGAATACGTCAACTCGGCGAGCGGGCTCGAGCTGCACCGCTTCGCCTGGACGCGCGACGAGCTGCTCGGGGGACTGCCGCTCGAGTGGAACTGGCTCGTCGGCGAGTACGACTACAACCCGCGCGCGAAGATCGTGCACTACACCCTCGGCGGGCCGTACTTCGAGGCCTACCGCGGCTGCGACTACGCCGAGGAGTGGTTCGCCGAGTGCGAGGCGATGCGCTTCGCGGCGAAGCGCTAGCGCGCGCGCGCCCGGGTCTCCTCGACCAGCGCCCGCGCCGCCACCTGGAGGGCGCCGAACTGGGCGGCGAAATCGAGGCCGTTGGCCCGCTCGATCATGCGGCCCATGTCGGAGGAGATCAGCCAGGCGTCGCCGCGCGGGTTGCACTCGATCAGATAGAGCTCGCCGCTGTCGGCATCGCGCACGATGTCGGTACCGAGGAGCGGCTGATCCGGGAAAGCGGCGTGGGCACGCGCGGCGAGCGCGATGACGTCGGCGTCGTTGGCGAGCACGTAGCTCGAGTCCCGCTTGTTCGAGACCACGGTGATGCCGCCCCTCGCCTTGAAGTCCCAGCGCGAGTCGAGCGGCACGAGATCGTGGCTCGCCTCGCAGCGCCAGCAAAGCAGCGCGCGGCCAAAGAGCGTCACCACGCGGTAGTTCGAGGGCCAGCGGCCGGTATAGATGAAGCGCTGCGCGAGGAGCGGTGCCTTGCGCACCGGATGGTCCGGCGGGTAGCTCTCGGGCGGCCGGTAGCGCACGCGCCCGGTCTTCTTGATGAAGATCTCCGCCCCCTTGCGGCCGAGCTCGGGCTTCACCACCACGTAGGGTCCCCACTCGGCCGGGTCGAGGGCGAGGCCCGGGCCGATGCGGGTCCACTTCGGGACCGCAAGGCCGAGGCGCGCGAGACGGTCGTACTGCTCGCCCTTCGGAAACTCGAACCCCTGGCAGACCGCGCCGCGCGGCGGGGCGAACCGCCTGAGCGGCATGGGCGAGACCGTGAGCGTCGCGGCGCTGCGGTCGAAGCCGGGGGCGTTCCAGTCGAGGTCCTTCGTGTTCGCGATGAAGACCGCGATATCCCCGGTCCGTTGCGCGATCCTGCGGCCGATTTCCTCGTAGTCGGCGCGGTCCTGCTTGGTCTCCTGGTGGACCAGGATGAGGTTGGGCATTACTCCTCGACGATCTCGAAGTCCTTGCTCATCGCCGCGGTCTTGCCGAGCATGGCCGAGGCCGAGCAGTACTTTTCGTGCGACAGGCGAATCGCCTGCTCGACGAGGTTGGGCTTGAGGGCGCGCCCGCGCACGATGAAATGCATGTGGATCCGGGTGAAGACCTTGGGATCGCTGGCCGCGCGCTCGGCGCTGAGCCTGACCTCGCAGCCGCGGATCGCCTGGCGGCTCTTTTTCAGGATCACGACCACGTCGTACGCGCTGCAGCCGCCGGTGCCCGCGAGCACCAGCTCCATCGGGCGCGGCGCGAGGTTGCGGCCGCCGCCATCGGGCGCACCGTCCATGGTCACGAGATGATTGCTGCCCGTCTGCGCCACGAACGTCATGCCATCGCTCCAGCGAACCGTACATTCCATGACGATTCAATGCCTTATGTCAGTTATCGTGCGGCCTCTTTCTTTGCTACCATTCGTCCCTTTTCCAGCGACCGTGAAAACATACTCCGCCAAACCCGGCGACGTGCCGCAAGGCTGGTTCGTCGTCAACGCGCAGGGCAGGGTGCTCGGCCGGCTCGCCTCGCAGATCGCCGCGCGCCTGCGCGGCAAGCACAAGCCCGAGTACACGCCGCACGTGGACACCGGCGACTATATCGTGGTGGTGAACGCGGCCAGGATCCGCGTCACGGGACGCAAGGCGCTTGGCAAGAAATACTACCGCCACAGCGGCCATCCGGGCGGCGTGAAGGAGACCGATTTCGCGAAGCTGAATGCGCGCTTCCCCGGGCGGGCGCTGCAGCTCGCGGTGAAGGGCATGCTGCCCAGGGGGCCGCTCGGGGCCGCGATGCTGAAAAAGCTCAAGGTCTACGCCGAGGGCACGCACCCGCACTCGGCGCAGCAGCCCAAATCCCTGGAGTTGTGATGGTCGGCGACTACTACTACGGCACCGGACGGCGCAAGAGCGCCGTGGCGCGCGTCTTCCTCAGGCCCGGCAAGGGGCTGTTCCTGGTCAACGGCAAGCCGGTCGACGAGTTCTTCGCGCGCGAGACCGGCCGCATGATCGTTCGCCAGCCGCTCGACATCACCAAGACGCTCGCCGGCTTCGACATCCGCGTCAACGTGCACGGCGGCGGCCAGAACGGCCAGGCCGGCGCGGTGCGGCACGGTCTGGCGCGCGCGCTCATCGAGTATGATGCAGGGCTCAAGCCTGCGCTCAGCGCGGCCGGGCTCGTGACCCGCGATGCGCGCGAAGTGGAGCGAAAGAAGGTCGGCTTGCACAAGGCGCGGCGGCGCAAGCAGTACTCCAAGCGCTGACGGGACTGGGTCCCGGGCAAAAAGGAGCCGCCTCAGGGCGGCTCTTTCGTTTCTGGGAGCGCGTTGCGAATGATCAGGGCAGGGATCGTCGGCGGTACGGGCTACACCGGGGTGGAACTGCTGCGGCTGCTGTCGCAGCACCCTCAGGTGGAGCTTGCCGCGATCACCTCGCGCAAGGACGCGGGCACCGCGGTCGCGGCGATGTTCCCGAGCCTGCGCGGGCGCGTCTCGCTCGCCTTCGCCGAGCCGGCGAAGGCGCCGCTCGCGCGCTGCGACGTCGTCTTCTTCGCCACGCCCAACGGCGTCGCGATGGGCGAGGCGCGCGCGCTGCTCGACGCGGGCGCGCGCATCGTGGACATCTCGGCGGATTTCCGCATCAAGGACGTCGCCGAGTGGGAGCGCTGGTACAAGGTGAAGCACGCCGCGCCCGAGCTGGTCGCCGAAGCGGTGTACGGCCTGTGCGAGGTGAACCGCGCGCAGATCCGCGGCGCGCGCCTGGTGGCGAACCCGGGCTGCTACCCGACCGCGGTGCAGCTGGGCTTCCTGCCGCTGGTCGAAGCGGGCGTGGTGGATCTCGATCATCTGATCGCGGACTCGAAGTCCGGCGTCTCCGGGGCCGGCCGCAAGCTCGAGACGCAGCTGATGTACGGCGATGCCTCGGACAACTTCGCCGCCTACGGCGTCACCGGCCACCGCCACTGGCCGGAGATCCGGCAGGGCCTGGCCAAGGCGGCGGGCCGCGAGGTCGGCCTCGTCTTCACGCCGCACCTCACGCCGATGATCCGCGGCATCCACGCGACGCTCTACGCGCGCGTCACGCGCGAGGCGGACTTCCAGTCGCTCTACGAGAAGCGCTACTCGCAGGAGCCGTTCGTCGACGTGCTGCCGCCGGGCAGCCACCCGGACACGCGCTCGACGCGCGCGGCGAACGTTTGCCGGATCGCGGTGCACCGGCCGCCGCAGTTCGACCAGGGCCGCGACGAGCGCGCCGACACGGTGGTGGTGCTCGCAGTGATCGACAACCTCATGAAGGGCGCTTCCGGCCAGGCGGTGCAGAACATGAACATCATGTTCGGCCTGCCCGAGACCACGGGGCTCGAGCAGGTGCCCATGGTGCCGTAGGATTGCGGCGATGGCCGGACGCCTCTGGAAGCTCCGCCAGCGCTTCGGCATCGCCGCGCCGAAAGTCGCGGTGCGCACGCAGGTGCCGTGGTACCTGCGCTGGCTCGGCATCGCCTTGCTGCTCGCTTTCTCGGCAGCGCTCGCGGCCTGGATGTACGACGCGGGGCGCCGCTTCGCCGGGTTCGACCGCAGCGAGGTCGAGCAGGAGCTGAGCGCGGCGCGGCGCGAGCTCGCCGAGACGCGCGCGGAGCTGGAGCGGCTGCGGGCGCTCGCCAACGCCGCGGACAGCCGGGTCTCGATCGAGCGCACGGCGCAGACGAAGCTCGCGCAGCAGATCCGCGCCGCCGAGCAGGAGAACGCGCGGCTGCGCGAGGAGCTGGCGATCTTCGAGAGCATGCTTTCCTCGGATTCCTCGTCCGCGTCGCCGCTTTCGATCCTGCGCTTCAAGGTCGAGCCGGAGGTGATCCCGGGCGAGTACCGCTACCGGCTGTTGCTGCTCGCCTCGGGCGCGCGGCGCGGGCGCGACTTCCAGGGCAGGCTCGAGCTCGTGGTCAGCCTGACGGAGGGCGGCCGCAGTGCTATGATCACGGTCCCTGCGCCCGCTGAGGCCGGCTCCCCAGCCTATCGCCTGGCATTCAAGCACTTCCAGCGCGCCGAGGGCAGCTTCCGGGTGAATCCGAAAGCGAGGGTGGAAAGCGTGCAGGTCCGGGTCTACGAGGACGGATCCGGGCAGGCGAGGGCGACGCAGAGCGTGACGCTCGGATGAAGGAGGCAAGACGATGTTTCGCAGGGAAAGCAAGCCGCAGAACCGGATCGACAGCCTGATCGGGGCGACCACGCGGATCGAGGGCAACGTCTTCTTCAGCGGCGGCTTGCGCGTCGATGGCGCGGTGCGCGGCAACGTCGCCGCGCTGCCCGACCAGCCGGGCACCCTGGTGGTCTCGGAGCATGCGCGCATCGACGGCGAGGTGCAGGCCGCTCACATCGTGGTGAACGGCACGATCGTCGGTCCGGTTCATTCTCTCGAGACACTCGAACTCCAGGCGAGCTCGCGTGTCAAAGGAGACGTGCATTACAAGAGCCTCGAAATCCAGCAGGGGGCTGTGGTCGAAGGCCGGCTCGTGCACCACGGCGCCGAGATGAAGCCGGTCGAGCTCAAGCTCGCGAAGTGACCGCGCCCTGCGACAGGAGCAAGCAATGAACGCAACGACCGAAACGCCCGCGCCGCTGGTCTTCAGCGACAGCGCGGCGAGCAAGGTGAAGCAGCTGATCGATGAGGAAGGCAACCCGGATCTCAAGCTGCGCGTCTTCGTTACCGGGGGCGGCTGCTCGGGCTTCCAGTACGGCTTCACCTTCGACGAGGTGCAGAACGAGGACGACTCGGTGATGCAGAAGAACGGCGTCACGCTGCTCATCGACCCGATGAGCTACCAGTACCTGGTCGGCGCCGAGATCGACTACACCGAGGGGCTCGAAGGCGCGCAGTTCGTGATCAAGAACCCCAACGCGCAGAGCACCTGCGGCTGCGGCTCCTCGTTCTCCGCTTAAAACAGGGACGGACCACCTTTTCCGGAACGGGGGCTGGGGCCCCCGTTTCCTTTCGTGCCGGCGGAAAACGTGGTCCGTCCCTGATTAGGGCGGGTAGATCGCGCCGAGCACGCGCGCGCCGCTCGCCCCGGTGACCGAGGGCAGGCTGGCGGGCGCTCCGTCGAGCGCCCGCTTCGCGAGCCACGCGAAGGCGCTCGCCTCGACCAGCTGCGGCGCGATGCCGTGGCGCTCGCTCGTCTCGAGTGCCGCAGGCGCCACGAACTCGGCCAGCCGGCGCAGGAGCGCGCCGTTCCTCGCACCGCCCCCGCAGACGATCACCCGCCTTGCCCCGGGGCAGTACTGCGCGATCGCGCCGGCGGCGCAGCGCGCCGCCAGCTCGAGCAGAGTCGCCTGTACCGCCTGCGGCTGCTCGCCGCCCGCAAGCACCGCTTCGAGCCAGGCTGCGTTGAAAAGATCCCGTCCGGTGCTCTTCGGCGGCGGCGCCGCGAAGTACGGCTCGCGCAGCATGCGGTCGAGGAGCGGCGCGATCAGCTGGCCCCCCTCCGCCCACTGCCCGCCCTCGTCGTAGCTCTTACCAAGATGGCGCGCGGCCCAGAGGTCGAGCAGGCAGTTGCCCGGGCCGCAGTCGAATCCGGTCACGGCGCCGGTGCGCGGCAGCCAGCTGAGGTTGGCGATCCCGCCGAGATTGAGCGCGACGCGATCCTCGTCCCGGCTGGCGAAGACGGCGGCGTGGAACGCGGGCGCGAGCGGCGCGCCCTGGCCGCCGGCGGCGATGTCGCGGCCGCGGAAGTCCGCGACCACGCGGATCCCTGCGAGCTCCGCCAGCAGCGCCGCGTTGCCCAGCTGCACCGTGTAGCCGCGCTCGGGCCGGTGGCGCACGGTTTGACCGTGGCAGCCGATGGCGCGCACCGCGGCGGGCGCAACGGCGCCTCTGGCGAGGACCTCGGCGGTCGCCGCGGCGTAGCGACGCGCAAGGTCGTTACCCGCGACCGCGGCGCGCTCGAGCTCGTTCGCGCCGGCGCTGCCGAGCGCGAGCAGCCGCTCGCGCAACCCCGCATCGAAAGAATGGTGCGCGGCCGCGACGATCCTGGGTCTCGCATCCGCGAAATCGATCAGCACGGCGTCGACCCCGTCGAGGCTCGTGCCCGACATCAGGCCGACGTACAGCTCTGTAGACCCAGGGGTGAGCGACACCTTGCCCCCGGAGCCGGTTATTCCAGAAGCGCGATTTCGCTACCCGCGAGCAAGTCGAGGACCCGGGCGAGCGGCTCGGTGCGGGCGCGGAACGCGCCCATTTCCTGCGCGGCGAGCGGAACGGCGGCGGGCAATGCCGCCTTGAGAGGATTGCGCGCCGCGCCGGCAACCCGGAACTCGTAGTGCAGGTGCGGCCCGGTGGCCCACCCGGTCTGGCCGACGAAGCCGAGGGTGTCGCCCTGCGCGACGCGCGCGCCCTTGCGGATGCCGCGCGCAAACCCCCGCAGGTGGGCATAGAGCGTGCTGTATTGCCCCTGGTGGCGCAGCACGACGACGTTGCCGTAGCCGCCTTCGCGGCCTGCGAACTGGACGACGCCGTCGCCGACCGCGCGCACGCGCGTGCCGGAGGGCGCGGCGTAGTCCACGCCCTGGTGCTTGCGCCAGGTCTGCAGGAACGGGTGCATGCGCATGCCGAAGCCCGAGCTGACCCGCGAGAACTCGAGCGGCGAGCGCAGGAACGCCTTGCGCAGGTTCTTGCCGTCGGGCGCGTAATAGCCGCTGCCGCGCCGCCCGGCGGCGTCGGCCGCATACCACACCGCCCGGTGCGTCTTGCCCTGCGTCACGAACTCCGCGGCGAGGACGCGGCCCGAACGCACCGGCCGGCCCGCGAGGAGCTGGATCTCGTAGGCGACGGAGAAACGGTCGCCCCTGCGCAGGTCGCGGTGGAAATCGATGTCGGCGCCGAACACGTCCGCCAGCTGCAGCGCAACCCCGTCGGGAATCCCCGCCGCGTCCGCCGCGGCAAAGAGCGACGAGCGGATCTGCGCCGCTTTCATGAGCACCTGGGTGGCGAGCGCGGCGCGCTGCTCGCTCGAGCGCAGCGCAGCGCCGTCGCGCTCGATGCGCACCAGCGTGTCGCTCGAGGTGAGAAAGCTCAGCTCGACCAGCTCGCCGTCCGCGCGCACCTCGGCGCTCACCGTGGTGCCGGCTCGAACGTGGCGCAGGGGGCGCAAGCGCGCGATCGCCTGCGCGTCGGCCTCGCCGATCCCCAGGCGCGCGAGCAGCGCGGTGATCGTGTCGCCGCGCTGGAAGCGCTCCTCGCGGAAGTAGTTCTGCGGCGCGCGCAGCACGGCATCCTCGGCCGCGATCGCGACGGGCTCGATCCCCGCGGTCTTGCCCAGCAGGATCTCGGCCGGCGGCGCGATCGCGGCGAACGCCGCGACCGCGCCGGAGATGGCGAGGACGGCGACCGCGACGGCGCGCCGCAGCGGCGCGTGATCGTTCATGGATCGGCTAGAATCCGTTGATATTCAGATGCCTGCGGAAGTCTAGCATGGTCCCCGTCGCCGAGGCCCTCGAGCTCGTCAAGCGCGGCTGCGATGAGCTGATCGTGGAGGAAGAGCTCGCGCGCAAGCTCCAGACCGGCCGCAAGCTGCGCATCAAGCTCGGCCTGGACCCGACCGCCCCCGACCTGCACCTCGGGCACACCGTGGTGATCAACAAGCTGCGCCACTTCCAGGAGCTCGGCCACCAGGTGCAGTTCCTGATCGGCGACTTCACCGGGATGATCGGCGATCCCTCCGGCAAGAACCAGACCCGGCCGCCGCTCTCGCGCGAGGAGATCGAGGAGAACGCGAAGTCGTATCGCGCGCAGATGGCGAAGATCCTCGACCCCAGGAAGACGCAGGTGCTGTTCAACTCCAAGTGGTCGGACAAGCTCGGCGCCGAGGGCATGATCCGCCTTGCGGCGCGCTACACCGTAGCGCGCATCCTGGAGCGCGATGACTTCAGCAAGCGCTACCGGGCGGGCGAGCCGATCGCGATGCACGAGCTGCTCTACCCGCTGATGCAGGGCTACGACTCGGTGGCGATGAGGGCCGACGTCGAGCTCGGCGGCACCGACCAGAAGTTCAACCTGCTGGTCGGGCGCGAGCTGCAGCGCGACTTCGGCCAGGAGCCGCAGTGCATCCTCACCCTGCCGTTGTTAGTGGGATTGGACGGCAAGGAGAAGATGTCGAAGTCGCTCGGCAACTACGTCGGCATCGCCGAGCCGCCGGGGGAGATCTTCGGCAAGCTGATGAGCATCTCGGACGAGCTCATGTGGCGCTACCTCGAGCTGCTGTCCTTCGAGCCGATGGCCAAAGTCAAGGCGAAGAAGAGGGCCGTGAAGGAGGGCGCCAATGCGCGCGACGTGAAGTTCGATTTCGCGAAGGAGATCGTCGAGCGCTTCCATGGACGAAGCGCGGCGCACAGGGCGGGCGAGGAGTTCAACGCGCGCTTCCGCGACAAGGTGCTTCCGGAGAATCTCCCGCAATATTCGCTCGTTGCACCGGCAGCCGGCCTGGTCACGACACAAGTCCTGAAGCAGACGAACCTGGTCGGCAGCTCCTCCGAGGCGATCCGCGTCATCGAGCAGGGGGGTGTGAGGATCGACGGCGAGCGCATATCGGACCGAACCCTGGTCCTCGTCAAGGGCAAGGAGTACCTCATACAGGTCGGGAAACGCAAGGCCGCGCGGGTCAAGATTTCATGAGCGCGCCGCAATACGAGGTCTACGCGATCAAGTACGCGCACCACGAGCGGCGCGCCTCGGAGAACTTCATCGGCGGCGACCCGCACGACGGGCCGATGCCGCTCGACTACTTCGTCTGGCTGGTGCGCGGCGGCGGACGCGACATCGTCGTCGATACCGGGTTCTCGGCGCCGATGGCGGCGAAGCGCGCGCGCCAGCACCTGCGCTGCCCGACCGAAGGCTTGCGCCTGCTCGGCTGCGATGCGCGCGCGGTGCGCGAGGTCGTGATCACGCACCTGCACTACGATCACGTCGGCAATTTCGACCTCTTTCCGGCGGCGAGCCTTCACCTGCAGGACCTGGAGATGCGCTACGCCACCGGGCGCCACATGTGCGACCCTTTCTTTCGCGGCGCCTACGAGGTCGAGGACGTGGTCGGGATGGTGCGCGGGGTCTACGCCGGCCGGGTGCGCTTCCACGACGGCGACACGGAGCTCGCGCCCGGGGTGAGCCTGCACCTGATCGGCGGGCACACGATGGGCCTGCAGGCGGTGCGCGTCGCGACGCGCCGCGGCTGGGTCGTGCTCGCCTCGGACGCGGCGCACTTCTACGCCAACATGGAGCAGGCGCGGCCGTTCCCGATCGTCTACAGCGTCGGCGACATGATCGAGGGCTGGCGGCGGCTGTGCGCGCTCGCCGATTCGCCCGGGCACGTGATCCCCGGGCACGATCCGCTCGTGCTCGCGCGCTACCCGGCGCCCTCGGGGGCGCTCGAGGGGGTGGTAGCGCGCCTCGACTAGGCGCATTGACACCCCCCGGGGCAGGCTCCTACCATCGAAACCTGCTGCACCACACCCGAGGGGGAGAACCATGCGTACCGTGTTGAGACCGGCCGTCGCCCTGCTTGCTTCGATCGGCCTGGCTTCCGCAGCTCTCGCGCAGCAGCCGGCCGCTCCGGCAGGCGTGAAAAACCTCAAGATGCAGTCCACCTGGCCGGCGAGCCTGACGCTGCAGGACAACTTCAGGTTCTTCGGCGAGCGGGTGGAAAAGCTGACCGCGGGCGCGCTCAAGATCGAGGCGCTCGCCGCCGGCCAGATCGTGCCGGCGTTCGAGGTGCTCGACGCCACGCACAAGAAGGTGATCGACGGCGCGCACGCGATCTCGTACTACTGGGTCGGCAAGAACAAGGCGGCGACGCTGTTCGCGAGCACGCCCGCCGGGATCGCCGGCATGGACCACATGGACTACCTCGGCTGGATGTACGAGGGCGGCGGGCTCGACCTGTGGTGGGACTTCTACACCAAGGAGCTCAAGCTCAACGTCATCGCCTTCCCGATCCTGCCGGCGAGCCCGCAGGCGCTCGGCTGGTTCAAGCGCCCGATCAAGAACCTGGCCGACTTCAAGGGCATGAAGTGCCGCCAGACCGGAATCGTCGCCGAGGTCTACCAGCGCATGGGGATGCAGACCGTGAACATGCCGGGGGGCGAGATCGTGCCTTCGGCGCAGCGCGGCGTGATCGACTGCGCGGAGTGGGTCGGCGGCATCGAGGACCTGCGCCTCGGCCTGCCGCAGGTGTGGAAGTATCACTACACCCCCGGCATGCACGAGTCGAGCTCGGTCGGCGAGCTGATGATCAACACCGACGTCTGGAAAGCGCTGACGCCGCAGCAGCAGGAGTCGGTGCGGTCGGCCACGGTCGAGACCTACGTGCGCTGGTGGGTGAAGTGGCAGAAGCAGAACGCGGACGCGATCGAGGAGATGCGCAAGAAGCACGGCACGCAGATCCTGCGCACGCCGCCCGATATCCTCATCGCATTCTTCAAGGCATGGGACGAGATCGCGAAGGAGGAGTCGGCCAAGAACCCGTTCTTCAAGAAAGTGCTCGAATCGCAGCGCGAATGGGCCGCGAAGGTGATCCCCGCGAAGCGCTTCATGTTCCCGCCGTACTCGTTCGCGGCCAACTACTACTGGCCCGAGGAGGCGAGGAAGCCCGCCGCCAAGGGAAAGAAGTAAGGAATTGCGTGCTCCAGGAAGGGGCGGCCCCGGCCGCCCCTTCCTTTATTGACCGGGGTTAGTCAAGCGTGTACCCTGCCTTTCGCCCTGTAGTGACCACTCTAGGAGGAGGAATCATGAAGCATCTCAGCCGGGCGCTCGTCGCTCTTGCCTGCGCGGGTGCGTTCGCCGCGACCGCCCAGGCCCAGGTCAATCTCAAGATGCAGGCCTCGTGGCCCGCTTCGCTCACGCTGTTCGACAACTTCAAGGATTTCGCCGAGCGCGTCAACAAGATGACCGCGGGCTCGATCAAGATCGAGGCGATGCCCGCGGGCCAGGTGGTGCCGGCGTTCGAGGTGCTCGACGCCTCGCACAAGAAAGTGATCGACGGCGCGCATACCTGGGCCGGCTACTGGATGGGGAAAAACAAGGCCGGAATCCTGTTCACGGGCGCGCCCGGAGCGCTGGGCATGGACTACGTGGACGTGATGGGCTGGCACTACGAGGGCGGGGGCTTCGACCTGTACCAGGAGTTCTACCAGAAGGAGTTGAAGCTCAACGTGTTCGCGATCCCGATCCTGCCCGCGGGACCGCAGGCCTTCGGCTGGTTCAAGCGCCCGATCAAGAGCCTTGCGGACTTCAAAGGCCTGAAGTGCCGCCAGACCGGGATCACCGCGGAGATCTTCCAGCGCATGGGCATGCAGACGGTCAACATGCCCGGCGGCGAGATCATCCCGTCTGCGCAGCGCGGCGTGATCGACTGCGCCGAGTGGGTCGGCGGCGTGGAAGACCTGCGGCTCGGCTTCCAGAACGTGTGGAAATACCACTACACGCCGGGCGTGCACGAGAGCGTGACGATCGGCGAGCTGCTGATCAACCTCGACGTGTGGAAGTCGCTCAAGCCCGAGCAGCAGGAGATCATCAAGTCGGCCGCGACCGAGACCCTGTACCGCTGGTGGGCGAAGTGGCAGAAGCAGAACGCCGACGCGATCAAGGAGCTGCAGGAGAAGCACGGCGTGCGGATCCTGCGCACCCCGCCCGACATCCTGATCGCGTTCCTCAAGGAGTACGACAAGTGGGTCGTGGAGGAGAAGGCGAGGAACCCCTTCTTCAAGAAGACGCACGAGTCGATGGCGGCGTACGCGGCGCTGGTGGTGCCCGCCAAGCGCTTCATGTTCCCGCCGTACTCCTTCATCGCCAACTACTACTACCCGGAAGCCGGGGCGAAGCCGGCCGCCGCGAAGAAGAAGTAGAGGGGGCACCGATCGGACGCACGGGGGCGGGAAACCGCCCCCGTTTTTCGTCTAGGGCGAGGACATGGAGCAGATTTCGCCGCAGCTGATCGCGGTTACCAAGGTGATCGACAAGTTCACCGACACCACCGGAACCTGGGTGGCGTGGCTGAACGTACCCCTGGTCGTGGTCGTCGCCTGGGAGGTCACCGCGCGCTACGCCTTCAGCGCGCCGACCATCTGGTCGTTCGACCTCACCTACATGCTGTACGGAACGATCTTCATGCTGGGCGCGGCGTACGCGCTGCACAAGGGGGCGCACATCCGCACCGACTTCTTCTTCGAGAAGTGGTCCACCAAGACCAAGGGCTGGATCGACTCGGTCGCCTACATCGTGTTCTTCTTCCCCTCGATCGTCACCTTCCTGTTCGTGAGCGGCGCCGAGGGGTGGTACGCCTTCGAGATCAACGAGACCTCCGAGCAGACGCCCTGGCGCCCCATCCTCTGGCCGTTCAAGATGGTGGTGCCGCTCGCCTGCCTGCTGCTCCTCATCCAGGGCGTCTCGGAGACGATCAAGAGCGTCTACGAGGCGCGCACCGGCATCGAGCTCGAGCACAAGGAGCACATCGAGGTCTAGCTTGGAAAACGCGCCATGACCGGCCTCGCGGCGCTCGGCCTCATCATGCTGGTGGTGATGATCGGCGCCATCTTCATCGGCTTCCCGATCAGCTTCACGCTGCTGTTCCTCGCCCTCAGCTTCGGCTATTTCGGCCTGGGCGAGGCGACGGTCTTCAGCCTCGCCTATTTCCAGACCATCGGCATGATGAAGGAAGAGCTGCTCGCCGCCGTGCCGCTCTTCATCTTCATGGGGTTCATCGTCGAGCAGGCGGGCCTGATGGAGCGCCTGTTCACCGCGTTTCGCCTGCTGCTCGCGCCGATCCGCGGCGCGCTGTTCGCGGTGGTGATCCTGACCGCGGCGGTGTTCGCGATGGCGACCGGCATCGTCGGCGCGGCGGTGACGGTGCTCGGCATCATGGCCTCGCCCATCATGGTCAAGACCGGCTACGACGGCCGGCTCGCGGCGGGGGCGATCACGGCGGGTGGCACGCTCGGCATCCTGATCCCGCCTTCGGTGATGCTGATCGTGATGGGCCCGGTGCTCGGCGTGTCGGTCGCCGACTTGTACGCGGCGGCCTTCGGCCCCGGATTCCTGCTCGCGGGTCTTTACCTCGTGTACCTGCTCGGGCGCTCGTTCCTCAACCCGAAGCTCGGGCCGCCGGTGCCGAAGGAGGAGCGCATCCACGGGGTCGGCCGGATCTTCACCGAGGTGGCTCTGGGCGTCGTGCCGCTGCTCGGGCTGATCGCGGCGACGCTCGGCTCGATCCTTGCGGGGCTCGCGACCCCCACCGAGGCCTC
>Ga0187892_10006570_pt1 | contig 17172 bp, 19 predicted proteins | sample MA1701073metaG_FD_139345 | JGI IMG/M metagenome (GOLD analysis project Ga0187892, IMG submission 139345) | Bio-ooze microbial communities from a basaltic lava cave in the Kipuka Kanohina Cave System on the Island of Hawaii, USA - MA170107-3 metaG ... | reverse complement strand
TATGACGTGCTGGTGCCCACCTCGAACTACGTGTCGGATCTGGCCAACGGCGGCTACCTGCAGCCGATCGACAAGTCCAAGCTGCCGAACCTGAAGAACATCATGCCGGCCTACCTCGACACCTCGTTCGACCCCGGCAACCAGTACTCGGTGCCGTATGCCTACACCATCACGATGCTGGGTTACAACGAGGAAAAGCTCGGGGAGCTGGGCGTGCCGGTGGACTCGTGGGCCCTGATCTTCGATCCCTCGGTGCTGGAGAAGATCAAGGGCCGGGTGACGGTGCTCGACAGCCCCGACGAGCTGACCGCCGCGGCGCTGAAATACCTGGGCTACTCGGCCAACGACTACGACCCCGCCAAGCTGGAGGAAGCCAAGCGGGTGATCCTCAAGGCCAAGCCGTACTGGGCCGCGTTCAAGGCCTCCGGCTATATCGAGCTGCTGGCCGCCGGCGACATCTGGGTGGCGCACGGCTACTCGAACGACATCTACCAGGCCGATCTCGGTGCCCAGCAGGCGGGCAAGAGCTTCCGCATCAAGCACGCCATGCCCAAGGAGGGCGCGGTGCTGGCGCTCGATGCCATGGTGATCACCAAGGACGCGCCGCGTCCGGAACTGGCGCACAAGTTCATCGATTTCATGCTGGAAGGGGGCAACTCGGCCGACCTGACCAACATGCTCGGCTCGGGCAACCCGAACAGCGCGGCGATGGAGTTCATCAAGCCGGAGATCAAGTCGATGGCGGCGGTTTTCCCCGACGCGGAGACGGCCGAGAAGCTGGAAATGCTCAAGCCGATGGACGCCGATCAGCGCCGGCAGGTCAACCAGGTCTGGACCGAGATCAAGGCCGAGTGACCGGTGCGCGGGGCCGCCGTCGTCGCGCGGTTTCGCGGGCTAGCCGGCGCCGGTGAAGCCGGCCCGAAAGGCGGTCAGGAAGCGGCCGAGCTCGTTCTCGGGCAGGGCGTTGATCCCGGCCGCGCCCGGACGCCCTCCCCCGGTGGGGAAGGTGCGCGCCAGCGCATCGGCGCCGGCCGGCCGCGCCGTCGGGGCGCGGATGCTGACCGTGAGGGTGTGGCCATGGCGCACCAGCACCGCATGCGCGCGCTCCGGCGCGCGGTTCGCCTGCTCGTTGGCCCACGCGCCGCTGACGCGCCGCGCCCAGGGTGCGTCGGGCAGCACCACCGCCAGGTGGGCGGCGGTCTCGATCTGGGGTGGCACCTCGGCGGCACAGGCCATGTCGGAGCGGTATCCGCGCTTCAGCGTCGCGAATGCCTGGTCCTGCTCGGCGAACTGGATCGGGTCCCGGAACGCGGACAGGCGCCCGTACAGCGCGGCGGGATGGAAGTGCAGCTCGTCCACCGATTCTCCATAGGCGTTGTAGTTGAGCAGCTCCCCCAGCTCGCGCAGCAGCTGGAGGCGCTCGGGCGCGAGCCCGAGCGGCTGCGCGGCGCGCCGGGCGGTCTGCGGCAGGTTGTCGCCGAAGGCGGCAACCACCGCCCAGGCGCGGTATCGCCCGTCCAGGACGGCATCCACGATCAGGCTGCTGCAGGTGTCCGGCGCGTAGCGGATGTGCGCGGCGAGACGCGGGTGGGCCGGGATGTCGCCCGGGAAGTGATGGTCGAACCAGGTGCAGGCGGCCCCCGCCGCGAGCGCCCGCAGCAGCGGCTCGCGGTTTTCGTCAAGGGAGATATCCAGGACGGTGAGCTGGTCGCCGCCGCGCGGCTGGACCCGCGTCAGCAGCGCGACATCGCGCTTCACGCCGGTCACCAGCACGGCGTCGCGCGGCTCGTGCAGCCGCAGCTGCCGCAGCGCGCACAGACCGTCGGCGTCGCCGTTGAAGATGTCGTAGGCGGTCACTTTTCGCGCTCGATCTCACCGGTAAGGGGCGCGGGGCGTAGCCCGCCGGCGCGATGGCGCGCCTCGCCCGGCGCCCCGGGGTTGCGCGCCGCATGACGCCGGTGGACGCGCCGCCGCGCGCCGCTGGACGGCCCTCCCGTCTGGTGCGCTACCTGCTCGTAGGCTACACGCTGCTCATCTGCTACGCCAGCTGGTACCCGTTTCATCCCTGGCGCGAACCGGCCGAGGCCTGGTTCGCTTTCCTCGTGGCGCCGTGGCCGCGCTATTACACCGTGGCCGACGTGGTGCTCAACGTCCTGAGCTATTTTCCCTTCGGTTTTCTGGTCGGCCTGGCGCTGTTGCCGCGAGCGAGCGCGCGCACCGGAGCGATCCTCGCCACCCTGGCGGGGACGCTGCTCAGCTTCGGCATGGAGTCCCTCCAGCAGTTCATGCCGGCGCGGGTGTCGTCCAACCTCGACCTGCTCGCCAACAGCCTGGGCAGCATGCTCGGCGCCGTTCTCGCCATGACCGTGGGCGAGCGCTGGCTGCTGAGCGGGAACCTGCACCGGCTGCGCCATCGCGTGTTCCTCCCGGGCGCCGCGGTGGACGTGGGCTTCGTGATGCTGGTGGCGTGGTTGTTCACGCAGCTCAACCCGGAGGTCTGGCTGTTCGGCAACGGCGATCTGCGCTGGTTGCTCACGCTCGCTCCCAACCTGCAGTTCACCCCAGCGTCCTACCGCTGGCTGGAGACCGCCGTCACCGCTGCGAACCTGGCCGCCATCTGTCTGTTCACCGCCGCGCTGGCCAAGCCCGGTGAGGGCGTGGGGGGGCCGCTGCTGGGTCTGATCAGCATCGCGCTCGCGCTCAAGAGCGCCGCCGCCCTGACGCTGTTCGTACCCGGGGACGCCGCATTGTGGCTCACGCCGGGCTCGATGCTGGGCATACCGGCCGGGTTGGTGCTGTACCTGGCGCTGCTGTGGTTGCCACGGCGCGCGATGTTGCCGGCGAGCGCGCTGCTGTTGGCGAGCGGCGCCTTCCTGGTCAGCATCGCGCCCGAGAACCCCTACATCGAGGCCGCGGTGCAGACCTGGCAGCACGGCCACTTCCTGAGCTTCAGCGGCCTGACGCGGCTGGTGTCCACGCTGTGGCCCGCTGTGGCCTGCGCCTACCTGCTGTGGCTGCTGAGCATGCCCTTCGACATATCGGTGCGATCCCGGGAATGAGCTATGCTAGGTGAGCGGTGCACGTTCGGCGTCCGCTCATGCGTTGCTGGCACTTCGCTCTGTTGAGCTTCTCCTCCTGGCTGTTCACGGCTCCGGCGCAGGCGGTGCTGCCCTCCTTCGACGATTTCTTCCGCCAGGTGAGCGAGTGCCGGCTGGACATGGCGCGCTACGGCGAGCTGGTCGATCCGCATCGCGACGGCGTCCTGATCTCCCTGCCCGCTGCAGGCGCCGTGCGCGGGATGCTCATCAGCGCTTTCTACTTCGCGCCGGGCGGCAGCGAGGGCGCAGAGCAGTACGGGCTGCTGATCAACGCGCCCCTGGAAGTGGTGGCCAAGGCCTTCCCCGAGTTCGCGGCGCGGCACACGGTGAACGGCCATGTGCGCCGGCTCGCGCGCCTGTCCGAGCAGACCGGGGACCGCTCCGCCAGCCGACAGACCCTCCTGATGTGCGTCGCGGGAACCGCCGTGTGAGCCCCGCGATCGTCAAAGTATTGTCTAAGGAGCTGTTTCCGCTGGCTTGACGCTCCCCGCCTGATCCGCCCCGGCCCCGCCACCGGTCGCGCCGCCTTGCGCCGCGGGTGGCCGAGCCCCGGAACGCCGGATGCCCCGGATTCCCGTGGCACGCGTCTTGCAAAAGTTCCCCCGCGATATGCCGGCTCGATCCCCCGCAGGGGGTTCTTGGACCGGCGCTGAACCAACCGAGTCGATATCAGTGCCCATGACCCAGCCAGAGCTGGCCGTATTGGTGGCCGAGGACAACGAGGACATCCGCGAGCTCGTGGTCCATCAGCTGCGCCGGATGGGCCTGAGCGTGCTCCAGGCCGAGAACGGGCGCACGGCGCTCGATCTCGCGCTCAGCCGCCAGCCGGCCCTGGTCCTGATGGACATGGACATGCCGGTGATGACCGGATTCGAGGCCGTCGCGGAGTTGCGTCTGCGCGGCTATACCAAGCCGATCTACGCGCTGACCGGCCACGGCGAAGGGCCGGAGGCCGAGCGCGCCCTGTCGAGCGGCTGCGACGCGCTGCTGGCCAAACCGATCCGCAGCGACGTGCTGCGGGCGCACGTGCAGAGCGTGCTGGCGCGTCCCGGAGGCGTCCAGTGACAGGGCCGCGGCGCACCAACCCGACCGAGATCACGCGCGACAGCCTGCAGCCGCGCGTGGTTTGGCTCGAGAAGGACCTCGAGCAGCTGGTGACGCGCTTCCTGCGCAGGAAGGAAGACGAGCTCGCGCGCCTGCGCCAGGCATTGTCCGGCGCCGACTTCGAGACCATCCGCAAGCTCGGTCACGATTTGAAGGGAGCCGGCGAAGGATTCGGCTTTCCCGAGCTGTCCATTCTCGGCGCCAAGTTCGAGCTGGCTGCCCGCGCCGCCGACGCCGAGCTGATCGCCGTGCACATCACCACGATGGAGCGCTATCTGAAGCGGCTGCAGGTGCGCTTCGACTAGCCCGGTCCTCCAGAGCTCGACACCCAACTTCCCTGGACTAGCCCCAACCAGCCCATGCGAATCGCCATTCTGGAAGACGATATCTCTCAGACCGAGCTGCTGAGCCACTGGCTGCAGCTCGCCGGACATAACGCTCACGCCTTCGAGCAGGGCGCGAATCTGCTGCGCGCGCTGGAGCGCGAGAGCTTCGACGCGCTGCTGCTCGACTGGAACGTGCCCGACCTGAGCGGGGTCGAGGTGCTGAAGCGCGTGCGCCAGCGGCTGCACTCCTCGGTGCCGGTGCTGTTCGTGACCGGGCGCAACCGCGAGGACGACGTGGTCACCGCGCTGCGCGAAGGCGCCGACGACTACATGATCAAGCCGGTGCGCCGCCTGGAGCTGTTGGCGCGCCTGGAGGCGCTGTCGCGCCGCGGGCGGCACGGCCCGGAGCAGGCCGAGGTGATCGAGCTGGACGTGTTCAAGGTGGATTGCCAGACGCGCACCGTGCAGCGCAACGGCAAGCAGGTGGACCTCACGGCGAAGGATTTCGATCTGTCGGTGCTGTTCCTGCGCAACGTCGGCCGGCTGCTGTCGCGCGGTCACATCCGCGAGACGGTTTGGGGGCCCAATGCGGTGGTCACCTCGCGCACCCTGGATACGCACGTCAGCCGCATCCGCAACAAGCTCGGCCTCACTCCCGAGTTCGGCTGGCGGCTGGCCGCGGTGTACCGTTACGGGTACCGCCTGGAGCACCTGGACGCGGCCAACGCCCAGCGCATGGTGCACAGCGACCCCAAAGCCGCTGCGTAGTCTACCCCTCTAAAGGCGCGGAGGCGCAGAGGAACGCAAAGGAAGGCGTTCCGAGCGCTGGTCTGCGCACGCGGTGCGGGCGCGACCCCAAGGTACCTGACGAAGCCGTGTCTCGCCTTCCTTTGCGGGCCTCTGCGCCTTTGCGCCTCTGCGGTCAAGCTTTGCTCTTATAATCGCGCCGCATGAGCTACTACCGCCACCACGTGTTCTTCTGTTGCAACCAGCGGGCGGCGGGAGAGGCCTGCTGCAACAACCACGGGTCGCAGCAGATGCGCGACTACGCCAAGCAGCGCGTCAAGGAGCTGGGCCTGTCCGGGCCGGGCAAGGTACGCGTCAATCAGGCCGGCTGTCTGGATCGCTGCGCGGAGGGGCCGGTGATCGTGGTCTACCCGGAAGAGGTCTGGTACACCTACGTGGACCGGGCCGACGTGGACGAGATCATCGAGGAGCATCTGCGGCACGGCCGCATCGTCGGGCGGTTGCGCCTTTGAGGCCGGCGCGCGACGAACCAGCGCTGCTGCCGGGGCCCGCGGGAAACCTCGAGATCGTGGTCAGCGACCCTGGCGACGCGCGCGTGGGGCTGGCGCTGATCGCCCATCCGCATCCCCTCTACGGCGGCACGCTCGACAACAAGGTGGTGCAGACCCTGGCGCGCTGCCTCTACGCCCAGGGCCACGTCGCGGTGCGCATGAACTTCCGCGGAGTGGGCGCCAGCGACGGGACGTTCGACGAAGGCGTCGGCGAGACGCAGGACTGGCTGCACGTAGCGCGCACCATGCAGGACCGGTTCGGCGACCTGCCCCTGGCGCTGGCCGGCTTCTCCTTCGGCGCCTTCGTGCAGGCGCAGGTCGCGCGCACGCTGGCACCGGAGCGGCTGGTGCTGGTGGCCCCCGCCGTCAACCGCTTCGCGATGCAGCAGGTGCCGGCCGGCACGCTGGTGATCCACGGCGACGAGGACGACGTGGTGCCGCTCGCCGCGGTGCTCGATTGGGCACGGCCACAAAGCCTGCCGGTGGTGGTGATGCCCGGCGCGGGCCACTTCTTTCACGGCAAGCTGGTCGAGCTCGCGCGCGTCGTCAACCACAGCTGCGCCTGCTGATGCTGAGCCTCGCCGGCGTGCGCAAGTCCTACGGCGGGCACGAGGTGATCTGCGGCGTCGATCTGGACCTGCGCGCGGGGGAGTGCTACGGGCTGCTCGGGCCCAACGGCGCGGGCAAGACCACCACGCTGCGCCTCGCGCTCGGCCTCGCCGAGCCGGATGCCGGCCGCATCAGCCTGCTGGGCGAGCCGATTCCGCGGCGTGCACGCGAGGCGCGCCTGCGGCTGGGCGTGGTGCCGCAGCTCGACAATCTCGACCCGGATTTCAGCGTGCTCGAGAACCTGCTGGTGTACGGGCGCTACTTCGGCCTGCCCGACGGCGCGATCGCGGCGCGCATCCCGCGTCTGCTGGAGTTCGCCGGGCTCGAGGGGCGCGCGCAGTCCCGCATCCAGGCGCTGTCCGGCGGCATGAAGCGGCGGCTGTCGCTGGCGCGCGCGCTGGTCAACGACCCGGACCTGATCCTCCTGGACGAGCCCACCACCGGTCTCGATCCGCAGGCGCGGCACCTGATCTGGGAACGCTTGAAGCAGCTGGTCGCCCAGGGCAAGACCATTCTGCTCACCACGCACTTCATGGACGAAGCCGAGCGCCTGTGCGACCGGCTGAGCGTGATGGACCACGGTCGGCTGATCATCACCGGCACGCCGCGGGAGCTGATCGCGCACCACATCGAGCCGCAGGTGGTGGAGGTGTACGGCGAGGGCGCCCCGGCCTGGGCGCAGGTCCATGCGCGGCGCCTGTGCCGGCGCTGGGAACGCGCCGGCGAGACGGTGTTCTGCTACACCCAGGACGGCGAGCCGGTGCTGCGCACGCTGGAGGGGCAACGCGACGTGCGCTACCTGCACCGCCGCGCCAATCTCGAGGACGTGTTCTTGAAGCTCACCGGCCGCGATCTGCGCGACTGAGGCGCAGGCGGATGAGCGCCAGGCACTTCGCCCCGCCGCGCATCTCCGTGCGCTTCGTTCAGGTATGGCGACGCAACTTCCTGGTGTGGCGCAAGCTCGCCGTCACCTCGATGCTCGGCAACCTGGCCGACCCCATGCTCTACATGCTCGGGCTCGGCTACGGGCTGGGCGGCCTGCTGCCGCAGGTGGACGGTATCCCCTACATCACCTTTCTCGCCGCCGGGACGGTGTGCTACAGCACCATGAACAGCGCGACCTTCGAGGCGTTGTATTCCGGCTTCTCGCGCATGCACGTGCAGCGTACCTGGGATGCGATCATGAACGCCCCGCTGAACCTGGACGATATCGTGCTGGCGGAGGCCCTGTGGGCCGCCTCCAAGAGCTTCCTGTCCGGCATCGCCATCCTGATCATCATCTGGGCGCTCGCGCTGTCGCATTCCCCGCTCACGCTGTGGATCGTGCCGCTCACGCTGCTCATCGGGTTGACCTTCGGCACGCTCGGTCTGACCATGACCGCGCTGGCACCGAGCTACGATTTCTTCCTGTACTACTTCACGCTGGCGATCACGCCCATGGTCCTGCTGTGCGGCGTGTTCTTCCCGGTGGCCCAGCTCCCGCCGCTGCTGCAGCAGGTCTCGGCGGTACTCCCGCTCACCCATGCCATCGACCTGGTGCGCCCGCTGGTGAACGGCGAGATCCCGCAGCGGGCGCTGCTGCACCTCGGCGTGCTGCTCGGTTACGCCGCCGCTGGTTTCTACGCGGCCCTGGTCCTGACGCGGCGCCGGCTGCTGCAGTAAGCTTGCGCGATGCTCTGGGTCAAGTCGCTGCATATCGTGTTCATGGTCACCTGGTTCGCCGGCCTGTTCTACCTGCCGCGCCTGTTCGTGTACCACGCCATGGCCCAGGATGCGCAGGGCATCGAGCGCTTGCGCGTGATGGAGCGCAAGCTGTACTACGGCATCATGACGCCGGGCGCGGTGCTGACCATCGTGTTCGGCGCGTGGCTTTGGCTGCAATGGTTCCGCGACGCCGGCGGCTGGATGTACGCCAAGCTCGCCGTGGTCGCGGTGCTGATCGCCTATCACCTGTGGTGCGGCAAGCTGCTGGGCGACTTCCGCAACGGGTGCAACCGGCGCAGCCATGTCTGGTACCGCTGGTTCAACGAGGTGCCGGTGCTGATGCTGCTGGCGGCGGTCCTGCTGGTGGTGGTGAAGCCGTTCTGATCCCCATGCGTTGCCCCCTCCTCGCAGCCGCTCTGGTGCTGGTCACGCTGCCGGCGGCCGCCGCGGAGGTGGTGAGCGAGATCGTGGTGCACAGCGCGGTCGCGGCGGGCCTGCGCCATCACGAGGCCAAGGCGGTGTGGGAGCGGATGAAGCCCGGCGACGAGGTGACGCTGGTGCGCGAGATCGACAATCCGCACGATCCGAACGCGGTGCGGGTCGAATGGAACGGCCGCGTGCTGGGCTATCTGCCGCGGGCGGACAACGCCTCGGTGGCGCGCCAGCTCGACCGCGGCAACCCGCTGCGCGCGCGCATCGCCAGGCTGGGGAAGTACCGCAACCATCGACTCAAGCTCGAGATCGACGTCTTTCTGCGCCTCTGACGGCTGCGCGATAATCGCGCATGCCCGAGCGCCCGCGCAGCCGCACGCGATCCGGTTCCGACGACGGCCGCCAGCGATTCTTCTCGCCCTGCCCGCGCGGTCTCGAGGAGGTGCTGCGCGCGGAGCTGGAGGCGCTCGGGGCGTTCGAGCTGGATCCGCGCGACGGCGGCGTCGGCTTCGCCGGCGATTTCGAGCTGTGCTACGCGGTGAACCTGCGCAGCCGCATCGCCAGCCGCGTGCTGTGGCGGCTCGCGCATGGCCCCTATCGCAACGAGGACGACGTCTATCGTGCCGTCGCCGCGCTTCCCTGGCGCGAGCATTTCGCGCCGGAGCGCACCATCCGCGTGAACGTCTCGGCCAGCGGCAGCCCGCTCAAGAGCCTGGACTTCGCGACCCTGCGCATCAAGGACGCGGTCTGCGACCGCTTCCGCGCGGACAGCGGCCGGCGTCCCAGCGTGGACACCGCCAATCCCGACGTGCGCATCCACGCCTACTTCGACGCGACCACGCTCAGCCTGTACCTCGACACCTCGGGCGAGCCGTTGTTCAAGCGCGGCCTGCGCGCGGCGGCGGGCGAAGCGCCCTTGCGCGAAAACCTCGCGGCCGGCGTCCTGTATCTCGCCGGCTGGGCGCCCGGCACTCCGCTGCTCGACCCGATGTGCGGCGGCGGCACCTTTCTGGTCGAGGCCGCCGAAACCGCGCTGCGGCGGGCGCCCGGCAGCCGCCGCGGCTTCGCCTTCGAGAAGCTGCGCAACTTCGACGCGGCGCGCTGGGCGGCGCTGCGGGGGCAGGCGCAGGCCGCCGAGCTTCCCCCGCAGCCGCTGCCGATCTTCGGCAGCGATCTCTACGGCAACGCCTTGAAGCTGGCGCGCGACAACCTGGCGCGCGCCGGGCTGGAGAGCGTGGTGCGGCTGAAGCAGGCCAACGCCCTGGAGGTCTCCGCCCCCGCGGCGGCCGGCGTGCTGGTGATGAATCCGCCTTACGGCGTGCGCCTGGGCGAGCAGCAGGCGCTCGCCGATCTCTATCCCAGGCTGGGCGACGCGCTCAAGCAGCGCTTCGCGGGCTGGCGCGCATCCATCTTCACCGCCGACCTGCGGCTGCCGAAGCTGATCGGGTTGAAGCCCGCGCGCCGCATCCCGCTGTACAACGGCGCCCTGGACTGCCGGCTGTACGTGTTCGAGCTGGTGGCCGGCTCAATGCGCGACGGAAAGCATTCGAAACTTTGACCGCAGAGGACGCGGTGGGCGCGGAGGAAACCCGATCGGCCCTTCTGCGTCCTTTGCGTCCTCCGCGGCAAACGCCTTTCTCGACGTCCCGCGGCTACACGATGTTGAGATGGTCCAGCCCGGTGAGCATGTCCTTCTCTTTGGCCTCGTGGCCGTGCAGCTTGATCGCCAGGCGCAGCTCGTTCATCGAGTCGGCGTTGCGCATCGCGTCCTCGTAGCTGATCAGCCCGCCCTCGTACAGGTCGAACAGCGCCTGGTCGAAGGTCTGCATCCCCAGCTCGCGGGATTTCTTCATGATCTCCTTGATCTCGTGCACCTCGCCCTTGAAGATCAGGTCGGAGATCAGCGGCGAGTTGAGCATGATCTCGATCGCGGCCACGCGCCCCGGGCCGTCGCGCCTGGGGATCAGGCGCTGGGAGATCATGCCTTTCAGGTTCAGCGACAGGTCCATCAGCAGCTGCAGGCGCCGCTCCTCGGGGAAGAAGTTGATGATGCGGTCGAGCGCCTGGTTGGAGCTGTTGGCGTGCAGCGTGGCCAGGCACAGGTGGCCGGTCTCGGCGAAGGCCACCGCGTAGTCCATGGTGTCGCGATCGCGGATCTCGCCGATCAGGATCACGTCGGGGGCCTGGCGCAGCGTGTTCTTCAGGGCGGAATGCCACGACTCGGTGTCCACGCCCACCTCGCGCTGCGTGACCAGGCAGTTCTTGTGGTCGTGCACGAACTCGATCGGGTCCTCGATGGTGATGATGTGGCCGTGGCTGTTCTCGTTGCGGTATCCCAGCATCGCCGCCAGGCTGGTGGACTTCCCCGAGCCGGTGGCGCCGACCACGATCACCAAGCCGCGCTTGGTCATGGAGACGTCCTTGAGCACGTCCGGCAGGCCGAGGTCCTCGAGCCGCGGGATAGTGGTGGTGATGGTACGCAGCACCACGCCGACGCGGGCCTGCTGCACGAAGGCGTTGACCCGGAAGCGGCCGATGCCCGGCGGGCTGATGGCGAAGTTGCACTCCTTGGTCGCCTCGAACTCCTGCGCCTGCTTGTCGTTCATGATCGCACGCGCGATCTCCATGGTGTGCGTGGGCGTCAGGCTCTGGTTCGAAACCGGCGTCATCTTGCCGTCCACCTTGAAGGCGGGCGGGAAGCCGGCGGTGATGAACAGGTCGGAGGCCTTCTTGCTCAGCATCACGCGCAGCAGCTCGTGCACGAACTTGATTGCCTGGTCTCGTTCCATGGTTGGCGCCTCCTCGCGCTTCGGTCGCGCCCGGTCAGCCCGGGAACAGGTCCTTGTTGGCCGCCCTGGCGCGCGCCTCGGAGGCTTGCACCACGTTGCGGCGGACCAGCTCGGTCAGGTTCTGGTCCAGCGTCTGCATGCCGAACTGCTGTCCGGTCTGGATCGCCGAGTACATCTGCGCCACCTTGTTCTCGCGGATCAGGTTGCGGATCGCCGGCGTGCCGATCATGATCTCGTGCGCCGCGACGCGCCCGGCGCCGTCCTTGGTCTTGAGCAGCGTCTGCGAGATCACCGCGCGCAGCGACTCGGACAGCATCGCACGCACCATCTCCTTCTCCGCGGCGGGGAACACGTCGATGATCCGGTCGATGGTCTTCGCGGCGGAGCTGGTGTGCAGCGTGCCGAACACCAGGTGGCCGGTTTCCGCGGCGGTGAGCGCCAGCCGGATCGTCTCCAGGTCGCGCATCTCGCCCACCAGGATCACGTCCGGATCCTCGCGCAGGGCCGAGCGCAGCGCGTTGGCGAAGGACAGCGTGTGCGGTCCCACCTCGCGCTGGTTGATCAGGCACTTCTTGCTCTCGTGCACGAACTCGATCGGGTCCTCGACGGTGAGGATGTGGCCGTGCTCGTTCTCGTTGATGTAGTTGACCATCGCCGCCAGCGTGGTGGACTTGCCCGAGCCGGTGGGGCCGGTGACCAGCACGATGCCGCGCGGCTGCTCGGAGATCTCCTTGAAGATCGCCGGGCACTTGAGGTCCTCCAGCGACAGCACCTTGGACGGAATCGTGCGCATCACCGCGCCCGCGCCGCGGTTCTGCACGAACGCGTTGACGCGGAAGCGGGCGAGGTTGGGGATGGCGAACGAGAAGTCGCACTCGAGGTGCTCTTCGTACTGCTTGCGCTGCGCGTCGTTCATGATGTCGTACACCATGGCGTGCACGTCCTTGTGCTCCATGGGCGGCAGGTTGATGCGGCGCACGTCGCCGTGCACGCGGATCATCGGCGGCAGGCCGGACGACAGGTGCAGGTCGGAGGCCTTGTTCTTCACCACGAAGGCGAGCAGCTCGGATATGTCCATATATAATTTCCGGCGTGACGTACACGGGAGACGGTGCGCCCCGGGCTGCAGGGGCGGGCCGCTTCTCGCGCAGGATTGTCGGGGCGCCTCTCGCGCCGCGAGCACGGTCCTGCTGTCAACGCGGCACTCCTTTGAACGAAGGGCTTGGCGCGCAGGATCGGCGGGCATGGATACAGGCAAATCCTGTGCCTAAGCCGTCGGATTATGTCCACAGTGAACAGCGGCCTGCAAGCGGTCCGGGCGCGCATCGCCGCGGCGGCCGCGGCCGCCGGCCGCAGCCCGGATGACATCGCGCTGATCGCCGTCAGCAAGACCTTTCCCGCGGAGGCCGTGCTCGAGGCGGTGGCGGCGGGTCAGCTCGCCTTCGGCGAGAACCATGCCCAGGAGGGGGTGGACAAGATCGTCCGGGTGCGGGCCCGGCTGCAGGAGCCGCTGCTGCGCGCGGTGCGATGGCACTTCATCGGGCCGATCCAGAGCAACAAGACGCGACCGATCGCCGAGCACTTCGACTGGGTGCACAGCGTGGACCGGATCAAGGTGGCAGAGCGGCTGAGCCGGGCGCGCCCCCCGGAGATGCCCCCGTTGCAGGTGTGCATCCAGGTGAACGTGAGCGGCGAGGAGAGCAAGGGCGGCGTGGCCCCGCGTGAGGCCGCTGTGCTCGCCGCGGCGCTGCAAGGACTCCCTGGGCTACGGCTGCGCGGGCTGATGACGATCCCCCATCCCACCGCGGACCCGGCCGAGCAGCGCGCCCAGTGCCGGATCCTGCGCGAGCTGCTCGACGATCTGGTGCAGCGGGGCCTGGCGCTGGACACGCTGTCGATGGGCATGTCGGACGATCTCGAGGCGGCCATCGCGGAGGGCGCCACCATGGTGCGCGTGGGGCGGGCGATTTTCGGAGAGCGTGCGCGCCGTTGAACCGCCGCCTCGCGCCGGGGCTCGCGCATCGGGCTGCTATACTCCGGCGGCGGCGGGCCCCTTTCGGCGCCGGTTGAAACTCTCGTCATGAGCATCGTCTTCGTCGGCGGCGGCAACATGGCCAGCGCTCTGATCGGCGGCCTGATCGGCTGCGGCTGGAAGGCTGCGCAGTTGTTCGTGGTGGAAATCGCGGCCGACGCGCGCCGAGCCCTGGAGCAGCGCTACGGGGTCGGCGTCGGCTCCGATCTGCCGGCGCGCATCGCGGCGGACGCGACGGTGCTGCTCGCCGTCAAGCCCCAGCAGATGCGCCAGGTGGCCGAGGCGCTGCGTGCCGCTCTGACCGGGCAGCTGGTGGTGACCATCGCCGCCGGCATCCGCACGGCCGATCTGTCGCGCTGGCTCGACGGTCATGCGCGCATCGTGCGCGTCATGCCGAACACGCCGGCGCTGGTGCAGGCCGGCGTGTCCGCCCTGTACGCGATGCCCGGCGCGGACCGCGAGGACCGTGGCCGTGCCGAGGCCATCCTCGCGGCGGTGGGCCCGACCCTGTGGGTCCAGCGCGAGGAACTGATGGATGCGGTCACGGCGGTATCGGGGAGCGGCCCGGCCTACGTGTTCTATTTCATGGAGGCGCTGATCGACGCCGCGCACGAGCTGGGGCTGGACGCGGCCGCTGCGCGCCTGCTCGCACTGGAGACGTTTCACGGCGCCGCGGCGCTGGCGCGCCAGAGCGCGGATCCGCCGTCGGCGCTGCGCGCGCGTGTGACCTCCAAGGGCGGCACGACCGAAGCGGCGCTGCGCGCGTTCGACGAGCAGTCGGTCAGGGAGCGCATCGTGGCGGCGGTCAAGCAGGCCGCCGCGCGTTCGCGCGAACTGGGCGAGGAGCTGGGGCGGGCGGAATAGATCGATCGGCGGCCGTCGCCCTTCACTGACAACAACCGCGCACTGAAGCATGCTGAACAACGCCATCGTCTTTCTGCTCGAAACCTTCCTCGGCCTGTTCGCGCTCGCGCTGCTGCTGCGCTTCTATCTGCAGGCGTTGCGCGCACCGGCACGCAACCCGCTGTCCGCCTTCCTGGCGGCGCTCACCGACTGGATCGTCGCGCCCGCGCGGCGCGTGATCCCCGGGCTGTGGGGGATGGACCTGTCCACGCTGGTGCTGGCCTGGGCGACCGAAGTCGTGCTGCTCGCCGCCAAGTTCTCCCTGGGCGGGCCGGAGATGGGCGGCGCGGTGGGCGCGGCCATGATCGCGCTGCTGGTGCTCGGCGCGGTGGAGGTGATCAAGTTGAGCGTCTACATCCTGCTGGTGGCCGTGATCCTGCAGGTGGTGTTGAGCTGGGTGGCGCCCTACAGCCCGGCGATGCCCATGCTCAACAGCCTCACCCGCCCGTTCCTGGGGCCGTTGCAGCGGCGCATTCCACCGGTGGGCAACGTCGATCTGTCGCCCATCTTCCTGCTGGTCGGATGCCAGCTGCTGCTGTTCCTAGTGGCCTGGGTCGAGACCGCCCTGATGCGGGGAATGGCCTCCTGAAGCCCGATCCCGGCCGCCCGAGCCGGGTGAGGGCGTGGTACCGGTTCGGCGCCGATAGGAACGTTCTTTGCATTAGCGTCCACGTTCAGCCCAACGCGCGCAGCACCGCGATCGCAGGGCGGCACGGCGAGGCCCTCAAGATCCGCCTGGCGGCGCCGCCCCTGGATTCTCGGGCGAATCAGCTTCTTGTTGATTTCATTGCAAAAAAGCTGGATGTTCCGAGCGGCAACGTGAGGCTGCGGCGTGGGAGCCGCGGCCGCGCCAAGCTGATCGAGGTGCTCGCCCCAGGAGAGGATGCTCTGCGGTCGCTCAGCGACTGGGATGCCGGATGGACAACCAACTAGAGTCTCAAATCGCCAGCTACCAGCGCTGGCGTGAGGACATCCGCAGCGGCATCGAGGCCTACCAGGCGTGGCTGGACCAGCACGGCCACGTCGACATCCAGCGCAGCCTGCGCATCTACGATCTGCTCGAGGGCCTGCGCAACGACCGCATGGTGCTCGCCTTCCTGGCCGAGTACTCGCGCGGCAAGACCGAGCTGATCAACGCCATGTTCTTCGCCGACTTCAAGCAGCGCCTGCTGCCCTCGGACGTCGGCCGCACCACCATGTGTCCTACCGAGATCTTCTACGATCCGGCGGAGGAGCCCTACGTGCGCCTGCTGCCGATCGAGACGCGCAAGCGCGAGGACAGCATCGCCTCGCTCAAGCAGCACCCGATCGAGTGGGTCAAGATCAAGCTCAACTTGCAGTCGCACGAGGAGATGGCGAGGGCCATGGCGAGCCTGGCCGAGACCAAGCAGGTGCGCGTGGAGGAGGCCTCCGCGCTCGGGCTGCTGGACCAGAAGGACTTCGTCACCACCACCGCCATCACCCGCGGCAGCAAGGTGGAGATCCCGGCCTGGCGCCACGCCATGATCAACTACCCGCATCCGCTGCTCAAGAGCGGGCTGGTGATCCTCGATACCCCGGGCCTGAACGCGCTCGGCACCGAGCCGGAGCTGACGCTGAAGATGATCCCCAGCGCGCACGCCATCCTGTTCCTGCTGGCGATGGACACCGGCGTGACCAAGTCCGACATGGAAATCTGGCAGCGTTACGTGCAGAGCTACCAGACGCGGCGCATCGCGGTGTTGAACAAGATCGATCTGCTGTGGGACGAGCTGAAGAGCGACGAGCAGATCGACGAGTCGGTGATGCGCCAGGTGGTCAACACCTGTGCGCTGCTCGAGCTGCCGCGCGATCACGTGATCGCGCTGTCGGCGCAGAAGGCGTTGATCGCGCGCATCCGCGGTGACGACGCGCTGCTGCGGCGCAGTGGCGTGCGCGACCTCGAGGACCTGCTCGCCACCGACATCGTGCCGGCCAAGCAGGAGATCCTGCGCGGCGCGGTGGTCAAGGAGATGGGCGCGATGGTCGAGGCCAGTCTGCAGAGCGTGATGGCGCAGCTGACCGCCAACCAGGCCGAGCTGCAGGAGCTGTCCAAGCTGTCGGGGAAGAACCGGGAACTGGCCAAGACCATGCTGGCGCGGCTGGAAAAGGACCGCCAGGTCTACATCCAGCACATGGAAAGCTTCAAGAACTCGTACGGCGTGGTGCTCAAGCAGGGTCACGCGCTGATGGCCAACCTCGACGCGGAGCACATCGACGAGATCTTCTCGCGCAGCAGCAGGGAGATCGAGGGCAGCTGGACCACCGCCGGGCTGATGCGCAGCATGAACGCGCTGTTCGACGCGTTCAGCCGCCAGGCGGACAAGATCCTGACGTTCGCCACCGAGACGCGCAACTTCGTCGACAAAGTCTACAAGGACTTCCAGGAGCGCTACGGCTTCGCCAACCTCACGCCGCCGCCGCTCAACCTGGAGAAGCACATCCTGGCGATGAAGGGCCTGAAGCAGACCACCGAGCGCTTCTGCCGCGACCCGGTCAATGTGATGACCGAGAAGCACTTCCTGGTGCGCCGCTTCTACAACGGCCTGGTGAGCGAGGCGCGCGACGTGTTCCAGGACGTGCGCAAGGACCTCGACGTGTGGCTGAAGAACGCGCTCACGCCGATCTCCAGCCAGCTCAAGGAGCACCAGACGCTGCTCGAGCGCCGCGTGGACAACCTGAGGAAACTGTCCGGAGATCTGTCCAGCCTGCAGGAGCGCCTGCACCAGCTCGAGGGGCACAAGATGGCGCTCGGCAAGCAGGTGGAGGAGCTGTTGCGCGTGAAGTTCAAGGTGCTGGGCACCGCGGACCGCAACGCGCCGTATCGCGCGAAGGCGGCGTAGCGGAGGATCGAGGATC
>Ga0187892_10006569_pt1 | contig 17174 bp, 23 predicted proteins | sample MA1701073metaG_FD_139345 | JGI IMG/M metagenome (GOLD analysis project Ga0187892, IMG submission 139345) | Bio-ooze microbial communities from a basaltic lava cave in the Kipuka Kanohina Cave System on the Island of Hawaii, USA - MA170107-3 metaG ... | reverse complement strand
TAAAAACATTTTTACAATGTTCAATTAGAATTTCTTTGAGTGGATTTTTCATTTGATAAAAGATAAAGTCGCAATTGTAACTGGAGCAAGCAGTGGGATTGGATATGCAACTGCTTTAGCACTCTCAAAGGCTGGTGCAAATGTAGCTATAGGAGCACGTCGAACAGATAGACTATCAAAACTTGAAAATGAAATTACAAAGAATGGTGGAAAGGTTTTTTATCAACAATTAGACGTAACTAAAAAATCAGATTGTGATTCATTTGTAAATGCAGTCATAAAAAAATGGGGTGTAGTTGATATCTTAATCAATAATGCAGGATTGATGCCTCTTAGCTTCGTAAAAAATCTGAAGGTAAATGAGTGGGATCAAATGATTGATGTTAACATAAAGGGTGTTTTGTATTGTACTGCAGCAGTTATTCCTCATATGCTTGAAAAAAAATCTGGTCATATAGTTAACATCTCATCAGTGGCGGGAAGAATCGTTTTTCCATCTGGGAGTGTATATTGTGCAACCAAACATGCCGTGACTGCATTTAGTGAGGGTCTTAGGCAAGAATTTAGTACAAGAGCAAACATTCGAGTTACTTGTATAGAACCTGGAGTTGTTTCAACAGAACTTACTAGTACAATAACAGATGACTCTTTGAAAAGTTTTGTTGAAAATACAAAGAAAACACAATCACTAAATGCTGAAGATATTGCTAATGCAATCTTATTTGCAGTAGAAGCACCACTTCACGTAAATGTAAATGAAGTACTAATAAGACCTACTACCCAAGAAAGATAATCAATTATCTACATAAATTCAATAATTACAAGTTCTTTTCTTTTTCTTTTACTATATGATCTAATACAGCTTTTATTTCTGAACCCAAAACATCAGAGTTCTTTGCCATGTCTAATTTTTCTGGAAGTTTTTCTTTAACATCTTGACCTTCTAATTCTATTCTTCTCTTTTCTTTACAATCTAAATGATCTTCATTAGTTCCTGAAATTTTATGACAGATGGAGCATATTTTCAACAATATTCAGTAACTAATCCTACGATTTAATAATTTCACTACTTGCTTGAATCTAGGGGGGCCGTCGTCTAGTTTGGTTATGATGCCAGCCTGGGGTGCTGGAGGTCGCAGGTTCAAGTCCTGCCGGTCCCATTAAATATTCTAATTATCAAATTGTATCAAATTTTTCTAAACTCTTCCAAAGATACCATGTTGCAATGGTTCTATAGGGTTTCCAAGGTCTTGCCAATTGTTCAATTTCTTCCTCTTTTGGAAGTTGCTTTAATGAATATATTGATTGTACGGCTTTTTTTAATCCTAGGTCTCCAACTGGTAGGATATCTAATCTACCTAATGAAAAAATTAAAAACATTTCAGCAGTCCATCTACCAATTCCCTTGACATCAGTCAGACTTTCAATTATTTGTTCATCATCTTGCCTAGAAATTTTTCTTAGATTAAGCTGTCTTGATTCAATTTTTTTTGATAATTCCTTTATGTAAATGATTTTCATTTTTGAAAGTCCTGCTAAACGAAGCTTAGAATCTGGTGTTCTTAACACATTAATCGGTTTAGGAAATTTTGATTTATAAAACCTCTTGAATTTTTTTATTATTGATTTTGCTGCTGAGCCAGATAGCTGTTGGGTAATTATTGCCTCTACTAAGGACTGGTAGCGGTTTTTTGTTATCTTTATATGATAATCTCCTATTTGATTGATGATTTCTGTAAATTTTGGTTCTTTTTTTAAAAGTCTAATCGCTTTTTTCTCTTGCATCGTATTACAATTTTAATACTTTAAGAAGTGTTTCAAAACTTTCCCTATTTGGATTATGTTTATAATTTCGTAAAGCCTCAATTATCTTTTCTTTTGGTGGTATATTGTAGATCTTCCTGATTGATTTAGCTATGCCTGAACCTATGAAAATTCCCTGTGTTGCTGAAGTGACATTTGAAACTCTTCTTTTTGTACTAGAACTTTCAAAATCAATTAATGTAGTTTTTGATTTTCCTACAATCACATGTTTTGTTATATTACTTAATTCACCATGATCTAATCCAATTTTATCAAGATTATAACAATCTTCTAACGTTTTCCTAATTGTTGATTTTAATTTAGATACAATACCTGTTCCTTTTAGCTCTTTAATCCACAATCCAATTTTTTTACCATCCAAAAATTCCATAATTATTAAATTTTTACTACTACTGATCATCTTAGGTCCAACTCCTGATTCATTTGCCATTTTTAGTAATCTAGCTTCACTTTCCATCTCTTTTCTCTGCGAGTCAGTACGGCGGATCTTAACTGCAACTTTCTTATTTTGTCTTTTTGCTAATACAACAATTCCGACATACCCTTTTCCTAGAACATTAATTGAACCCAGTTTTAAATCACCTTGAAAAGAAATACCCGTTATTCCTAGCTTCTTCATTTGAGCTAGTCTTAATTCTACTTGTTTTTTTGTCGCATTTGGGTATCCAATGATTGTTGAATATGGTTTTTCCGTTAGCTTGTTAATTGAAAGAAATGATTGTTGCATCAGTTGAGACAAGTTCAGCAACAGCCTCTTTAATGGATTTTCCTCTTACTTTTTTTGCAGGAATTATATTGAATCTCTTTCGAATATCGTCTTTTAATCCCCTTGGCATTCCTGACTTGTTGAGATGATTCTTCAATAGATCTTTCAAAAATAAACTAATATCATTTTGTCGGCGTTTTTTTAGTGATAAAATCTTTCTATTAGGACCTATCCACATCATACTATTTTTAGAATTTTTGGTAATGTATACCTCAGAATCTTTTTCAAAAAAGAAATCAGGGCCTTCACTAAGAAAATTCTTGTAAATTTTTAAAGATTGTAATAAAAAGATCATATAGGCATGATTTTTTTCATCAATTATTCCTGAATTTCTTAAAACACGAAATCCTTCAACTTCCATTTGTATGGCTAATGAATGTGCGGCTCTTTTAATCTGGCCCCATATTATATCAGGACTCCTAGGTTCATAGCTGAATTGAACTACAATAGTATTTTCTAAATTTTCCTTGAAAATTTTTGGTTTTTTTCTATGTTGGAAAAATGATAATGTTGGTTTTTTTAAGAATGCTCTTGAGGCAAGAACAAACTTACCTACATTTTCGTTTGAAATTGCTGCACCTAGATTTCTATTACTATCAATCGGATCAATAATTATTATTGATGTATCAAATTTTTTTGAAGGATTTCCAATTGTCTGATTCTTTTCTAGCTTTGCAATGGCCTTTATTACATATTCAAAACTTCTATAATGTAAGATTAAGACTTCTGTAATGTATCCACTAATACCTTGTTTGGCAATTTCTGAACCATAGATATTGTTGTTCAAAAGAAAGTTTTTGAGTAATCTTACCTCGTCTTTCATAGCACCAGTTAATGTTTCTAACATAAACTTTGTATGATATGGAGAACGATCAGCTGCACTTTGCCATTCTCCTATTCTAACATCATAACATGGTACCACATTCACTTTGGTTCCTTTGATTGTCGCTTCTACGTAGGGATGTTCAGAATATCTTACATATGGTTTGAAATTTTTCATAGAATCAAATCCAATCTTTTTTGAAATTTCTACGAACACTTTATCAGAAGTCGATTTTTTAAATTTTATGAAGATATCCACATCAGCTTTTTTTGGAAGCCATGTACCTTTTGCATATGAACCTCCAAATTCTACTCCAATTATTTGGGGATATTTTGACACTTGTTTTCTAACTAAATCAAATGCAATCTTTGCAGCTTTCGTATTTTCACGTTGTAATTTTTTGGATGGAATAGCTAACTTTCTTGCTTTTTCTATGATCTGTCTCATTGTTTTGTTTTAACCACCTGTAAATCTGAATATATTGGTCCCTCTGAAGTAAGAACACTTTTTTTAAATTTTATTTCAGAAATTTTCTGAATTCCAAATGGATAATGAGCATATTTTTTCAATTCATCTGAAATGTTACCAGTCTTGTTTTTAACTCTAAAGATAGTTACATGTGGTCTGAATGGTTTATCTTTTTGAAAGCCTAATTTTGATAGTTTTTCTTCCACCATTGATGCAAGTTCAATGAGTTTCTTTCCACCTTCATTATCTGTGCCTACCCAAATAACTCTTGGAAAACTTGGTTTTGGGAATGCGCCTATTCCAATAATACTTACTTCAAAAGCTGGAAACTCAATTGAACTCAAGGCATCTTGTATCTTTAGAGACATTACATCAGAAATTTCGCCAAGGAAAAATATTGTAAAATGAATATGTTCTGTTGAAACAGGTTTTGCTTCAATCTTTAATTCCGATTGTATTTTTTTAATCGAATCCAATATTTCTTGGTTGCTGATTTCAATTGCAATAAAAGTTCTCATCAAAAGTTTTTTGAACATATCTTTATAATGATTTCCGGTAGCTTCATAGACAAGATTAAAGAAGTTTCAGAGAACTTGTCAAAGCTTATTGTCTGTCTTACAGGAATGCCAGGTGCAGGTAAGTCTACTATTGCAAACGGTTTGAAATCCAAAGGTTATGAGATTATCAATATGGGTGATGCTATAAGAGAAGAAGCAAAAAAAAGAAACATTGAACCTTCTAGTCAGAATCTAGGAAAGATTATGCTTGAGCTACGAGAAAAAAATGGTCCTGGAGCAGTAGCTGAATTAATCCAAAATCAAATAAAAAATTCAAGTTCCAATGTTATTGTAATTGATGGAATTAGATCAAATGAAGAGATTCAAGTTCTACGAAAATTTGGAACAGTAAAACTCCTTTCTATTCATGCATCAACTGATACCAGATATAGTTTTTTGATTGAACGTGGAAGGTCAGATGATCCACAAACTAGAGATAACTTTGATGAACGTGACGTTAGAGAGATAAAAGTTGGGATCAGCACACCAATTGCTCTTGCGGATGAGAGCATATCTAATAATGAATTAACAATTGATGAATTAATTGATCATGCCTACAAAATTATTCAAAGCTGGCAAAAATAAATGAAGACACCAGATATATCATGCAAGATTGAAGCTTATTGTCCAATTTACCCATCAGAAGATCCTAAAAAAGTAGAACAAGCTATAACCAACATTCTTGATGGTGTTGAGATTAAAATTAGCACGGAAGCAATAAGAGCCACTTCCACTAATCTTGAATCATTAAAAAAGATCTATAAAACAATTCATTCACATAAAACTCAGAATACCTATCTTCGTCAATTAAACCAAAATTTGGATAACGAGTCAACTTGGTTTTATTTAAACAAGCAAGCAGCTTTTGCAAATACAATATCGATTTGTAGTGAATCAGATGAATCTCCTCTAGGACCAATCAAGATTATTTTTGAATCAAAAAATATTGAACAAGTATTAGAATGGCTAATTGCTACTGAATAATTCTATTCTGACTTTAGTATTAAAGTTCTTACCAAGTTCATCATTTCTCAAAAATTCTAATTATATTTGGTAAAGCTTTTGCAGAAGTAGCTTTAATGGATAAATTCATTTCTGATGACATTGATGTTTCTTCAGGATTAACTTCTATTAGTAGTGAGTTATTTTGTTTTGCATAAACTGGTAACGAATTAGCTGGAGAAACTACAAGTGAAGTTCCAGCTATTATCATTACATCACAAGAACTTGAATGAACAATGGCTCTTTGCCACATGTCTTGAGGTAAAGATTCCCCAAACCATACAACATCTGGTCGTAACATACTTCCACATCTACAACTTGGAGGAAGATCTTCAAAACTTGTTGTAATTTCATCTTTAAAATTACAAACAGTACATTTAATCCTGATTATACTTCCATGTAGTTCTAAAACATTTGTACTTCCAGCTCTTTGATGTAAACCATCGATATTTTGAGTCAGAACAACTACTTCCTTATACTTTTCAAGATGTGCGATTGCTGTATGGCCTAAATTAGGTTGTGCATTTAGAATGTTTTTTCTTCTTTCTTCATACCACTCCCATACTAGTTTTGGATTATCAAAGAATGCATCAATTGTTGCAAGTTGCATTGGATCATGTTTTCTCCATAAACCATCCTTTCCTCGGAAAGTTGGAATCCCACTCTCTTGAGAAATTCCTGCACCAGTAACAAAAACTATTTTTTTTGCATCCTTTATCGAGTCAGCAACTGTTGCAAACATTTCACTATTTTATCTCAATTTCTAAAAGATCTTTTGCGGCTATTACTGAACTGTGAATTTTTTTTGCTTCTTCTAATAGGACTGATTCATCATTATATCTTGCTGAAAAATGAGTTAAAATCAAGTTTGATACATTTGCATTTTTTGCAAGAAGAGCTGCTTCTTTTGCAGTTGAATGATGTGTTTCCACCGCTTTTTCCTGTAATTCAGTTAAAAATGTAGAATCAAAACTTAGATAATCACAATCCCTGAAAAACTCTTCTAATCTTTTTGTAGGTCTAGTATCACCCGAAATTCCAATTTTTTTCCCTGGTCTTTTCTCACCTAATACTTCAGAAGGCTTTACAGTTCTATTTCCAACCTGCACCTCTTTTCCTAGCTGAAGTTTATGCCATAACTCCCCTTCTGGTACGCCAATTTTTTTTGCTTTTTCTGGGAAAAATCTTCCTGGCCTATCTTTTTCTTCAAAGAGGTATGAATAGGATGTAATAGAATGATCTGCTTCACAGGCTCTGATAATGTAAGATTTTTCGTCTACTACTGTTTCTTCTCTAATTGATGTTATCATGACAGGAAACGATAATCCAAAATTTAGAACTTTTATGTTTGATGCAATAAACTCGTCAATTCCATCAGGGCCATAGATCTCTATCGGCTGCGTTCTATTTTGTAAGGTCATTGTTTGTAGTAGTCCAAGAATCCCAATACAATGATCACCATGAAGATGCGTAACAAGTATCTTCATTTTTTTGTTCCAACCAAGACCTGACTTGAGATAAGAAATCTGTGCTCCTTCTCCCGCATCAAACATCAAAATCTCTCCCCCTCTTTCTAAACAAATGCATGTTAATCCCCGTTCAGGAGTTGGCTGAGCAGCAGATGTACCTAGAAAAACCAGTTTCATAATTTTATTAGAACATACTCATACAATTGCTTTTGCAATTATGCTTGAAACATCCACTATTGAAGTATTACCTGGAATAGTATTTGTACTTATAATTTTTGATACTCCAGCTTTTTTTATCTTTATTTCAGCATTATTCCTTAACAAGGCATGAGTACATGCAACAAAAATTCGTTTACATTTTTGTTTTTTTAAAAACTCTGTAGCTTTGATAATACTTCCACCAGTGCTTATCATATCGTCAACTAGAATCAAATCTCTGTCTTTTACTTCTTTTAAATTAGTTGTTCTTATCTGAATTTTTCCTGTACGTCTGTTTCTCTGTTTTTGTAAAGAAACATAATTGGTACCGTAAAGTTTAGCAAATTCTTTTGCCCGTTGAACTCCCCCAAAATCTGGTGACACAATTATAGGTTTCTTTAAACCTAACTTCTTGACATATGAAACCAGTTGGGGTACAGCAGATACATTTCTTGCAGGAATTTTAAAGTGTTCAAGTGCAATTTTACTATGAATATCTACAACGATGACTTTTGATACACCTAATGCCTTGAATAATTTTGCAATAACCCTCATTGTTACAATTTCACCTGGTAAGAATTCTCTATCTTGTCTAGCATAACCAAAGTATGGAATGACAGCTATTACATTAGAGGAATATTGCTTAGCTTTTGACATAATGCACAACGCATGAATTAGATGAGAATCCACAGGAGGATATGTTGATTGGACAACTACAATACTTCCTTTTTTTGGTTTTTCAGGTATAGTGATTTTACTTTCCCCATCAGGAAAAACTTGTAGATTACAGTTTAGATATGAGGCATTAAGTTTTTTTGCAATTTTTTTTGCCAGATCTTGAGAAGCGTTTCCTCCAATCACGGTAAATTTTTTCAACACCTCATCGAGAAAATGGTCACTCTTAAATTTTGAGGGGATATAGATACGGCGGTTTCATTTGACTATTAATCAAAATTATAATCATAGTATTAGCTAGAGTTTATTCGGTAAACTTGCGTATACTCTAGTATACAAAAAATGTCTACAAAGGTAATTTCAGCAAAAATATCATCTGATGATTATGACAAGTTAGTAGAGACTTGTAACAGTAAGGGATGTTCAATCTCTGATTTTGTCAGAGAACAGTGTCTTGGGCAGGCTAATCCAAAAAATGATTTGGCGTCTAAAGAGGAAAAGTCAGCACAGCCTTCTGAATTTAGCGAGGTAAAAGAGCTGAAAAACAAAAATTCTGTTTTGGATCTTCAACTTAGACTTGCCCAACAACGAGTATCTAATCTTGAGAAATGGAAGAAGGAATTTGAGGAATTGTTTTCTTCTGAGATCATAAATAAGCGGATCTGTAAATCAGCTGATAGAATGAAACTTAGTTGTATCAAATAATGATTTAGGTAAATACAATTTCTCGCCTACAAACTGGGCAGTTTATTGTTTGAGCTTTAGACCAGTATCGGTACTCTGCATTACAGTCTTTATAAGGACATTTAACATTGTGTGTTGGTTTGATAGTTTGCTGACCACCAGGATACATTATTTTTTCTTTGAAAATCTTTCCTAGGATCCGTAAATGTTCAATACTATCTAATTCGTATTGTACATAATCAGTTACAAAAGGTATAGGAAATTGAATAAACGTGTTGAATTCTTCAAAAACCCAAACAGGTTTTAAACAACTAGAAGCTGATCCTACTTCAAAAGTTACCCAATTATGAGTAAATTCAGGTGTATTAGTTGGAGGGTTTGCTAGGTTTTCACCAAGTAAAACAAAAACAGCACTTGTTTCGTATCCACGCAAGTACCCAATAAGACCGCCTCTTATCATACGAGATATTTTATCACCAGCATATTGTTCATCGAGATCATGCCATTCCATAAAGTAGGCTTTTAATCCAATACTTGCAAAAATTTCCGAAAAATACTTTCTTAGATGAACATCATGCTTACTATGAGAGACAAATATAGCAACCATAACTTACTTCATCTGTACAGTTTTAATTTCATCCGTAATTCTACTTAATAATTTTATATAGAAATTCATTTTTCCCTGGTCTTTTTCTATTTTATCTTTATCGAGATAAACTTCAAGAATGTGTGTACTTAGATTGGATGATTCTCGGAAATTATCAATGAATGAAAAAAACACTTCATCAAAAGCTTGGCCACCATATGGAATAAAATCTGCTTTGTGAGTTTTAACATTATCAACTAGATCAGAAAATCTTAGAATTTTTCCATTCTTACTTAAATAAAGTTCTTTTTGATTGGAAAATTTAATTCGGAGTAATTGTAGAATCAAATTTTCGAATAAAATTCTCAACAAAATATGAGTTGATCTATAAAGCGAGTAAGCATATGCCGTGTTTATTTCTTCAATAAGATTTGTATAAAACTCATCCTTCAAACTAAACTCGATGAGGTTTTCCATCATTCTAGGCCTTGATTCGATTCCACTTACGGTTGTTAAAGCAATATTTCCTTTTACAATTCGTTTTGGAAAAATTTCATCATCAACTTGATTTGAATTTTCACTAACTACAGCAATAAGAATTAGATCGATATAATATCTAAATCTAAATCCATATTTTTTTACAAATTCAGGAGGAAAAAGTAATGCTTTTATTTCTACTTCCCAAGTTGTGGCGGATAATGAAGGGACTTCTGATGTATATGTTTTGATTGTTTTACATTCCAGAACAACTTCTTCGCTTATTGTAACAACCAGCTTTCCTTGTTCGTTTAATATTCTTCTGACTTTGCATCTAACTTTTTTATAATTTAAAGAGAACAAATCCCATGTTTCGTTATGGGGAATAATGAAATATCGTCCATGGTCGTATTTACCAGTAGATCTACAAATTGTAGCGATATACCATTCAGGCATTCTGAAGATAATACCTATCTATCTTTTCAAGTCTTGCGGTCATTTGGGTTTTTCACCATTATGATTTTTAGAAGATTTTAACTGCTGATAGCTATATGCCCAGTCAAGTATTTTAGTAAAGGTGGGCGCTGTTGTTATAAATGATATTCCTATTACAAGCCATGCAACACCAATTGAATTATTACTTTGTTTCTGAGTAAGATATAGTTCCCAAGAATCTAATTCAATCACATTTTCAAATTGATGTGTAACTTTTTGGCTATCTTCAAGATCAATATTGACAACCGCACCATGAGGCAAATTCCAAGGAAAACAATACTGGAAGAGTTTCTGGGATACATTTTGGGATTATCTAAATCATAAAGAGTCAAAATTTGACGGTGAAACTGGTATTCTTGAGCGAAAGCATGTGACTGTGAGTAGAGTGTTGCATATTGGAAAGGAAAGTAACAATCTAGATGAGGCTGAATTTTTAGGAGTAGACTCTGGCAGTTATGAGATTTATGAAAATCTTGAAAATTTAGATTCAAAATTTAGAGAAATAAGTAATGCGATCTTAGATCTTACTCCTAAAGACGTTAAGAAATTTGGAATATCAAAACAAACTTTGTGGAATACCAAGAAGTCAATTCAAGCCAAGAAAATTAAACAAATTTCCAATAAAATCAAATTAAGATTACTTGCGATCAGTTGATCCCATTATTCTTCAAATTTTTTAACTATTGGTAAAATATTCGTATAAGGATCCCTTGATATCTAGCACTGAATATTAATAAATAATGTTAGATCAACAAGCCAGCACCAATTTTTTTAATCATGTAATGGAATTATGGATAAATCCAGAAATTGAAAAAAGAGTTAAAGCTGGAAAATTGCCTGAAAATTTTGTATTAACTTCTGCACAAGTGATCATGTATTCAGATGGTAGATCAAATGTAGTTAGATTAAACAAAGAAGTAAAAGCCTTCCTTGTAGCAGTTGCAAAAAGAGCACTAAAAGTAAATGAAGAGTTTCCACTTGAAGATGGGATTAAAGAGATTAAAAATATTAAATTAACAGAGAGAGATGATCCAAACGCAGGACACGTAACATTTCTTCGTTTTAATAATGAATGGCATATAGTTTTTGATTTTCGTTACAATAAGAAAAAAGCAAAAGATACAACCAATGCTGCAAATGAATTTCTGAAAAGTGCTAAAATGAATTATGAGCAAGATCTGTGGAGATCCTTTGTAGACAATATGTATTCTGCAACGGAATTACTTGCTGTAGCACAATTACTACCTCATGCTGATAAAGATTATTCAAAACGACAATGGCATGAAGGAACTCAGAAGAGATACACTTCATTTGTAGATACAGGAAATTTTAAAATTGAATACAAAACCACTTTATTAGAACTTAGACGATTAAGGAAATCTGCCAGATATTTATCAAACAAATTCACATTTACGAGAGATGAGGCTGAAAAATATCTAAAAATTCTGGAAGATATGTTAGATTATACAGATAAACGAATTAACTAACTTTTTTCTTTGATTTTAGGAAAACGATTATTTTAGTCAGCTTCAACCTTAATTTCTGCAAATCCTTTTGCGATACCTTTTCGCAGAATTTCATGGCAATCTGCATCTTCTTCTACTTTCCATCTAGGAGCTTTAATCAAGGTAATGTAATACCATTCAAATTACAAATAAACCTTATGCAGTATTATTCTACAAACATAGACTGTAAATTATTTCACATATGTTATGCCCTGCATTATAAGAATAAACACTACTGAAGCTCCCAAAAAGCCCAAATAGATTACATTCCATCTATACATCAATTCTATATCATGAAATAAAAGCACTCTAAAACCTACTAACATAGCTATCAAACCAGCAAGTAATTTTGAATTTTCGTAAGATGTAGATGGGTCTATAATAAATGTAATAATTGAAAAAGACAGTACTAAAATTGCGATTAAGAAACCTGCCCATGCCCATCTTCGAATCATCGCAGGAATTCCGATAGACCACTTTAAAGTAAATTTTAGAGGGCAATTTCTTTTAATTCTATAAACATAGTTAGTTTTGTCCTGCAATATTTTTTTGTATTGCTCACCATCTTTAATCTCAGCATTATTTCCTTCTTTATCAGCAGCTGCAATCTCTGGCTCACCTTGTATTTCGTATTTTTTTCTATCCATTGTAATATTCAAGTATACACTGGCAGAAGTCGTGGGTTCTACTGTATGCCGTCGATTGACATATTGACTAATTGTATTTTTTGATGTGTCTTCTTTTCTAACCTGTTCTGTCCATTTAATAATTATTTTTTGAAAATGATCTTGATCATATTGTGGAATGATAAATCCAACGAAGTGTGATTTTTGGTTTTCATCAGAAGATAGTAGAGTAAGTTCATTAACAATCATTTGTTCTTCAAAAATTTTCTTTAAACTATCTTGTGTGATAAAATTCGCATTTTCATTAATAAATAACAAATTTAGTTCCTGATCGCTTAAAATTGGCAATGAGTTTCCGTCTCCAGTTGTTACATCCAAACTTGCAAGATAACCTGGAAGTTTGTAAACCCATACATCAGAACCACCAGGAACAAACAAATGAAAAAAAGCCGTAACTTCCATTACTCGAGAATTTATCAGATTATACGTGAAATATTGACGATAAATTACAATTCTTTTATCCTTTTCTACATCTTCCAATTTTTTTAAAGCATCGACTTTTTTTTGTAAAATTTTGATATTACTATTTAGATCTACAACCTTTTTTTCGAGTTGTTTTTTTGTTTTTAGTTTCTTTACAACCAATTTTGATCTCTAGATCTTTGATTATCAGTTTTTAAATATGGTGTTTATAAAATAGTCACGTATTAGATTAGATCTTTTCTTTACTAAAGAAATTCATGGAAAAAGGCATTGAATATTTTTTGTATTTTGATCTGCTACGAAGAATCACTAAAAAATCTAGACTCAGTTCTTATTATCGCGTTTTTCGATTGCTTCTTTTTTTCCTTTAGGAAGACTGCCATATAATGTATCAACATTTTTCTTCTGTGTGTACGCCCAATCTGCAATTACATTTACTGAAGTGAAAAGTGATTTTGCTGTATCTGGATCATCTTTTAGATCCATCTGTAAAGAATGAATAGCTTCACCACCAATTACCCTAACTGTATCAAGGGCTTTTTGTATTCTAGGATCTAGTCCTTGACTAACTAGTTTGCCTATTTTTTCATTCAGATCTCCACTTCCATGAATTTGTTCATCGCATATCTTTTCAATACAAAGTCGTAATAATGCACATGCAGCTCTTGGCGAACGTTCAACAATGTCTCTTGCTTCATTGTAATCATCTTTGATTTCTTGTGGAAGATCTTGATTTGGAAGCGGGGCAGTTTTTAAAGATGGATAAATCATTTTTCCTTTGTGCCATATTGCAACATCACGACATCGATTACAAGAAGAAACCCAATAATCTGACGTTGTGCTATAGCCCTGTATTGTGTTGTGCTGAAGCTGCATCCAGTATTGTACTGCATGAATTTGACAATGTGGGCAGTTAAAATTGTCTACTCTAAAAGTGGGAGGAACATAAGGAATCATACAAGCAGATGCAGATAGTTTGGTAAAAATATTGTGTTATTCTAGCTAATACTATGATTATAATTTTGATTAATAGTCAAATGAAACCGCCGTATCTATATCCACTTAAATTTTGAGGGGAATATAGACAAGCGGATTTTTGTGGCACATACGATGGTAAGTACGACCGTAACTGTCTATGTTTATTCATAAAAAGTTAGAAAAAAAAGAAAAGGGAATTAGAATTGTCTAAGTTGGCAGTTCACATTCTGTTGTAGTATCAAATCCATCTGAAGCATCACAAATGTCGGTACCATTACCGCCATTTAGCGAGTCATCACCAGCATTTCCTACAAGCATATCATCGCCAGCATTGCCATTGAGGGTGTCGTCTCCACTTCCACCTACTAGCTGATCATCATTTGCACCTCCATTTAGGACATCGTCACCTGACTCGCCCATGATGAGGTCTTTTCCAGCACCACCAAAGATGGTATCATCTCCTGAACCACCTCGAATCAGATCATTTCCGTCTCCACCACAGATAGTATCATTGCCTCCATTGCCGATTATCACATCATTACCCCCAAGGCCTACGATTACGTCGTCGCCGGGAGTTCCAATGAGTAGATCATTACCTCCTGTACCTTCTATAGTAGGTGTAAGACCATCACAAGTTGAAGGAGGTGCTACGCCAGAGAAAATGGTGGTGTTATCAATCTCCGCAGTTAGATTTCTGGGTGCCCCACCCTCAAAGCCATTGGCATGTTGCAAGGTATTAAGGCCTGTAACTGTTGGCAAAAATCCTGTAATTGCTACAGGTGAGCCCGGAACATGTATTGTTCTTGCAGCATCACTAAATATTTCTAATGTACCAGTTGTTGCTGAAGTTCTTGCTAATCTAATGTAGACTTTATCACCAATTCCTACAATAATTTTTGAACTCACAACGGATTCTGAAGCATCATCCTTTTGAACTACCTGAAACCCTATACCGGGGGTAAAAGCATCTGTATAGAATAGACCAATTGCATCTTGATTTGATGCAAAAATCTCACCGCTACCGGCTGTTAGTGCAAAAACACGATGTGCAGGAAGGTTATGTGCAGTAGCGATAAATTCCGATTCTAGAATCCACTCTGTATCACTTAATGTAGTTCCCAAAGATTTGAAAACTCTTCTATCAGACGCGTCTGGGACTGCATTGAATTTGACAATGTCTGGGAAGCTTGGATCATCTACTGTGACTCCGGTACCTACTTGAGTCCATCCTGTATTAGTAGAGTAGTCGTCTTGAAAGATTATTGTTTGTGAGTGAGCTGTCGGTATCGCCGCTATAACACTGAATGTTAAAACAGCTGCTATGAATATGCTTGGAACTTTTTTGTTTTTTATCCAATTTTTTAAAGTCATTGGAACTAAGATCCAGACGAGATAATTAACTGTGAGGTTACTGTAACAAAAAATTTTTGATCGCAGCTGATCGCAAGATCCTGAGGTAATACACACATAACCTACGTTAAATAACTTGAAACCGTAACTATTGTTACATGAACCAACAAGAAATGTCTGACATTGTAAGCGAAGAATTGACACACATTCCAAGAGGTTACGGAGCTAGGCATGGATGGTTACGGCATTACTACAACAGATATAGAAGACGCGATCTAGCTAGGGGAAAGACAAAGGAAGAAACACTGTCATATTGCAATGATGAGATACGAAAAGAAGATCCTAGCTGGCATCCTGAATATGATATTACTTTTTTCAAAATTAACTAAAAATGAAATACTGCAATCGATTAAAGAGAATAATTGATTCCATTTTCAGATCTTAAAGATGGTGTAAAACATTGCTTAAACAACGGAAAAAGACTCTTAGATGATGCAAAATTTTTACATGATCGCAAAAGATATGCTTCTGCAATTCCATTGTATATTATCGCTTATGAAGAACTCAATAAAGGATTTTTTTTAGAAGATTTTCTTTTCTTTTTCTTTTCTAAACTTCTTTTAATAGCTAATGAAAAAAGTGTACCAGCTGGTATTGCAATTATTGTTCCAATACTAACATAAGGAGCTATAAAGAAATCCCCAATCCAAACCCCACCATCAGTAGTAATTTCCATAAATGTACGTGGTCGTAATACTAACTGAATAGTTTTTGAATCAATTTTTTCATTTCCTATATCGTCAGTATAGCTAACTATTACTTCAAAAGGAACTTTGTGTTCAGTACCCAATTCTTGTTGGGGAGTCTTTATCTGAGATATTATAGAAATCGGAACATTTTGTTGAAGTGAGGAAAATGAATGAGTGGCCTCTCCTTGAAAAACAATATTCTCCGGTGGAACAATTTGCACACTAACTTTAGTTAAATCGATATCTTGAGAAATTAACTCGACTTCAAATGGGAATTCTGCATTTGGAAATATTGTTTCAGGTGTAATAGTATGTATGGTTACTTTAGGCTGATTTTTGATTATAATGGGAATTGCTATGTTATTTGTGGTAGAACTTTGAGGCTCTACATTATTTTTTACAAGAACTTGAGAATATAAAATATTTAAAAAATGTGTACCAACACTAGCATCAGATGAAATTCTAAAATCAATAGTTCTTCCATAGGAACCCTCAGTTGATAATCGTTCTATTGTTATCTCATTTTTATTAGTAGGAATGATCGACCCATCTGGGTTCGTAATTATTAATGAAATATCTTGCTTGTCCTCCCATCCATTATTCTCAATTAAAATCGAAACAGGAAATGTTCTTCCAATAACTACTGATTCAGGATGGGTTATTTGTACATCAACACTTCCTTCCATAGTATGTTTAATAGTTTCAGCCTCTATGGATGGGAAAAAAATTACACAGAGTAGAGAAAATAGTATATAGACGCCAATATGGAATTTCACAATTTTTACCTGTTTTTTTATACATGAGACAGCTTTTCTATGTTACCAAGATTTTCTAAGCTTATTCTGAGGCTAAATCTGCCCTGTAGGTCGATCTAAAGGGTTGTTGATTCATAAATCCCAATTATGGTTAATCTTCCTATAGGTGGTATAATGGTTACCGAGATAGCAAATTCAAAAGAAAAATGCCAACGATGCGGCAAAGGTAAAATGGTCACTGATAACGAATCTGGAGAAATGTTTTGCTCAAAATGTGGTTATGTTATGTCTGAAAAATTACAAGAGTCTGGACCCGAATGGCGTTCCTTTACTCAGGATGAGCATGGTGACCGTGCCAGGGCAGGCGCACCAACATCTCTTACTATGCATGATATGGGACTTGCAACTATTATCAATCCAATAAACAAAGATGCGGCGGGAAGACCATTAACCGCCTCTATGAAAAGCACTATTGAACGCCTTAGGACATGGGATAGTAGGAGTCAAGTTCATGAACCTGTTGATAGAAATTTTAGACAGGCATTTAGTGAACTTAATAGATTAAAAGACAAACTTGCAATTTCTGACGCAGTTATAGAAAAAGCAGCTTATATCTACAGAAAAGCGTTAGATAAAGGTCTAGTAAGAGGAAGATCAATTTCTGCATTAATGGCTTCTGCACTGTATGCAGCATGTCGTGATAC
>Ga0187892_10006568_pt1 | contig 17175 bp, 18 predicted proteins | sample MA1701073metaG_FD_139345 | JGI IMG/M metagenome (GOLD analysis project Ga0187892, IMG submission 139345) | Bio-ooze microbial communities from a basaltic lava cave in the Kipuka Kanohina Cave System on the Island of Hawaii, USA - MA170107-3 metaG ... | reverse complement strand
GAAGGTCTTCACCTCGCAGCATTGGAGGACGCGAAGCGTCGCGGCCTGAGCGATCGTGATGCAGCCAGCGAGTTCAATGTTCGTGGCGTGCCTCGTGTCGGGCGTCGAACGTGGACGGCAGATGCTGTCCGGCAACGAAGGACGACATTGAACCGCAGGCGACGTCGCATGATGTCCGTACGCAAAGGCGATTCCAAGTGATGTTGCTGGAGGATCAGTCAACCGCGTCCTTCAACTTGTCTTCTGGTGAGGTCCGGAAACGACACCTCGCAACATCCCGAAGTCAGGAGACTTTCGTGCGGTGGGAAAGTACATCTGAAGGTTCGAACTGGCTTGTACCTCTTGTGGTCGCAACGGACGGTACAGATCCTGCGACAGGGTCGTCAGGTTCACGGGCCTCAAACGAGCGTGCGAGCATATCTCTACATCGATCAGCTCGTGGAAGTGACGCCTTGGAGCGCCAGCGCGATAAGAACGATGATTGCGCGAGGCACCTTCCGGCAGGGGGTGCACTACTTCAAGCCGCACGGTCCGGGGGGCCGACCGATCTTCTCGTGGCAGGCGATCGTGAAGTACATCGAGGGCCTGGAAGTTGCCGAGGAGGAAATCCCCTTCGCGAACGGGAGGGTGGTCAAACTCGATGAAATCGCGAAGGAAGCGCAACGGTTGCTCCGTCGAGGAACATAGCGGCCACCTCCGTTTGAGGTTCCGCTGGCGCGGAAAGAGGTTTGCGCGTTCGTCTGCCCTGATCGACACCCCCGAGAATCGCGGGCAGCTCGAAAGGTTGGCCCGTCTCATTGGTGCGGCCATAGCCGCGGGACAGGATCCGCGCCCGATCTTGCAGGGGGCAACGGAGCCGGCTCAAGAACTCAAGAAGAGCCCAACCGTTGCTGGGTACTTCGAGCTATGGATCGTGGACAAGGTGCCCCCGATGGTTCGTCGGGCGCAGGCCCGGGACTACAGAAGACATATCTCCGGCTACGTGCTTCCCCGACTGGGTGCCGTGGAATTGAGTGCGTTGACGAGCCGCGATGTGCTCGGAATGAGAACGGAGCTCCTCCAGCTTGGGCTGTCACTCAAGTACGTCAAGAACATAGTGTCGGGCAGCTTCAAAGCCATGATTCGCGATGCTCGCGAGATCGATGGACTCATGCAGCACGACCCATTCGTGGGTGTCCGCTGGGGAAGAATCCCGGTGGCGGGTCCAGAGCCTTTTGCTGCTGAGGAAGCGCAGCGCATCATCCGTTGGTTCGCCAACAAGCGGTTCGGATTCCATGCGGGTCGGAGTCGTAGCGGCTTTCGGCTTCGCCCACACGCTCCGTACCACGCTTTGGTGCACACCTTGTTTTGGACAGGTCTCAGGCCTTCAGAGGCCGCAGGCTTGCAGTGGGGAGATCTCGATCTCGGACGGCGCATTCTTCGCGTCGTGCGATCTCGCCATCTAGGCGAAGACAGCGCGCCCAAGACCGGTCAAGCGGCGCGGACCGTGGAGTTGCTAACCGACACAGTCGAACTGTTGCGGCTGATTCAACCGCTGCGGACCACGCCGAGCGCACGCGTTTTCACAAACGTTGACGGCGGGCCCTTGGAACCGAAGACATTCTCCGCCCATTGGTACCGGTGCCTGAGGGCTCTCGGCCTTCGCGTTCGAGGTCTGTACGCGACGAAGGATACCTACATCTCACTCGCTCTCTCGGCCGGCGTTAAGATCCCGTGGCTCGAGGCTCAAACCGGCGTGCGCTACGAGACTCTTCGGCGCCACTATGGGATGTGGTTGCGCGCTGAGGGAGGGGACCAACTAGAGCGACTGGCTCGTTTGGCCCCCATGTTGGCCCCGAGTGAAACCACGGACCCGCAACTGGTTGATGATACTGATCTACTAGAATGCGAGGAGGGGGACTTGAACCAGGTGCTCCACGCGTCGACGCAGGGGATTCTACGGCCCTGAGTGGCGTGGAGGGGCACGATGGGGCACCGGTTGTTCCCCCGGGGAACAAAGACAAGCCGTCCGACTGATCCTGGCTTCGCTTGCCCCCGGGGTGGAGTGAAAACTCTAAGTTCCCTCGGGGCGCCTGTGCACGAAGGGGTACCGGTCGGCATCTACGATATCGCCAAAACTGAGCACTCTGCTTGCCATGGCACGTTCGGTCACGGGGAAAGGTACGCGTTCTACAGGGAGCCAAACCCGGGACGACGCACTTCCTCTGGGCTGCTTCTGCAGCGCCCGAATCTAGCTTGGAGGACGGGCCCGCAAATCCTGCATAGACGGCTTGAGAGCGATCGTGGTAGGTCCCCGCCGGCAGCTATCCCTTGGGGAGGGGAATCATGCGACGGCGAGCGTCCGATCCGGGTCTCATTGCTGACTCATGTAGAGGCACGGGCGCCGCTCGAAACGTGCTCTACGCCATGGCGCTATCATTGGCTGCACTTTCGAGTGCGGCCGCAGCTCCCGGCGATTTGGACCCGACGTTTGGCGTCGGTGGCAAGGTGCTCCCGAGTCTAGGGGGCGGCGGCGTCCCTTCCAAGATCGTGCTGAAGGGAGACGGGGGCATTGCCGTGCTCGGTACCGCGTCCGATGCGGACTTCGCGGTCGTTCACTATACACCCGAAGGGATGTTCGACTCGGCTTATGGAATAGGAGGCAGGGTCACGGGATTCGCTCCGGCGGGCGTCATCGACATTGCGCTGCAGACCGATGGGAAGATCGTCGTGCTTGGCACCGCCAACACCATTCCAGGGTGGTTCATCCACGACTTCGTCCTTGCGAGATTCAACTCCGATGGCACTCCCGATTCGTCGTTTGGGACCGGTGGGATGGTGAGCATGTTTGTCACCGATCCCAATGGATTCACCTATGGGAGCTACCCGGTCTTTGTCCTCGTCCAGCCGGACGGAAAGATCATCGCGGGCGGCGGCACGGACACTGGCTCCGCGTTCTATGGGACCTCGCTCGTACGCCTAGACGTGGATGGAACGCTCGACCCGACCTTCGGGACAGGTGGCATGTCGTTCTTTTGGGCATCCATCTATCCCACTGGTGGAGCGCTTCTTCAGCCCGACGGGACATTCACTGTGCTCGGCTACTTCTACCACGAGGTCGTCCCTGGGACACATGCGATCATGCGCTTTCACTCCGACGGTTCACCCACGTGCTGCGGCGAGATCGGCTATGTGGGCACGGGGGCTAGTTGGCCGTCAGGGGCTTTCTCCATCGCCCCTCAGCGCGACGGCAGGTTCGTCGTGTTTCTGGCGTCGCAAGGATCGTCTGGGGTAGTTCGGTATCTTCCAAGTGGAGGGCGCGACCTCGCCTTCGGCCATCTCGGCGAGTTGCGTCGCGATGCGTGTGGATTCGATGCTGCCACCGGCGGCACCGATGGGAAAACCGTTCTCGTGGGGTCGTGGGACAACGACTTCGGCTTGGCTCGGTACAACGCCAACGGAACGGGTGATCTGTCTTTCGGTGTCGGGGGCATGGTTGCGACTGACCTAGCCGGAGGACTCGACACCGCGGCCGTCGCTACCGTGCAGGACGACGGGAGGATTCTTGTCGCGGGGAGCGCAACCAACGGAAGCACCGCGGGCTTCGCGCTCGCACGCTACTTGGGAGCCACGGAACCAACGAGCACGACGACCACGACCAGCTCAACCACGACGACCCTCCCTGGCTGCGGGTCGTCGCCCAGGCAGGGATGCATTCTTCCCGGTCGGGCAGTTGTGGTCATGAGGGAGACTTCCACCGGCAACGAGAAGTTAAAAGTCGTGTTGTCGCAACTTGGTGAAGCGACGACGCAAGTGTCTCTTGGAAACCCGGCAACAGGGAGCACGCGCTACGATGCGTGTCTGTACGGCGACGATGAGGTCCTGCTAGCCGCACTTACCGTCGATCGTGGTGCGCAGGTATGCGGCAATCCGCCCAAGGCGTGCTGGGTCCCGCTTTCAGACCGCGGCTTCAAGTACAAGGATCGTGACGCGTCAGCGGACGGCGTTCAGAAGGTTGTCGCAAAGAGTGGGCCGGTAGGTCTCGGCGGGATGACGCTGAAGGCAGGAAACAAGGCTACGAAGGGACAGGCAAGCATGCCCACCGGCCTGACGAGCGCCCTACAGGGCGCCAGTCACGTGACTGTCCAGTTTCTCACGAGCGACGGGCAATGCTTTGGCGGTCGGGTCGACGACCTCTCGCGTACAGATCTTGGCCTATTCAAGGCGGACGGGGCGGTCACTTCGCCGTCGACGACATCGACGACCTCGAGCACAAGTACGTCCTCAAGCACCTCGTCGACGACCACGACGACCCTATGCGCAGGGCAGTTCTGCGACCTCGGTAATGGCACTGTGCATGACCCACGTACGGGCCTGCAGTGGGAGAAGAAGACGACCGTCTACGGCAGCGGTGAAAACCCCACCGATTTGCACGACGTGGACAATCTCTACCCATGGGCCGGGACCTGTTCGGCTAATCCTGGCAAGTACTGTCAGCAGACTCCGGCAGCCGAAGCCGCCTGCCTCGCGGCCGTTCCGGAGGGCTGGGCGCGTGTTTGTGAGCTGTGTGGCGCGTTGGAGGGTAGCTGTACGACGTATCTTGGCGTCGCTACGGGGTGGGAATGGCTGAGTCAGCTCAACGCTTCCAACTTCGCTGGACATGGCGACTGGCGCCTGCCGTCTGATGAAGGACGAGGGATGTGCCCGGGAACGTCGTGGGAACTAGAGACGGTCTTACGGGAGTACTATCCATGCGAGGAATGGTTCCCTTGCGTTGATTCGAGCCTGGGGCCGATCGCTGAGAGCTACTACTGGTCTTCTACGCTCGCGAGCGCGACAAGCGCTTGGTTAGGCGATCTCTACTACGCGTACTCTTTCTCTCCCGGCGGTCTGACGGGCATGGCCGCCGTGAGGGCGGTTCGGTAAGCAGCGAGAAGGCGAAAATGGCAGCTCGCGAGGTTAGAGTCGCTGGGAACTCCAGACCGCAGTTTCGAGCACACGCCAGATTTACCTTTGCGGTCATGGCTTGCCTCCTAGCGTCATGTTCGGGGGGGTCGCAGCCGGGCCATGCCGATGGGCGAACCAACCAGTCCCATCGACGCGGAGAGGAGGAGCAGTGGGAGCGATCGGCCGAAGAGGTACGGCAGCGGCTGAGTGCTCAGTACCAGGCTGTTAGGCTGGATCGACGGCAGGTCATCGCGCGCCCGCTGCTGACGATCCACTTGCAGGATGCTCTGCTCAAGCCGGTACCGGTGTTGTTCGACGCTCGTCTAGAGGATGTCGCCCTCCGAGGTGAGCAGGTGACCGTCCGTTTCGCCTTTTCGCCGACAGGTGATGTAGGCGGGTTTCTAGAGACTCCTGTCATTTGGTTCGACCTTCTGGCCAAGTCGCGCGAGCAGATCGCTCCGCTGCTCGCCCATGCCCAGACCGGTGATAACGTCGATGGTTGGATCGCGGAACTCTCCGGCGAACCTGACTATGCGGTAGTAGCGGTGCCTTCTAGTGTAAAGAGGAACCTGCGCTTTCGGGCTGAGGCGGTGTCTGGTGGAGACTCCCCGGAGGTTGAGCTTGAAGGCGAGCCTTCGTTTACGGTCGAGGGTAAGCTCCTCGATTTCGCTTCATATACGCGAGGCGATCTTTAGGCGACCCACCTTGACTGCTTGCCCTCTTGCGACGTAGGCAGAGCGATCCGTGGGCGCCATCAGCACGAGGCGATTGCTGTTTGCCATCACAGTGCTGGTGCCACTGCTGGCTCGCGCCCAGGTTCCGGACCACCTCAAGTGCTATAGGGTCAAGGACTCGCTGAAGAAGAGAACCTACACAGCAGATCTCGACGGACTGTCAGCCGAACCTGGATGCAAAATCAAGCTGCCAGCAGAGATGTTGTGCGTTGAAACGGCTAAAAGCAATGTCTCGCCGGTTCCGCCGGGAGCGCCCAGCGCTTCTCCAGCAGGTCGGTTTCTTTGCTACAAGTTAAAGTGTCCCTCGTCCTCGAGAACCGCGGTCATTGTTGCGGACCAGTTCGGCACGCGGCTTGTGACGCCACGAGGAGCGAAGCTGTTGTGCGCGCCGGAAGGAGTCCAGTCCGGTGCGACGACGACAAGTACATCCTCAACGTCCAGCACTTCGTCTTCGACAATTGCAAGTACGTCCACTAGTGTAAGCAGCTCGGTAACGTCCTCGACGACATCGTCGACCAGCACGACAACATCTACCAGCTCTTCGACGACCTCGACTTCCAGTAGTTCCACGATCTCGACGAGCACCACCTCTTCCACGAGCACCACCTCCAGTAGCCCAACAACCACCTCGACGAGTTCAAGCTCTACGTCGTCAACAAGTACTACGTCATCGACGACAACGACTGTCGAGATCGGTTGTCAGCTCGACGGTGATGGCACCTGCGGTGGCTATTGCGGTGCCGACCCGGCCATTGGGTGTCGACAGTCCCTTCATTGCGATTGTGCCGTGGGCCCCCCGCACTGCGTTCCCGGCTCGTGTTTCTGCGGGTTGTTGCTGGAAACGAGCACTAGTACGTTCCCGTGTTCAACGACCTCGACGAGTGAGCCCAGCACTACAAGTTCCGTAAGTTCGTCAACGTCGTCGTCGAGCACAAGTTCGATATCTACAAGTTCCTCGTCGAGCACCACTAGCAGCTCCGCGACCTCGACGACCTCAAGCACCTCGACCACTTCGACGACCAGCACCTCTACCTCAAGCTCTACATCCACCAGTACGAGCACTACGTCCTCGACGAGCACGACCGTCGAAATTACCTGCGGGCTAGTAAACGGATCCTGCGGAGGCAACTGCGGCCCGGGATCCTCTTGTGGGGTTGACGGTCAAGACTGTCACTGTGATGCAGACCCGCCATTCTGCCAGCCCGCTGCGTGCGTCTGCAGACCGGAGTTGCAAACAACCACCAGCACGACCCTGTGTCCGACGACCACCTCGTTGACGAGCACGACGTCGACCAGCACAACTAGTTCGTCTAGCTCAACCACCACCACCTCGACCTCATCCAGCACCAGCACGACATCATCAACCAGTACGACCCTGCCGATCACTTGCGGGGTCGTTGGCGAAGGTGGCTGTGGGGGGAGTTATTGCGGTGAGAACCCGGTCTGGTCCTCGCGGACGGTCGTGAGAAGTAAAGACGGACCTGTCGAGCAGCAGCATTTACGCGGCCATCGGCCAGCTGTTCTTTCATGGTGTTGACGGCCATGCACAGCGAATGGTGGCCGTCGTGCCCCGGGGGCTGCGATCGAAGTATGCCTCTGGGCTCGGCGCGCTCGGTGTCCAAGTCATGACGTACGAGTGGCACGGGAACGTCCCGCTCTTCCGAGGGCTTGAGGAAGTCCTCGCCTAGGGATGGGTTTGTCCGACCCGCCTGGGCCGAACATGCGCGGCGCCATAGCAGGGAAGAGTCTGAAGCTTCCTGTGTGAATGGAGCCGGAACGGTTGCTCGAAACGATCCGAGGACACGGAAGTAGTGCAAGATTCTCAAGGACAATGCTAGGGTAGTTGTTATTCCGGAGACGAGGGAGCCGAAGTGGAACGCTCGATCACACTCACTCTCATGGTGGCAGCCGTCCTCGCGCTAGGACGCCCGGTATCCGCGGGCCTGGGCAAGGAATGCAAAGCTCGTTGCACGCAGCAGATCCTTGCATGCTCAGAATCCGTCTGTGGGACGGACTACGGTGTAACTCCGAAGAGCTGTGCGCGCGCCGTTCTAAAGAAGTGCAAGCAGTTTGGTCCCGACGCTGCATGCCCCACGACATCCACATTCGATGCTTCCGGAACGTGGTGGTTCGGCGGATCCCTCGTCCTGAACGACTGCCCCCTGCCTGATCCCAGCGATGGCTTCTTCGTGGCGTTGACGGTGCAGCAGGATGGTGAAGCTTTAGCCGGGGACTTTGCCGGGCTCGGGGCAGTTTCTGGGATCGTCGATCCCGAGGCTCAAACCTGGGGCGTCAAGACGCCGGTTCAATGCGAACCGGATGCTGAGTTCGGAGAGTGCTGCATAGAGACCGGGTTGGTGGTCTCTCGATTTGGCGATATCGCCGAAGCAGTTGGCGGCACAGTCACGGACTGTACGGGCGGGACTTTGGGGGCGTGTCAGCTGGGCTTTTCCGGATACGCGGTAAGGACCGACTAGCGCGCGTTCAGGAGTACCGCCGGAAGTCGCCGAGGTATTGCCCGTTCTCTATGTACGCCGGCTCTCCGAAGCGCGCGATGCGCCCTCGCTAGTCAGTCTCACCGCGGTGGATCGGTCGGAACTCTAAGCCCCTGGGTAGATAGCGGTCCCGTCGACGCTGGACGACTGGCTGTCCCGGCAGCCGTCACGCTGGTGTTCGCGCGCAACCCTGGAGCGCCATCAAGGCGCTTGGTAGTGCGAGTCTCCTGCGCTCGGCTTCCTCTCGTCGTCGTGCTACAAGACTCGCCTCCGCCATGATCACGCGAATATGGGTAAAGAATTTCGGCCCCTACGAGAACGCCTCGGTTTCCCTCGAGGATTTCACTGTATTCCTTGGGCCAAACGGGGCAGGAAAATCCCTCCTGTTCTCGGCTCTCAGGAGCATCGGACGCGTTGCCACGTTCCCACTACGGTACGACCGGCCTGGGCCGGGGATGTCCCGCTCGCTGTTGAACGGTCGAGAGCGGCGGCTCGGTTGACGGGCCTCTACGCGACCTCCTTCTTCGTGTCCACAGTCCTGCGATCGAGCGCGGCGATGAGCTTTGGGATGTCGGTGTAGCCACGAACGCGGCGGAAGCTCCGGCGGGCCTCGTCGAGGCCCGCAGCGATCCACCGCACCAGCATGTGCCCGTCTCGCCAGCGGCGTACGTTCCGCGCGAAGTGGCCGACGAGGCCGTTGAGGTTCTCGATCGCGTTCGTCGAGCGCAGCGTGCGGTAGAGCGCCCCCGACACCCCGAGCCGTTGCAGCGTCAGGGTTTCGTCGAGTCCCTCTCGCAGCGAGGCCGCTGCCCCAAGGTGCGCGCGTTCGAGACCGGCAGCGAGTTGTACGAGGCGACGCTTCGCGAGATCGGCATCGGCCAGCCCGTACGCTTCGTCGATCGCCTTCTTCACCCGCGGCCGCATGTCCTCGGGCAAATGCTCCAGGACGTTCCGCCTCTTGTGCACCTGGCAGCGATGGACCAGAGCCACCTCGCCGCATGACTCGCGGATCGCCTTGCGTAACCCCGTCCCGCCATCGATGATGAACAGCACTGGACGGTCGAGATCGAGACCGCGCTGGCGCAGATCGGCGAGCAACGCCTTGCACACCGTCGCGTTCTCGGTCGTCCCCTCGCGCAGCCCGAGCACGTGCTTCACCCCCTGCGAATCGAGGCCCAGGACCAGGAGCATCACGCGATCGCGGAAGTGGAGTCCGTCGATGAAGAGGACGCGGATGTCGAGACCATCAAGGGGCGCGGCCAGCCACGTCGTGAGCCGGTTGCTGGTAAGGGCGACGAATCGACGAGACACGGCGCTCTTCGAGATCGCCCGCGCGGCCACCCCGGCCGGGAGTGGATCGAGCGTGCGCCGATACTTCCGCGTCGCCACGCCGATGGCGATCTGTTCGAGCGTGTAGGCATCGAGGGGATCGCGGGCGCGCGCGTAGCGGAAGGTCGGCAGATGGAGCTCCTGGCCGTCCGTGCTGCGCGCCCGCAGCCGGGGAAGCGAGATGCGCCGCCCACCGAGGACGACCTCGCTCGGCGCACTGCCGCCGCGGACGGCGCGACGCTCGGGATTCGGCACGTTCCGCAGCCCACAGAGGTGCTCACGGTCCTGTTCCATCATCGCCTGGAAGACCTGCTGTCCAGCGGTGAGGCAGAGCCCGAAGAACGACGTCCTCATGTCGGCCAGCACGTCGACCAGCGGCAGCGGCACCTGCACGCGCACGGCGGCCGGGACGACGGGGGCTTTCTCGACGGACGATCCTGTGCGACTTCTCTTCATGGCGGCTTCCTTTCCTTGGTTGTGGTGACCCCGTCCCTTACAGGACGGAGAAAGGAGCCGCCGCTCTCTATTTCAGGCTCAGCCGTTCAACACGTTCCGGGACATCCCCTGGTGTGTCGGCGTAGTGTTGACGCCGTTGCGCGGTGTCCTTGCGCTGAACGAGTGGCACCGATTCCACCATCTCAAGTGGGTCAGCACGGGGTACGTCAACCTTGGCCTCTTCACGCTGCTCTGGGACCGGTTTCTGCTTGGCACGTATGTCTCGGAGCCGGGACGGCCCTTCTCTTCGGGGGATCTCGGGTTGGAGACCGCACCGAACTATCCCGTTGGGTACCTCGCCCAGCTCAGGGCACCATTTCGCGGCGCGGTCGACTAGAATAGCTGTCTTCCGACCGAACCTCGCTTCGTGCGCTGGCGGTCCTTGCAGTGTAGGGTGTAAGCTCACGCAGGTGAGCAGATGGGCATGATGGCGATGACCGCTCGACGACGCCATCGTATCGCCGCCTTCATCGTGCCCGCGTTCGTCACGGCACACCTGTGCTGTGCGTGCCCTACCGGGGCATGGGGAGCAGGGCCTTCCGTGCCAGTCACGGAACGCGGCGCTCAGGGTGGCCATGCGGAGCACGATTGTTGCCCCGGGCCCGCGAACGGGTCGCATCGCGAACACGCTCCGGAGTGTGGTCACTGTAGCGGCATGGTCCTGCTCGACACTGCGGTGTCGCCGACGCTCGCAGTTCCCTCCCTGGTAGTTGCGACGGTGCTTTCTCCGGATCCGAAGGTTCTTCAGGTGTTCTACGGCACCCCTCACGCGATTCGGTCGCGACACGGTCCGCCCTTGCGATCGTGTCTGCGCTCGACGTGTGTCCTTCGAATCTGAGTTCTCTCCCGCCGCTGCGCCTCGTCCGCTAGGCGCTCAGTGGTGTGCGTTGGGATTGCCCAGCGCCCTCCGGTTTCGCACGAACCATGAGGATGAGAGTTCATGTTCAAGCTACTGTTGATCCCGCTTGTTCTATCTGTCGGCTGCACAGCCGGGAGTAGTCTGCCGCCGCTTACCCCGGCGCACCCGGCGAGTCCTGAAGCCGCCGAGGCGCCGCTTCCCGCGCCTTCACAGACACTCGCGCTGCCAGAATGGCCTCCGGCTGCTCGACCGAAGCAACCGGTCGGCGAAGCGATGCCAGACGGCCACGGAGCCCGCGGGGGTGGTCATGCACACCACTAGACTTGCCGGCACCCTGTTCGTTGCCGTCCTGATCGGTTGTGCCGGCGTCAACCCGCGGGCCGGGATGCCGGATGTCGAGCGGCTCGTCTCGGAACGAGCGAACGTGACTGTCTCGTGGCCCGAAAGTTCCGAAGCGACGAAGGGGGTCGAGACGATCGTCCTGGATCTTCTCTCTCGTGAACTTACGTTGGAGAGCGCCGTCCGGCTAGCGCTTCTCAACAACCGGAATCTCCAGGCGGTATACCAAGAGCTCGGCGTTGCCGAGGCGGAACTTGTCCAAGCGGGCCTTCTTCCGAACCCCGTGCTGAGCGCGAACGTTCGCTTCGGTCTCGGCCCTTCGGGCACGGGAGCAGAGCTTGGACTCGTTCAGGAACTGATCAGTGCCCTCCAGATTCCACTGAAGAGGCGGGTCGCAGCCGCAAATCGCGAGCGGGCGATCGCGGAAGTGGGAATGGCCGTCCTCGATCTCGTGCTCGAGACGAAGGAGGCCTTCTACAGACTTCAGGGAGCCCTTCAAATGCTCGAGCTTCGCAGGACAGTGACCGAGGCAACGGCGTTTTCACGAGAGGTCGCCGAGCGCCAGCACGCCGCGGGGAACATCTCAGACCTCGAACTCTCAACCGAGCAGGCGCTTCATGAAGAGTCGAGAATCGAACTCGCAGTCGCCGAAGGGGCGGTGGTCGAGGACCGTGAGGAGCTGAATGCGCTGCTTGGCTTGTGGGGTAATCAGACGCAGTGGTCGACGGAGGCTCGCTTGCCACGGCTCCCAGCCGAGGACGTGAGCGGGCAAGGTCTGGAGCGCCGTGCCGTCTCTCAGCGGCTCGACTTGATCGCGGCCCGGACACGAGGCCTGTCCGAACGCGCCCAACTTCGCCTGAACCGCTTCTATGGCCTCATCCCGTCCGCTTCGCCGGGGGGCGCGTCTGAGCGAGAGGTCGAAGGCGGATGGTCACTCGGACCCGCGCTGGAGATCCCGATCCCCCTCTTCGATCAAAGCCAAGCGGTCGTCGCGAGTACCGCCTCGCGCCTTCGTGCGAACGACGAGCGGGTTGCGGCATTGGCCGTGGAGATCCGTGCACAGGTGCGTAGAGCCCGGGCTAGGCTCGAGGTCGCGCGACAACGGGCTGCCTATCTCGAGCGGGTGCTGCTGCCCCTCCAAGGCCGGGTCGTCGAGGAGTCGCAGCGGCACTACAACGCAATGCAGATCGGCCCCATACAGCTCGTCCGGGCGAAGCGAGACGAGATCGACATCGGGCGCCGCTATGTCGAGACCCTCACCGAATACTGGTTGGCTCGAACCGATCTCGAGCGCGCCGTGGGTGGCGAGCTCACGGTCGCAGGCGCCTCACGGGCGGGTGTGCAGGCGCGAAGCATCCCGTCTCGAGGTATGGAAGCAGATCATCACCGCACTGCCACGGAGGGTGAGTAGCAATGGATGAGAAGGACACGACGATCCCGAGCGCCTGGGCGCGCCCGCTTTCGCGGCGGCGGGCCATTGTGGGAGGCGCTGCATCCGTGGCGGCGGGCGCTGGTCTTCTTCGCGGCTTCAGAGACGTCCGTGCCCAGGAGCCTGTCGCCGGGGCCGGTCGACACTTACGGCCGCACTCGAAGTCTGCGGATGCCAACGGCAAAGCTTATTCGGAAGCGCACTGGGACCGACCAGGCGAACCCGGTCGCGACTACACCCCGGTGGTGACTCCGAACGGATGGGCACTGCCCTTCAAGGTCGTCGACGGCATCAAGGTGTTTCACCTCGTCGCCGAAGAGGTGCGCCACGAGTTTGCCCCAGGGCTCGAGGCCGCCTGTTGGGGCTTCAACGGAGGCGTCCACGGACCGACGATCGAAGCGGTCGAGGGAGATCGGATTCGCATCTACGTCACCAACCGCCTTCCCACCTCACACAGCGTTCATTGGCACGGTTTGCTACTGCCCAATGGAATGGACGGCGTCGGCGGACTGAACCAGCCCGTCATTCGTCCGGGGGAAACGTTCAAGTACGAGTTCACCCTGCGGCAGCACGGCACGCACATGTACCATAGCCATCATGACGAGATGACGCAGATGGCGCTCGGCTCGATCGGGCTCTTCGTCATCCACCCGCGCTTCCCAAAGGCGCGACCCGACAGAGACTTTGTGCTGCTCATCAGTGAATGGCAGATCAAAGTCGGCACCTCGCGGCCGAATCCGAACGAGATGCTCGACTTCAACGTCTTCACGTTCAATGCCAAGGCGTTCCCCGGTACGGCGCCATTGGTTGCAAAGCTCGGTGACCGAGTTCGGATGCGCTTCGTAAACCTGGGCGCGATGGACCACCACCCGATTCACCTCCACGGCTATCAGTTCCCCATTACGGAGACCGACGGAGGGTCGATCCCGGAATCCGCTTGGCAGATGGAGACCTCGGTGCTGACTGCCGTTGGCCAGTCGCGAACGATCGAATTCGTCGCGGACGAGCCGGGCGATTGGGCGATGCACTGTCACATGACTCACCACGTCATGAACCAGATGGGTGACGAGTTCCCCAACATGATCGGTATCGACCCCCGAGGCCTCGACAAGAAAGCGCGGCGCCTTCTGCCGAGCTATATGACGATGGGTCAGGATGGGATGGGAGACATGGCCGAGCACATCGAGTCCGGCCACATGCCGGTACCGAAGAACAGCATCCCGATGATCGGTGGCCCAGGCCCGTTCGACTACATTACGATGGGTGGCCTCTTCACGATCTTCAAGGTTCATCCCGACCCGGCGAACTACGAGGATCCAGGCTGGTACGAGCACCCGCCGGGGACGGTCGCAGACCGTGCGAGTGTCGGCGACATGCAGCGAGATGGCGTCACGTCGGACGGCCGCTCCGCTCCGAGTGCGCCGGCAGACGCACTTCGGCCACACCGCCATGCCCCCCCTCACCCGGGGCAGTACCGAGGCACCCTTCCCAAACGGGGCGGCAATCGTGGACACCAAGAACACGGAGGGCACTCCCTCCAGCCCCCCAGTTCGGACGCTCGGACCCGTGGCGCTGGAGGAACCTATACCTGTCCGATGCACGCAGACGTCGTATCGGACCGGCTAGGAACGTGCCCGCAGTGCGGAATGAAACTAGTGCCGAGAGGCGGCTGAGCGGTCGAGGTCGGGTTGAGGGGCGCAAGTCTATGTTGGGAACCGACAGCAAGGAGATGGGACGATGCGAATGATCAGGATCGGTTTGACCATTGGGCTCGCGGTTTCGAGCAGCGCGCTGGCGCACGACGGGGCCATGCATAAGGGGAAAGCGACGCACGGCACCGTGGTGGCGGTGCGCGGTGAGCAGCTCATGCTGACAACCGAAGACGGTGCCCTGACCGTAACGCTCACGGACAAGACCAAGGTGGAGCGTGGCGAGAAGGAGGTAGAAAGGGGCGAACTGGCGCCCGGCACCCACGTGGAGGTCTTCGGCACGAAGCTCCCGGGCGGAGAGCTCGTAGCCCAGGAGGTCCTGCTCGATGCCGAAGGTTCACGGAAGGACCACGACGACGATCCTGATCGACACACGCACTAGCCCAGGACGCCCAATCGATGCGAAAGCTCCTCGTGCCGTTCGTCCTAGCAGTGGCTATCGGAATCGCAGGCTACAACTACGTCGTCTCGCACAGCTTCAGTGCGCGGGAGAAGCCGTCCGCGCTCGAAGCGGCGATCGCGCGGCGCTTGCGGGGTCTGGCGACTACGCCTTCCGTGAAGACGTTGGCTAACCCACTCCCGGCAACGCCGCTGAACATTGCCGAGGGACGGGATCACTTCGCGGATCATTGCGCCGTGTGTCACGCAAACGACGGGAGCGGAAAGACGGCAATCAACGAAGGGCTCTATCCGCCGGCGCCCGACATGCGGGATGGGGTGACGCAGGAGCTTGCCGACGGCGAACTCCTCTACATCATCAAGAACGGGATCCGGTTTACCGGCATGCCGGGTTGGGGTGGCTCGGACGAGGAGAATTGGAAGCTCGTGCTGTTCATCCGCCACCTGCCCGAGCTCTCTGCCGAAGAGCTCGAGCTCATGCGTGAAGTAGGCGCCGCTTCGGGGCAATGAGATGGAGCAGTCGTTCATCTTCGTCGATCTGGCTGGGTTCACGGCGCTGACGGAGACTCATGGGGACGAGACCGGCGCAAGCCTGATCGAGCGCTTCATTCGTATCGTCGAGGCCTCGCTCGAGGGTGACGGTAGGCTCGTTGCCGGAAGCGGAGACGCGGCGTTCATGGTCGCCGACACGCCGGAGCAAGCGCTCGGGGTTCTTGCGCGGCTATTCTCGCGCGCTGACGCAGAGACGGACTTTCCGGCGCTTCGGGCAGGGCTCCACCATGGTGAGGCGGCGCAACGCGGAGACCAATTTTACGGTACGGCCGTGAATGTGGCCGCGCGCGTCGCTGCCTACGCACGAGGGGGGCAGTTGCTCGGAACCGACGTGATCGCGGCCACCGCGCGCGAGCGTGGGATGACGGTGCGACCGCTAGGTCCCGTGTCGCTGAAGAATCTACGACAACCCTTGGAGCTCTTCTCGGTACAGATCGCGTCGGGGGCGGGTTTTGAGGTCATCGACCCAGTCTGCCGCATGCGGGTCGTTCCGGAGCGAGCGGCCGCGCGACTCGAACTCGGGGGCGAGGAATACTGGTTCTGCTCGTACGAGTGCTTAGAGCTGTTCGTGAAGGAGGGACCCGCAGGGCCACCTCCGAAGAGCAAAGCTTCCGCGTGAGCCGGGGCGAGCAGGGGGGAGGGGGCAACGTCTGAGAATGGGCGGTTATGTTGACTATCCTCTCGACGGGCGATGGGAATGGGCCACCGCGGTCGCCCACGCCGACTGGGTCATGGTGCACGCGATCGAAGGCGGCGCCCACTTCGCCACCCGCTTCGTCGTGCTCCCCATTGGCGACGTGGAGATCGACGACGTCTGGTTCACCAGCGGCATGCGTGCCACCGGCAGCAACACGGTCCGCGTCGAACGTCGCTTCGTCCCCACCCACCGGACGGTCGCGGCACCCGACCTGCTCGATGCGCGGACCACGATCGACGGCGACGGGCTCGCCGGGCTGCCGGTCGCGTCGGTACTCGCGCTCGTCGCCGCAGCACCGGCGCTCGGCGCGGCCGAGGCGGCCGTCGAGCTCTACAAGGATCGACTCGCCCAGCGGGTGCTCGCCTACTCGCTCGGCGACAAGGCCGCCGAGCAGCCGGCGGCGCAGGTGCGCCTCGCCACCGCGCTCGACACCGTCCGCACCGCGCGGGCACGGTGGGACGGCGCGCTCGCCAGGCTCGCCAGCGGGAGCCCAGTCGGCGAGACTGAGCGGGTCGACGTGCGGCTCGCGGCCGCGTCGGTCGTCCGCGCGGCGCGCCGCACGATCGGCCTCGTCTGCGAGGGCGCCGGGGCGAGCGTGTACTTCGACAGCCATCCGCTCCAGCGTCTGCAGCGCGACGTCGAGACACTGAAGGGCCATGTGATCTTCGACTGGGATCGGAGCGCCGAGCTCGCCGGACGTCACGCGCTCGGCTTCGGCCTCAGACCGACCGACCTCGTCTGAAGGAGCAACGATGAGCGACCCGACCGATCGCCTGCTCGACGATTTCTTCGCCGCCATCCAGCGGGGCGACATCGACACGGTCGCCGCGCTCTACGCCGACGACGTGGAGGTCTGGCACAACGTCACCCGATCGAGCCTCGACAAGAAGGCGAGCCTCGACCTTCTGCGCTACTGGATCCGGAACGTCACGGACATGCGCTACCACGTGCTGGAGCGTCGCATCTTCGACCGGGGCGCGGTGCAGCGACACGAGGTCCATGGGGTCGCACACGGCACCGCGCTCCAGGTCCCGGTCTGTATCGTCTTCCACATCGACGGCGGTCGCATCACGCGCATCTACGAATACCTGGACCAGTCAGCGGTCGCCGCCGTCTTCGGCAGGGGATGAGTCGGCGCCCGCGCCCGGATGGAGGCGGCCGACCTGATGACGACGGCCCGGTCAGGCCCGCCCGCCCCCCGCGCCAAGCCCT
>Ga0187892_10006567_pt1 | contig 17182 bp, 12 predicted proteins | sample MA1701073metaG_FD_139345 | JGI IMG/M metagenome (GOLD analysis project Ga0187892, IMG submission 139345) | Bio-ooze microbial communities from a basaltic lava cave in the Kipuka Kanohina Cave System on the Island of Hawaii, USA - MA170107-3 metaG ... | reverse complement strand
CGCGTACGCGACCGGCGGGACGATCACGACGCGCGACCTGCCGGAAGAGGTGCTCGCCCCCGCCCGGGGCGCGCCGACCGACGCCCCGCGCACGGCCGCCGACCTGGAGCGCGCGAAGAAGGAGGCGGCGGACCGCCTGGAGGCCGCCTTCCTGTCGGCGATTCTGGAGGCGTCCGGCGGGAACGTCGCGGCCGCCGCGCGCGAGACCGGAATGAACCGCACGTCGATCCAGAAAATGCTGGCCAAGCACGGGATCGATGCCGATAGTTTCAGGCACTGACGGATGAGGATCACCACCAAGGCACCAAGGCACCAAGCTGTGGTTTTCGAATAGGTCGGACTGGATGGACGAGCCAATCGGAGCGGAGATCGGAGGGGCCGAATCGCGCAAGCGATCGAAGGCGGTCACCCTCCTTCTCGGAGCGGTGCTCGTCGGCGTCCTCATCGGCATCGTGATCTGGGTGGCCAAGCCCAAGGGGCCCGCCATCCCCCGCCGCCCGCAGGGCGTGCCGTACGTCGAGCAGGACCGGCTCACGCTGTCCGTCCTCGAGTTCAAAGTCGCCGAACGCATCGTTATCTGCACGCTCGACTTGCCGAAGCGCAACTTCAACGGCAGCTGGTACGCGCTGGAAAGCGACCCCGAGACCCGGCTCTGGGCGGCCTACGGCGGGATGGAGTACCCGGCACTGCACATTCAGGTCTGCCCTCTTCCGATGCCCGACGACAGCCCCATCGACCGCCTTGCCATTACGGGCTTCCTCCCCAAGACGCATCAGCCCCCGGACCCCTCAACCCAGCCCATCAAAGTCGGCCTCCAGATGGGGGGCCACTTCTACCGCAAGCAGTCCCCCGTCCGGCTCATCGTGCTCGGCGCCGAAAAAGTCAGCAAATAGTGTTCTCGCGCGGACACACTGTTCCTCTCACGGAACACTTCTCCTCTCAAAATCCTTGATCCAATGCAGATTCCGATGGCCCGATGGTTGCTCTGCGAGGGAAGGTGGTTGGAGGTGGCATGAAACGCGCACTGCTTGCAGTCGGTGTCGCGTATCTGGCGACGGTTGCCGTCGCTCAGGACGCGAATATCCATGACGTGAAGTTCAAGCATGAGAAGGCGATCCGAAGCATCACCGGCGTTACGGACGTCAGCGTCGCCGGCGTCAACGGCCAGATGAGCATCGTCGTCCGCGTCGAGAACAGCGACGCCCGCGATGCGGTCGTCAAGCTCTGCGGCGGCAAGCTCGAGGGGCATCCGGTCAAGATCATCGTCTCCGCGCCCGCCGCCGCCCCGGCCCCGGCCGCGGCGACCGCCCCGGCCGCCGCCTCCACGACGTGCGCGAACTGCCAGTGCCCGTGCCACCGCAAGACCGTCGCCGAGGAGCGCAAGCCGGAGCCGAAGATCGACCTCGACAAGCTCGAGGACAAGAACTACCAGGCCGAAAAGTGCGACGTCATGCGCGAGTGGCTCGGCCTGCCCGTGCGGCACGCCGCGAACGGCATCCGATGCCAGCAGATGCTGGGCACCACGAACGACCCCGAGAAGATCAAGTGGATCAACGAGAGCAAGATCCCGACGTGGCAGTCGAAGGAGATGCCGAACATGGTCTGCTACTCGTACATCCGGCATCGCCAGTTCTGTCCGCTCGGCATGAAGCAGATCCTCCAGGACATCGACAAGCAGACGCCGGAGAAGTGAGAACGTCGAAATGAAAGCGCTCAGGCGCTGACGCAATATCTGCCGCACCTCCGGACGGGGCGGCCGCATGTGTGCTGCCCCGTCCGGAAAAATTTCTGCCGCACCTCCGGGCGTCCGGCCGCATGTGTGCCGGACGCCCGGCAAAAACTCGTGGTGAGCGGGCCGACGGGAAGTCGGCCCAGTCGAACCATTCGGTCGGAGCGGGATGGGCACAGGGTGTTTATGGTGAGCGAGGCCGACGGGGTCGGCCGAGTCGAACCAGTGGAGACCCCATGACAAGGACGATGTGGGCCGGCGTGCTGGCGGTCGCGCTCGGGCTGGGCGCCTCCGCGCAGGACGACCCGGGGTGGTCGGGCGACGGGAAGAGCGGGAAGAAGGCGGACTGCTGAAAGAACGGCAAGCCGAAGCCCTGGGAGGGCTACCACAAGGGCGTCGCGTGGACGCAGCCGCTCGAGGCGGCGATCGAGAAGGCGAAGAAGGACCGGAAGCCGCTCATGGTCTTCCACCTGGTGGGCGACCTCGACAAGGAGGGATGCTGAGCGGCGGGCCACGTGATGAGAACCGTGACGTTCTCGGACGCGTCGGTGGCGAAGTTCATCAACGAGGGCTTCGTCGCCACGTGGGTCAACCGCAACCCGAAGTTCCACAACTGCGAGGTGGACACGGAGGTCAACATCGCCCGCATGTCGGGCGAGGCGTACGCGACGCGCAACTTCGCGACGTTCTTCGCCACGCCCGACCTCGACGTGCTGCACTACGCGGCCGGCTACTACCGGCCGGCGTGGTTCCTGCCCGAGGCGGAGTTCGCGCTCGCCCTCTGCCTGCAGGCGTACGACGCCGAGATGAAGCCGAAGAAGGACTTCCGCTCGGTCATCGCGAAGCTGCACGACGAGCACTCGAAGGAGCACAAGGCGCAGGACAAGAAGGTGCGCGGCCTGAAGTGCCCGTCGAAGGACTCCGACGAGCAGGCGCGGATGCAGGCGAACGCGACGTACCTCAGCGAGGCGCTGAACTACCTGCACCAGCTGCACGGGTGGTTCGCCAAGGCGGCGCGCGCGGGCAAATCGCCGAAGCTGCCCGAAGTGATCAAGGGCTACATCGCGCCGAACGTGTTCACGGAAGAGTAGATCATCATCCTCGGGGGGCCGCGCCGTATCGGCCGGCCCCCCGCCTTCCACCGTTCAACCGTTCAGCCGTTCGACCGTTCGCCTGCCCTCCGTAGCCTCGCCAGCGGCGTGGTGTCAGCGCCGACGGCGAACGCCGCGAAGCTGCAGCACCCGCACATCGCGACCGTCTACGAGGCCGGGACGGCCGCTCGGAGAGTGGCGGAACCAGCGCTGGGAGGCCGCCGTGGCCGCGTTCACCGAGGCGATCCGGCTCAAGAAAACGCGCTGCTCTACCGGGGGATCACGCTGTTCCGCCTCCGCCGCTTCGACGATGCGGTCGCGGATCTTGGGGGGGCGTCCGGGCTGGAGTCCGCAGGCGCGGAACCGTTCTTCTGGCTGAGCTGGAGCGAGTGGGCGCGGCGGAAGGCGGGTCCGGCGATCGGCACATGCGCCCGACGCTCGCCTCGGTTCGGGCGTGCCGTTGAGCGAGAGCAAGACGAGCGACGACAGGCGACGGAGAACGGACGCCGACATGAAACGTGATCCGTGATACAGCAGGCCGCAGCCTGCTACGCCTTGGCCGGCGCCGGCGCCAGCCCGACGAACCCGAGCATCCGGAACGCCAGCCGCATCAGGTCCGGCACCACGATGATCGCCCCGATCACCACCGCCGCCCACCGCGCCACCGCGTCCTCCGTCCCGAGCCGCAGCGGCACCATCGCCAGCGGCAGGAGCGTCAGCGCCAGACGCTGTCCGTCCCGCGCCAGGAGCATCCGCGCGACCTTCGACGGGACCCACGCGTGCTCGCGCTTGACCTCGACCTCCGCGAGGTACTTGTCAACCAGCACGAGGATCGAGTTGATCTGCATGAGCGCCATCGAGACGAAGACGAACGCCAGCGACGTCCGGTCGAGCACGCTGATCACCACCAGCGCGCAGAGCGCCCCGAGCTTGATCGGGTCGCGGAAGAACCACCCGCGCTCCAGCACCCGCCCCGCCTCCACGGGATCCGCCGGCAGGAGGATCCGGCAGAACCGGATGTCCGGCAGCAGCCCGATCGCCAGCGTCAGGCACCCGAGCGCCGTCGTCAGCTGCGGCGGCCCGAAGAACCGCATCAGCAACATCGCCCCCACCAGCGTGCACACGCTCGTGTTCGCCCAGTCCATCGCCAGGCTGTTCGTCATCACCGACGTGCGCGCGCGCCGGCCCCACTTCGTCGTCCAGCCCGACCCCATGATGTCGAGCACCATCGCGATCGCGTTCACCTGCGAGATGCCGATCGCGAACAGCACGAGCGTGAACGGGATGTCGCGCAGGAACATCAGCAGCAGCGCGCAGATCAGCCCGCTCGCCCGGATCGGGTCCTGGAAGAAATACGGCTGCCGCACGACCGCCGGCTGACTCTGGTGCGTCTTCCCGCCCATAGCATCCTCCCCGCCCAACGAGCCCCGCACCTGGTCCTATTATATACGACGCCGCCCGCCCCCCGCCCCCTGCGGGCGATTGTGATTCGCGTTCGCCCCCCCGTTCCGCTAGAATCCTCTCCCCCATGCTCCGCCTCACCGTGACCGGGCCGGACAAGGCGCCCAAGGTCTTCGAGTCGGACGACGAGATCATCACCATCGGCACCGCGCCCGACTGCACGATCGCGATCGCGGAGAAGGACGCCGCCGCGAAGCACTGCCACATCGAGCGCACGGCCGAGGGCCAGTACAAGCTCGTCGACCTCGAGACCCACGCGGGCACGCAGGTCAACGGCGTCCGCGTCAACGTCCAGCTCCTCGAGGACGGCGACAAGCTCGCCATCGGCGGCACCTCCATCCTCGTCGAGTCGGGCGACCCCGGCGAGATGCGCACCGACCGCGTCCCGCTCCTGCGCTCCCGGCGCCGCCGCCACCCCGTCCGCCGCCGCCGCTTCCTGCTCCCCAAGCGCGCCAGCCAGGAGAAGGTCTTCACCTTCGAGGACCTGCGCCTCGTGCTCGACTCGATCGTCGAGGAGCAGGGCGCGGCCGCCCTCGACGAGATCCGCAAGCTCATCGACGCGCTCTACGAGGAGCAGAAGGGCGCGCCGCTGTTCGAGTCGCTCGAGCAGGAGCGCGACAACCTGCTGCGCATGCTCCAGATCAACAAGCTGCTCACCGGCGAGCGCAACCTCAAGAAGCTCCTCGAAGTCGTGATGGACGCCGTCATCGAGTTCACGGGCGCCGAGCGCGGCTTCCTCATCCTCCGCGAGGGCCCCGCCACCGTCATCAAGGTCGCCCGCAACTTCGACCGCGAGGCGATCAAGAAGCCGGAGTTCAAGGTCAGCCACACCATCGCCGAGGAGGTCATCCGCACCGGCAAGCCGATCATCTCCTCGGACGCCCTCAACGACACCAAGCTCCCGGCCGCCGGCAGCGTGGCCGACCTCAAGCTCCGGTCGCTCCTCTGCATGCCGTTCAAGCTGCGCGACGAGGTCCTCGGCTGCGTCTACATCGACAACCGCTTCGAGACCGGCGTGTTCGTCGACTCCGACCTGCCGCTGCTGCAGGGGTTCGCCGAGCAGGCGGCGCTCGCGATCGAGAACACGCGCCTCTTCGAGGAGAATCAGCGCCGCCAGGAGGAGCTCCAGCGCTCCCGCGAGGAGGTCGAGCGCCTCAACGAGCAGCTCCGCGACCGGGTCGAGAAGCAGTACGCGGAGCTTTCCAAGGTCAAGCAGGACCTCATGTCCCAGCAGAAGACCGTCGAGCTCAAGCACGACTTCAGCGCCATCATCGGAAAGAGCCGGTCGATGCTGGAGGTCTTCCTGCTGCTCGACAAGGTGCTCGACACCGACGAGCCGGTCTTCATCCACGGCGAGAGCGGCACCGGCAAGGAGCTCATCGCGCGCGCGGTGCATTTCAATTCGAAGCGCGCGAAGACCGGCAGGCTCATGAGCGAGAACGTGTCGGCCATCCCGGACACGCTGCTGGAGAGCGAGCTCTTCGGGCACGAGAAGGGCGCCTTCACCGGCGCGATCGCGACGAAGCAGGGGCTCTTCGAGCTGGCGCACAGGGGGACGCTCTTCCTCGACGAGATCGGCGACATGTCGATCGAGATGCAGAAGAAGCTCCTGCGCGCGCTGCAGGAGGGGGAGCTGCGCCGCGTCGGCGGCAAGGACGTCATCAAGGTCGACTGCCGGATCATCAGCGCGTCGAACAAGGACCTGCGGCAGCTCATCAAGGAGCAGAAGTTCCGCGAGGACCTCTTCTACCGCCTGAACGTCGTGCAGATCACGCTGCCCCCGCTGCGGGAGCGCCGCGAGGACATCCCGCTGCTCGTCGAGCACTTCCTCGAGCGCGCGGCGAAGGAGAACAACCAGCCGAAGCGCAAGGTCGAGGAGGTCGCGTACTGGTACCTCCAGAACTACCCGTGGCCGGGCAACGTGCGCGAGCTCGAGAACGAGATGCGCCGCTCGGTGGCCCTCTCGGACGAGCTGATCACGATCGACGTCCTCAAGGAGGAGATCCGCTCGAAGGACCTCTTCAAGGCGAACATCAAGATCCCGACCGGCAGCGCCCTCAAGGACATCGTGAAGGAGGCCATCGAGGACGTCGAGCGCAAGGTCATCCTCAAGGCGCTGGAGGAGACCGGCTGGAAGAAGACCGAGGCGGCGCGCGCGCTCGGCATCTCGCGCCCGACGCTCGACGCGAAGATCGAGGCGTACGGGCTGGAGAAAGGCCAGGCGGTGAAGTGAGCCGCCTGGCGCGGCTCCAGAATGCGGTAGAATCCCCGCAGTGGCCGCGATCCTCCTGGCGCTCGCCCTCGAGCAGGACGTCGACGCGCGCGTGAAGGCGCTCGTCGAGCGGCTGGCGTCCGACTCGGTCGTCGAGAGCGATGAGGCCCGCACGCAGATCATCGACCTCGGGCCCGCCGCCATCCCCGCCCTCGACCGCGCCCACGCCGCCGCGAAGGGGGAGGCGCGCGGACGCATCGACGAGGCGCGGTGGGAGATCGCGCGCCGGAAGCACGTCGCGGACTGCAAGCCGTCGTTCCCGGCCGCGCTCCTGCGCGACCATCCCGACCTCGTGCAGAACCTGACCGCGCGGAAGCTCCGGACGCGCTGGGAGCAGATTGACGCCCTCGTCATGCCCCTCCACGCGGAGGCCACCGTCGAGACATCCTGTCGTACGGGGAGGTCTACCACCTCCGCGCCGCGATCCCCCTGGCGCGGGCGGCGCTCAAGCAGCACGACTCTCCCGTCGCCGCCCTCCTCCTCGCCATCCACGGCTGCGCGGACGCGGCACAGGACATCCGGCGCCTCCACTCCCACGCCGACTGGGTGACCCGCAGCTGGGCCGCGGGGGCTTCCGGTCTCCTGGCGGACGAGAAGGCCGTTCCGGGGCTGCGCATGCTGCTGCTCGACCGCGACACGAGTGTGCGAAGGTCCGCGGCCGCGGCTCTATCGCAGATCGGCGCCCCGGAGGCGGTCCCAGACATCGCCCGCCTCGCGCGCCGCGATCGCGACGCGAAGGTCGCGTACGACGCGCTGCTCGCGCTCGGCCGCCTCGGGGGGCCCGCCGCGCAGCAGGCGGCCGCCGACGTCGCCTCCGCCTGGACCCCGTACACCTTCGACGTGGAGCAGCCGGCCGACTTCCTCTACGTCGGGGCGTGCCGGGCCCTCGGAGACATGAAGGCCGCGCCGCCCGAGGACGTGCTGCCGAAGCTCCTCGAGAACCGCAACGCCATGCTCGCCGTCGCCGCCGCCTACGCCTGCGCGCGCTCCGGCCGGACGGAGGCCGTGCGCGTAATCCTCGATCGGATGTCGCCGGTGTCCTACTCCGAGCCCGGCCCGGTCAACCGCTGGTCGCCCGCCGACGTGCAGGCCGCGGCGCTGGCGCTCCTCCTCCGCCTCGGGGCGGAGGCGAAGCTCTCCGCGCCCATCGGGTCGTTCCGGCACGAAGGGACGCTGGCGGCCGCGGCGTCCGCCCTCTCGAAGGCCTGCAAGGCGCAGATGCTCGGCGACGGGGGCGTCGTCATGGACGGCGACGCGATCCGCCTTCTGCCCCGCGATGCGGTCCTCGCCCGCTGGCGCCGGTGACGCCCCGCCGCGGATGGAAGCCGATGCGCTCCCGGCGCCGCGAATTCCGCGGCACCTCCAGCGCCCGCAGGGCGCGGACCACCACGACGAAGCGGCTCTCGCAGCGGCGCTCGTGGTCGACGAACCGCCGCGCCAGCTCCGCGTTGGAGGCGAGGGCCCTCGCCGCTGCGGCGGAGAGCCCGCCTCCGCCCCCCAGGGGCCACGGCGTGGCATCCGCCTTTGGCTCGTCTGCGCCGAGCGAAGGCGGATGCTCCGTGAACGCATAGGGCACGGCGCGCGCGCCGCCCCAACTTGAAATCACAAATTGTGATTTCCAACGCGGCCGATCCGCGGGGCGCGGTTTCCTGCCGATGATACAATCGACGCCATGGAGCCCCTCGGCGAGCTCGCCCTCAAGCGCGGCCTCATCACGCCGGAGCGCCTCGACGAGTGCCTCCGCCTCCAGAACGACGCCGCCCAGCGCGGCGCGCCGATCCGCCTCGGCCAGATCCTCCTCCAGCGGGGCGTCCTCACCTCCGACCAGATCATCGAGCTCCTCGAGGAGCAGCTCGGCCCGACGCAGATCGCCCTCCAGGCGGTGGACCCCATCCCCATCGACACCTCCCCGGACGCCGCCCCCACGCGCGTCGGCCCCTACATCATCCTCGGCGAGATCGGCCGCGGCGCCGTCGGCGCCGTCTACCGCGCCCACCACCCGCAGCTCAAGCGCGACGTCGCCATCAAGGTCCTCCGCCGCGACGCCGCCAGCGTCCCCGGCGTCGTCGAACGCTTCATCCGCGAGGCCCGCGCCGTCGCCAAGCTCTCCCACCCCCACATCGTGCCGGTCTACGACGCCGGCCAGGCGGACGGCTCGCACTACATCGTCATGGAGTTCATCAACGGCGTCCCGCTCTCCTCGCGCGCCACCGCCGCCACCTGGCCCCTCCGCCGCCGCGTCGCCGTGATCGAGAAGGTCGCCCGCGCCATCCACCACGCCCATCAGAACCACATCGTCCACCGCGACATCAAGCCCCAGAACATCATCCTCGACGAGGAGGACGAGCCCCACGTCGCCGACTTCGGCATGGCGCGCTTCGTCGCGGAATCCACGCTCAACCCCGCCGACATGGGCACGCGCCAGGGCGTCGCCATCGGCACCCCCTACTACATGTCCCCCGAGCAGGTGCGCGGCGACCAGGACACGATCGACGCGCAGTCCGACGTCTACAGCCTCGGCGCGGTGCTCTACCTCCTCCTTACCGGCGCGCACCCGCACGAAGGCGCCTCCATCGCGGAGGTCTACGGCCGCATCCTCCGCGGCGAGCCCGAGCCGCCCCGCCGCCGCAGCCCGCAGGTGCCCGAGGACCTCGAGACGATCGTGATGCGCGCGATCGAGCACGACCGCGCGCGCCGCTACCCCACCGCGCTCGCCTTCGCGGACGACCTCCACCGCTGGCTCGTCGAGGAGCCCGTCCTCGCGCGCCCCGTCGGGCCCACCGAGCGCATCGTGCGGCGCGCCCGCGCCAACCCGCTGGCGACGAGCTCCGTCTTCACCGCGACCGTCGCCGCCCTCCTCGCCGTCCTCTTCCTCGTCCTCTTCCTCAACAAGAGCCGCGAGGCGCGGAACTTCGAGTCGGCCCTCCGGCAGGACGCCGCCGCGGCCCAGGGGCTCGCCCGGCGATCTTCGGACGCCGACGAGCTCGCCGCGCTGCTGCTCGAGGAGCGCGCGCGCACCGACCCCGACGTGAACCGGGACGAGCACCGCACCCGCGTGCAGGGGGCGCTCGACCGGCTCTCCCCCGACGCCCACCTGGCGCGCGGCATCGCGCTGGAGCTCCTCGGGCTCGACGCGGAGGCCGACGCCTCGCTCGCGAAGGCGGCCGAGCCGGAGGCGCGCCTGCGGCGGCTGCGCCTGGGATTGCGGCAGCTGACCCTGCTGCGGTGCCGCATCACCCGCCGCACCGAGGCGCAGCAGCTCTTCGCCCAGCTCGAGAAGCTCGCACCGGACGCCCGCGACGAGTGCGGCCGCGCGCTGGCCGCCTGGTCGCTCCTCCTCGACGACCGCGCCGCGGACGCGGAGAAGCTGGCGGTCGCCGAGATGGTCCGCGGCGGGCCCGGGGACGCGCTCGCCGCCGTCGCCGCCGGCGCCGCCATCGAGGCGGGCCGCGGGGCAGAGGCGTGTGCCCACGCCTTCCGCGGCATCGAACGCAACCCGTCCGCCGACCTCCTCTACCTCCTCCGCGGCATCGGCTTCGAACGGCAGGGGGAGCTCGACACGGCCGCCATCAACGAATTCACCGCGGCGCTGCGCGTCAATCCCCGCCTCGCCGACGCCTACGTCGCCCGCGGCCGGCTCGTCCGCAGGCGCGGAGACGACCGCGGCGCGCTCGCCGACTTCGACCGGGCCCTCGACCTCAGCCCCCGGCTGCCGGAGGGGCTGCTCCAGCGGGCGGAGACGCGTGCCGCGCTGGCGCAGGCATCGCCCGAAGGCAAGACGGCGTGGCGCGCGGTCGAGGAGGACATGCAGAAGCTGCTGGAGACGATCGACGTCCAATGGCCGCACCGCGATCGCGCCCAGAAGCTGCTGGCAATGGCGAAAAAGGCGCTGGAGCCCTGAGTACGGCGCCGCCCAACTTCGTGACCATCTGGCGCCGAAAGATCAAAGATCAGAGGAACTTTCGAAATCGAGTTGTAAATGCGCATTTACTCGCCCGGCACCGTTGTAAACGACCATTTACAGGCCGCGCGACGCACATAGTCGCAACCCGTTGCGGTCCAACATCTAACACGGCATCCTTCGGCACAGGCTTTGCTTAAAGCCTCCCGACCCCAATCAGGAGGCGAGCCATGATCAAGGTCGTCGTGAAGGCCCAGGACGGCACCCGGGAGCTGACCCTCACCGACAACTGCGTGGTGCTGGGCCGCGCGGGCGAATGCGGGATCAAACTGACCGACCTCAAGGCGTCGCGCCGGCACGCCCAGCTGGAGAAGGTCGGCAGCGAGTGGCGCCTGAAGGACCTCGAGTCCCCGAACGGCACGCGCCTCAACGGGCGCGAGGTCGACGGGGCCCCGGTCAACGCGGGCGACGAAATCCGCATCGGCGAAACGTCCATCCTCATCACCGAGATCGACACGCCTCCCGTCTCGCGCCCCAAGACCGAGGTCGTCGAGAAGCAGGCCGTGCCCATCGAGCGCAAGCTCGAGGTGAAGAACAGGATCGACGACATGCGCCGCGTGATCGACGAGGCGCGCGACCGCGAGTCCGCCCCCGTGCGCCTCAAGATCCTCCGCCGCCTCGCCGGCGTCGCCGTTCTCCTCATCCTCGCCACGGGCGCGGCGATCGTCGGCATGGCGCTGCTGCGCGAGACCCCCGGCACGGCCGACAAGCTCGCCGACCGGCGCGACAAGCAGAACGCCGACCTGGCGAAGGCCGCCGGCAACGCCGAGGCCGCCCTCGCCGAGCTCCGCGCCAAGGTGGAGCGCGCCGAGGCCATCACCGACGACCTCATCGGCGAGGCGAGCCAGGCCTCGCTGCGCTACGGCGCGTCGATGAAGGTCGGCCAGAACCAGCTCAACCCGTTCGACCAGCTCGTCGCCTCGCTCCTGCAGCGCCGCGCCGAGATCTTCACCCGCCGCTTCGGCGAGGCGCGCGACCAGGTCGAGGCCGCGCTCACCGCCCGCAAGTACGGCGACGCGCTCGCCGCCCTCAGCAAGTTCAACGAGTCGGCCGACCGCTCCTACGAGGACGCGGTCCGCGAGCTCGTCGAGGACGTCGACCTCAAGGTCAACGAGGACTTCATCGCCGTCCGCGCGTTCGGCCGCCGCCTCGAGGAGACCAAGCGCTACGCCGACGCCGCCGTCTACTACCGCGCCAACTCGCCGCGGTTCGCCGGCACCAAGCACTACGAGCTCATCAAGGACAAGCCGGAGGCCCTCACGGTCCTCGCGAAGGCCGAGGCCGACGCGGTCGCCGCGAAGAACCGGCCGCCCGCGCAGCCCGAGAACCCGATCGCCAGGCAGCCCGAGCAGCCGGTCAAGCCGGAGCCGCCGACGCCCGAGCAGCCGGCCGCCAAGTCCCGTCCGTCCGGCTTCGCCGCGAGGATCGCCGACCTCGTCGCGGCCGGAAAGTTCAGCGGCCGCACCTACAGGTTCGACGAGAAGCGCAGCGGCGTCCCCGTCGAGGCGGACGGCGAAGCGCTCACCGTGAAGACGTCCGCGGAGGACGTGAAAGTCGCGTGGACCGGCATCGCGCCGGCCGTCCTCTTCAAGATGGCCTCCGACGTGTCGCGGGGCGACGAGCTCCTGGCGGTCGCCGAGTTCGGCCTCGCCAACGGCCTCAAGGACGACGGCGACAAGCTGCTCGTGCGCATCCTCAACGCCGACAAGAAGGCGAACAAGGACAAGGTCGACGCCGTCGTCGCGAAGGCGCGCGGCGTGGCGGTGCCCGAGGGCGGCTACGCCTGGGACGGCAAGCACGGCTGGGAGGACGCCGTCCAGCACGACAACCGCCTGGCGGTCGAGACCGCCGTCAAGCACATGAAGGACTTCATCGCCTCCAACGACGCGAAGAAGCGCGACGCGCTCTTCACGAAGGCGATGGAGATCCACGACAAGACGACGCTCACCGCACAGACGCGCGAGCAGGTCAAGCAGAACACGATGGGCGCGCTCAAGGAGTGGAAGAAGAAGAACCTCGAGTCGATCGAGAAGCGCGCCAAGGCGATGACGGCCACGCACCTTCGCGCGCTCAAGGTCGAGCTGAACGTCCGCCGCAAGGCTGCGCTCGACGTGATCTACGACACCAAGATCTACTTCCCCGAGGACCATCCGAACTGGCAGAAGGGGGACAAGATCAACGGCCAGCAGGAGGTCGACCGGCTCGTCGGGCTCGTCCGCGACATCTACGAGAAGTCCGGCTCGGTCGTGATCGGCATGGACCCGTCGGTGCGCCGCGACCTCGCGGAGATCAAGGAGGCGAACGAGAAGTACCTGACGGCGCTGGGCGAGCAGGTGAACACCGAGGAGGAGCTGAAGCAGTTCGAGGAGATCTGCGCGAACGCCAGCGAGAACCAGCTCAACATCAAGAACTACTCGCTGAACGGCGCCGAGGCGGGCATCTACAGCTGGAACCGCCGCTGCGAGCGCTACAACGAGAACTGCCGCGAGGAAGGCGTCACCGGCGACGAGAAGTCGCATGCCAAGGTCGTGAACGACTACCGCGAGATGATGGGGCGCAAGCGCTGCTTCCTGGACGGCCGCATCTGCAAGGCGACGAAGAAGCACAGCGCCGCCTGCGACGCCGCCGGCCGCATCTGGCACGTCGGCTCCGACGGCGACCCTCAGTCCCGCGCCAAGGCGGAGGGCTTCACGGCGGGCGTCGGCGAGAACGTCGCGATCGGGTACTCGCATCCGTCCGACATCTGGTGGACGGGCTGGTACCGCGCGAGCGACCACCATCGCAACGGCCTGTCGGACGCCTGGAACTGCATCGGCTACGGATATGTCGGCCGCGTCGGGACCCAGAACTTCTCGAACATCGGCGCGCCGAAGGGGTTCTGATCAACGATCACCAGGGGCCACCAAGGCCAACCACCACCCGCGAAGCCTCCGGATGACCTCCGGAGGCTTCGGCGTTTGAGGACGAATCTCGAATTTCGAATCTGGAATCTCGGGGGCTCATCGCCGGCGGGGCTGCTCCGCAATTCGAGATTCGAGATTCGAGATTCGCCCATTATGGGCTGCGCACGAAAGAGGGGCTGCGCGGTGTCATAACTGTAGTAGAGGAGGAGCCGGGGCTTATGCGGACGACCAGTCTTGTGTTGTTCCTTTTCGCCGCCGCGGTGCCCGCGTCGGCGCAGGAGTTCGAGAAGGCCAAGGCCGAGTTCAAGCAGGCGGTCCTCGCGATGCACGAGACGCGCGTCGCCACCGCCGCCGCCGCCGTCGCCAAGTCCGACAGCCGCGAGGCGGTCGACGTCCTGCTCGACGGCTACGGCATGACCGCCAACCAGATCAAGCAGCTCTGGGGGGAGAAGATCCGCTGGATCCGGGAGGCGGACGCCAACAGCGACATCGAGTGGGACAACGGCCCGATGGGCTCCCGCCCCAAGCCCTCCAGCCAGAACAAGTACGGCAAGCTCCTCGAAGCGCAGCGCGGGGGGCGCGAAGTCGAAGAGAAGATCATGCACGTCGAGGCGGTGAAGGACAAGATCGTCGAGGCGCTGGCGACCTTCAAGAGCGACGCGGCCGTCAAGCAGCTCGCCGCCAAGATGAAGAACGACTCGAGCTGGGACCGCCGCGCCGGCGTCGCCGAGGCGCTCGGCCGCATCGACCACCCGGACGCCGTCCCCTCGCTCACCCAGCAGCTCGGCAAGGACTCCGAGGCGGGCGTCAAGGTCGCCTGCATCGACGCCCTCAAGGCGAAGAAGGCGGGCACGCCGGAGGCGGTCGCCGCCATCTCCGAGGCGCTCAAGAGCGAGTTCTGGCAGGTCAAATACGCCGCCGCCGTCGCCCTCAGGACGATCGGCGCGAAGGACGGCATCGAGCCGATCATCGAGGCGCTCAAGGGCGCCGAGGGCCGCATCAAGCACGAATTCAACGACGCGCTCGTCGCGCTCACCGGCGTCGACAAGCACGGCGACTACGCCACGTGGCGCGCGTGGTTCGACCAGAACAAGGACGCGGTGAAGGGCGGCTCGTACCAGCCGAAGCCCGAGGAGAAGCCCGGCGGCCGGGAGGGGGGCACGACGACGTTCTACGGCATCCCGATCAAGACGAAGAACGTCGTCTTCGTGCTCGACTGCTCCGGCTCGATGGCGTGGGACTCCGAATGGAAGGAAGGGCCGAAGGAGGACACCCCGACCGGCGGCGGCGCAGCGCCGGACGACAAGGTCGGCAAGCCTGAGGGCAAGCGCAAGATCGACATCGCGCGCTGGCAGCTGCGCCGCTGCCTCGTGAGCCTCCCCGAGGGCACCGAATTCAACCTCATCTTCTTCAGCACGTCGTTCACCATCATGAGCGAGAAGATGGTCAAGATGAACTCGTCGACGCGCAAGATGGCGCTCGAGTTCGTCCAGAAGCTCGTCCCGGAGGGCGGGACGAACATCTTCGACCCGATGGAGAAGGCCTTCACGTTCGCCAGCGCCGGCGAGATGAAGGACAAGCTCGCCAAGGGGGGGATCGACACGGTTTTCCTGCTGACCGACGGGATGCCGAACCAGGGGCAGATCACCGACGCCGCCGGCATCCTCGCCAAGCTCAAGGAGATGAACAAGGTCAAGAAGCTCGTCATCAACACGATCGGCGCCTTCTCCTCCAACCCGCCCGTCATGGTGCAGGCGAACGAGAAGGAGGAGGGGGAGAAGCTGCTGAAGCAGATGGCGGACGACCACGGCGGCGTGTTCCTGAACGCGTCGAACGGCTCACCGTCGCCGAAGGGGGCGGGCTCGGGGAAGAAATAGGACGCGGTGGAAACGCCGCCGCGGGCGTCGTTATAATCATGGCTCCGCTGCGGAGCGGTCGAACCCTCCTCCGCCGTCCATGTTGGACGCAAGCGGTAGAGCGGTTGAACGGTAGAACGGTTGAACGGTTGAACGGTGGAACGGAGGTCTAGGATGGGGGGTAGAGTGATCGCGCTGGCCCTGGCGCTCGCGGTCTGCGGCGCCGCCGCCGCACAGCAGGACGCCAAGAACTGGGCGGAGGCGAACGCCACCTTCAACAAGTTCGGCGGCAGCAAGGACGCCGCCGAGCGCACGAAGGCCGCCGAGGCGATCGGCGACGGGCGCTCGGAGAAGTACGACAAGACCGCCGCCAAGATGATCATCGCCCTCCTCGGAGCCGAGCTCGCCCGCGACAAGGGCGGCGTCGGAAAGGACGAAGAGAAGGTCTCGGGCGAGGTGCTGGACGCCTGCGAGACGGCGCTCAAGAAGATCACCCACAAGGAGGCGGTCGAGGACCTCATCAACATCGCCAGGGCGAAGGCGCAGAACCCGCGCCTGCGGTTCTACGTCTGCCGCGCCATCGGCGTGCACAAGGACGCCGTCAAGGCCCTCATCGAGCTCGTCGACGACAAGATCCTCTGCGTGCAGATCGGCGCCATCGACGGCCTCATCCTGGCGAAGGACCCGTCGAGCCTCGACGTCCTCCTCAAGGTCGTCAGCGCCACCGACCGCACGTGGGAGTGCAAGATCGGCGCCGTCCAGGCGATCGAGAAGATCGCGGACAAGAGCGACAAGGTCGTGGACTCGCTGATCGACGCCCTTGGCAAGTGCAAGGTCGACGAGGGGCGCATCAAGGTCGAGATCATGCGCGTCCTCGGCGACTTCCTCGGCATCAAGGACGCCAAGAGCGACGACCCGAACTGGTGGAAGTCGGCCAAGAAGGACAAGGAGTCGCCGGCGAAGGACGGCACGACGATCGAGCCGGCCGAGTTCTTCGGCCTCAAGGCCAAGTCGACGCGCATCGTCTTCGTCCTCGACCGCACCGGATCGATGGCAGACCCGTGCACGTTCCCGGACAAGCCGAAGGACCCGAAGAAGGACCCGCCGAAGCCGGGCGTGCAGACCGGCGAGAAGCCCGATCCCGCGCAGGAGGGGGCGCGCCAGAAGGCCGAGGAGCTGAAAAAGAAGTACGACGAGCGCAAGGTCGCCTCGAAGATGGACGGCCTCAAGCGCGAGTTCATCAACACGATCTACAACCTCGACCCGCGCGTGCACTTCACGGTCGTCTGGTACGAGGGCAACCACACGTACTGGAAGGAGCAGCTCGTCCCCGCCACGTGGCAGACGAAGCTCGAGTGCATCCAGGACATCGACAAGCTGAACCCGAGCGGCGGCACCAACGTGTGGGGCGGCTTGGAGGCGGCGTACAAGCTGGTCGAGCAGCCCGCGCGGCCGGACGTCGTTCAGGTCGACAAGAAGGGCAACTACGCGACGGTCGTGAACGGCCCCGACACGTTCTTCCTGATGACCGACGGCAACCACAACACCGGCAAGTTCGTGAAGGACCAGGGGGGGCGGCCGGGCACCGACGACGGAGGCTTCATCGGGGAGCTGAAGAAGGTGCACGCGCTCCGCAAGGTGGTCATCAACGTCGTCGCGCTAGGCGACCTTGGCGCGGGCGCCGATCCGATCACCCAGAACTCGCTGAACTTCCTCAAGAAGATCGCGGACGAGACGGGGGGCAATTTCGCGCACATAGGGAAATAGCCCTCAGCCCTCAGCCATCAGCTGAGGGTGTTGCACAGTTCCCAGCCATGGCGGACGGCAGCATCCTCACTTGACGCGGACTTCTTGAACCAACCGCCAAGCACGCCAAGATCGCCAAGAAGAACGCCAGGAAACCCCTTGT
>Ga0187892_10006566_pt1 | contig 17182 bp, 15 predicted proteins | sample MA1701073metaG_FD_139345 | JGI IMG/M metagenome (GOLD analysis project Ga0187892, IMG submission 139345) | Bio-ooze microbial communities from a basaltic lava cave in the Kipuka Kanohina Cave System on the Island of Hawaii, USA - MA170107-3 metaG ... | reverse complement strand
TTTTCCGCCTGCGCCAAACTTCTCAGTTCTCAGTCGGACCGCGAACGCGTTCATTGCTGACTACTCAAGGTAAAAACGGCTAATGATCACACTAATAGTCGTTAAGCCGACAGACTCCTAGGACTGGGCCATTAGGCCTTTTACTAGTCTTTTACGTGGTATTTTCGCTTCTAGAGGGATTATTGCTTTGATGTTGTGGTGGTTAAGCTAAAAAAGATATTCGATGGATGAGAAATTGATGATGAAGAAGCGTGCCATGAGAATACTCGAAATCGCGGCAGTAACGGTCGGCGCATTCTCCTTGACGAGATTGGCACTACGCAAAATGGCACAATACGACTTTGTTGATAAGGTCGTACTTATCACCGGCGGCTTTCGAGGACTAGGACTGGTTCTCGCCCGAGAATTCGCGCGGCAGGGTGCGCGCGTCGTGATATGCGCGCGTGACGAGGAAAAGATCGAACGCGCTCGAATCGATCTCCAAAGACTTGGCGCACAAGTACTGGCTCTCAAATGCGATGTCACAATCAGGTCTGAAGTAGCCGAAATGATAAGTGTGATTCACGATCATTATGGCAAGATCGATGTTCTGGTTAATAACGCAGGAGTAATTCAAGTTGGACCACTGGAAGTGATGACTCAAGAGGATTTTGCACAGGCGATAAATACCCACTTCTGGGCTCCGCTGCACTGCATCCTGGCCGTACTTCCGGAAATGCGGAAAAGAAAAGAAGGTCGGATTGTGAACATCTCTTCTATCGGCGGAAAAATCGGTGTGCCTCATTTGGTTCCCTATAGCGCCAGTAAGTTCGCGCTTGTTGGACTGTCCGAAGGCCTGGGTGCCGAGTTACGTAAGGATGGGGTGCGAATAACTACAGTGTGCCCGGGTCTAATGCGTACTGGCAGTCCACGCAATGCCGACTTCAAGGGACGTCATCGTGCCGAATATGCGTGGTTCAGTATCAGTGACGCATTGCCACTCGCGTCAATCAGCGCAAAGCGCGCCGCGCGACAAATCACGCTTGCGTGCAAACGTGGGCAAGCCAGTTTAGTCATTTCGTTTCCGGCTAAAGTCGCAGTCTTTTTCAACGGCGCCTTTCCAGAACTGACGGCGGACCTCTTAGCCCAAGTAAATAAGTTTCTGCCGGAACCGGGCGGAATCGGCACGCGACGCGCCAAGGGAAAGGACAGCGCTTCTCAACTGTCGCCTTCCTGGATTACCAGCTTGAATGAGCGTGCAGCCGCGATGAATAACGAAATCTGAAGGATGATGCCTAAAATAAACCGGCATTAAAAACTGATTGAGATACGGCCGCGTCTTTCTGTATGTGACTGACGAGCTGAACGATTAGGTGAGTTTCAAAATGGGTTCCGCCGGTAAGTTGAGATCGCTGAAAATATGGCGTCAATTAAATCATCGCAGCTTGACGGCTTTGTGATATACGCTTGAGCACCGGCGGCACGCGCAGCATCTTGATCCTCATCGGAAGTGGCGCCAGAATAGAAAACTATCGGAGTGTGAGGATCAAACTGCCTAATCGCTTTGCAAAGCTCAACGTCCGAGATGCCTTCCGTCCAACTGTCCAATACATAGGCATCAACCTCCACTTGTTTGGCCATTGTAAGAACATCGTGTGATTCTTCAGGGAAGACAACTTCGAAACCCTCCTCACCCAGGATGAGGCGCATCATTTCGCGAGAGTCTGGATCATCTTCTGAGCAGAGTATTCGGGGCTTGGGCAGGCATGGCGTTTCCAATTCCATTACTCTGGGCGCTAAGGAAAACAAGAGAGAGAGCAGACTTTACGCTTCTAAGCTCACGAAAACAAGATCACCGTTTGGCCCAGACGATTTGTCCCCACACCCGAAATGAAAACTTCTCTTTTAGGACGACCTTCTCCCACCTGATTTGCGCTTTTTGAGCGCGCGCAGCACTACCCCAGCGCCCAATGCGATGATTATTAGAATGCCGACTGTGGCGAGTAGGGGAAAAGGCTTAGCGGCCAAGAGATTCTCGCCGGCGACGACTAAACCGAACGCGTAGATTGCTTCAGCAATTGCAAATGCGCCGAGGAACTTCAGGAACGGGTACCGCACTCCTCCGAAAAGATAGCCGGGTACCTCTGATGGGATCGCGATACAGAACAACAGCACAGCCCAAAACCTCATTCGCTTCGAAGCGAACTGCTGATATTCCTCTAACGTGTCCTTGTAACCCAGATAGATAAGCAGCGGACGCGCACGATTTCCGATTCCGAACGCAGCAGTTGCCCCTGCTAACCATCCTCCCCAGAGAAGGAGAAACGTGACGAGTTTTCCCAAACCAGATTTGCAGAGGGCACGAGCACCGCACTCGAAGCGAATGCCAACATCGCGGAGACAGCGGAAAACAGAAAAAAGACCGCAGCACCGGTCACTGGATGAGCATTCATGATGTCTTTTGCCCAGCCGTTTGCCGCGTCCATCAAATTTCTAAATGTCGCGGAGAAGGAGAGAAAACCTAAGAGCAGCATCGCTCCTCCGACAACAAGCCAAAACCAGACTGTGTGCCGCTGTTTCTTGGCCAATAGTTCCTTTCACCTTAGATCAGGGTCAGCTTCGCTCCCGGGAGTGAATTTCCTCAGCTGTAAATCGTCAAATCATGATTTTTCTCTCAAGCACCGCTAAGCGAATATCCGTTTAAACAACAGCTCTATCAGCTTCTCGTTGTTCTATCGCCCGCTGATACAGTTACCCATTGTCAGGTCCACTTCCAGTTTGCGATCTCCGGCATGTCCTCGCCGTGCGTTCTGATGTAGTGGTTATGTTCCGCCAGTTTCTCTTGATAACGCGACACGATGGCGTCAGCTTGCGCCGCTACGGCTCCGTTGAAGTCGGCGACGGCGCGCACAGCCTGCATCACCACATGATAACGACTAGCAAGATTTTGGACGCACAGGTCGAAAGGAGTTGTCGTGGTCCCTTCTTCGATGTAGCCGCTGATTTGGAAGCGGGGGAACGCGAGCCGATCAAAGAGCAGTTGTTTCACTGCGACAGGGTACCCGTGAAAGTTAAAGATCACGGGTTTATCCGCCCCAAACAGATCATCGAAAGCATCCGGAGTCAGCCCATGCGGATGTACACTGTCCGGTTGTAAGATCAGAAGATCTGTAACATTGACGACCCGCACGCGTAGATTTGGCAGCTCCTGCCTTAGCAACTGAGTGGCTGCCAGAAGCTCGTTCATTGGGTAGACGCCAGCAGCGACCAGAACCACCTCCGGCTCGTGGCCATCGAAAGTGCTGGCCCAACGCCAGATGCTTGCCCCCTTGCGGCAATGTTCGTCCGCCTCATCTATAGACAGCCACTGCGGCATCTCTTGTTTCGAGGCGATCACCAGGTTGATCTTGTCGGTGCTGGTCAAACAGTGATTAATTGTCGTGAGCAAGCAATTGGTGTCGGGTGGTAGGTAGATGCGAACGTGATTGGCTTTTTTCGTCAACAAGTTGTTGATGAAGCCTGGCCCCTGGTGCGAGTAACCATTGTGGTCCTGCCGCCAGCCCTCTGAACTCAATAGATAGGTCAACGATGCGACCGGTTTGCGCCAACCAATCTCGGATGAGAGTTTGAGGAACTTGGCATACTGATTCATCATGCTATCAACAATCGGCGCGAAGGCTTCGTAGCAGGAAAATAGCCCATGGCGTCCCGTGAGCAGGTAGCCTTGCAGCCACCCCTGGCAGGTGTGCTCGCTCAAAATCTCCAATACGCGTCCTGCGCTGCCGATGTGCTCGTCTTCAAGATCGATTGGCCATGCGAACTGACGGCTAGTCGCCTGAAAAACCGCGCTTAGTTTGTTTGATGTCATCTCATCGGGGCAGAAGATGCGAAAGTTTCCTGCCCCGTCCTCGCTCTCTTCGTTCAATCGCATGACATCGCGCAGATATTCGCCGAGTTTCGCCGTATCGCTGCCGCGAATTGCGCCGTGTTCGCTAACGGGAACGGCGTAATGATGAAAATCCGGCAAGCGCAGATCCCGACGCAGGCTTCCGCCATATGCGTGCGCGTTCACGCCGATGCGTAAATTTCCCGTCGGACAAGTCGCCCGCAGTCTGGCGTCGGGTCTCCCTTCGGAATCGAAGAGTTCCTCCGGACGATAAGAGCGCAGCCACTGCTCGAGCAGCGCCAGATGTTCTGAATTCTTTTTCGGTTCTCGGACCGGCACCTGGTGCGACCTGAATGAATTTTCCAGTGGTTTGCCGTCCAACTCTTTAGGGCAGGTCCATCCTTTCGGTGAGCGAAGGATCAGCATTGGAAACCGCGGACGTGAGACTACCTCTCCGCTACGCACACGATTCTGGATGTCGCTGATGGCTATGTGCGCTGTCTCCAGCGCTACAGCCATTTGGCCATGTTCCTCTGCGCGGTCGTCAATCGTGTCTCCATGCGCGTTCACAATGTCTACGTCATAGCCGTAACCCCGAAACAGATCGCCTAGTTCCTCATCAGACATTGCACCAAAAATGGTTGCGGATGAAATTTTGTAGCCATTGAGATGAAGAATCGGTAAGACAGCGCCGTCACGCTCGGGATTAAGATATTTCGTACTATGCCATGCCGTCGCTGTCGGTCCTGTTTCCGCCTCGCCATCGCCAACAATGCAGGCAACGATCAGATCCGGATTGTCTAACGCCGCTCCGAATCCGGTCGCCAGTGCGTAGCCTAGTTCGCCACCCTCGTGGATGCAGCCGGGCGTGGCTGGAGTCAGATGGCTGGGAAAGCCACCCGGTACTGAGAACTGACTAATGAGGCGCGTTAGCCCTTCTTTCGTTTGGGTCAGTTCGGGGTAAAACTCGGCGAGGGTACCCTCCAAATACAGATTGGCTAGATTAGCAGGCGCGCCGTGGCCAGGGCCGGTAACAAGTAGCATGCTCTGCTCAGTCTGCCGGACGAGTCGATTCAGATGCGCGTAGATGAAGTTGATGCCCGGCACCGTGCCCCAATGACCGAGCAGACGAGGCTTGATATGATCTGCCTTCAGGGGCTGTTCCAATAGGCAGTTGTCGCGCAGATAGATCTGTGCTGCTCCCAAATAATTGGCTGCCCGCCAGTACATATCCAGCGCGCCCAGTTCGTCGGCAGTGAGTGAGCGTTCTTTGTTCATAATGCGACCCTCTAACTTGCTTTCACACGCTTAAGCGTTTGATCCGCGATCAGCAATCCTTCCTCAACTTGGATGACGAAAGCGTGCAAGCGCGAACCATCGGTTGTAATCCGCCCCTCTCGGTTGATCGTCTGTTCATTGCGCGCCGAATCTAACGTGAGTCCAACCAGCTAAACTCTTCCAGGACACGCGCACGCACAAATGGCGTATCTTCTCCGATGCCACCGCCGAAGATGATGGCTTGCGCGCCACCCAGGGCAGCAAGATATGCGCCGATATACTTGCGGATCCGGTAACAGAAAATCTCCCACGCCAGGAGCAGCTCGTTCGTCTGTGTCAATCAATCGCACCAATTCGCGTGTGTCATGCGATCGCCCCGAGACACCCAACACCGCTATCAACTCCGTATCAATCACAACAGACTCTGTGAACCGGTCGCCGCCATGGACAATGCGATGGCCCACAGCGTCCAACTGATGTGTCGTCGATGGGGCCTGCCAACCGTTCCCATCCAACCACTTGAGCACTTGTCGCGTCGCCTCACCGTAGTCGGCAGCGGCGATCTTCTCTCGCTGGGTAGGCTGTTTGTTCTGCAGCAGCGAAAACGTTGCTTCCTCACCTATCCCCTCAACGATGCCACTTATCAGCTTGCGCTGCTTCTCAGAAACAGAGGGCGATTCAGGCATGGCCATCACCTCGAACTTCAGTGACGCGCTCCCTGCATTGAGTACCAGGATATTCATCGAATTGTTGGAGTTGCTAATATCTCGATGCTATCGGTGAGAAACTACGCCGTCAATGCGGTGAGTCGCGCTACACTTTGAACTTCCGGCGGATTTATCGGTGCGGCAACAATAGCAACCGGGCCTCCGAATGTCTGAAACTTGGTTTATCAAAACGAAGTAACGTCGACCTTTGTCTGAAACAATGAGTCCCGCCAAGTCATATGATGCGATTGTTGTCGGAGCTGGACCAAACGGACTTGCGGCTGCGATTGAGTTGGCTCGTGCCGGTCTTTCAGTCTGTATTTTTGAAGCGAACGAGATGATTGGAGGCGGTGCTCGTTCCGCTGAGTTGACCCTGCCAGGGTTTGTGCATGATATCTGTTCGGCGGTGCACCCACTCGCCGCCGGGTCGCCATTCTTTTCCAAGTTGCCTTTAACACAATATGGCTTGCAGTTTATCAATCCACCTGCTCCGCTAGCCCATCCGTTCGATGATGGCTCAGCGGTACTATTGCATCGCTCGGTTGAGATGACTGCTGAAGGTTTGGGACCAGATGCGAAGGCATACAAGAAACTTGTCGGTCCGCTTGTGCAAGACTGGAGCGACCTTGCCGGGGATTTGCTTGCCCCTCTTCGCCTACCGCGACATCCGCTGAAGGTGGCGCGATTTGGTTTCTATGGAATTAGATCTGCTAGGAGTCTCGTTCAGAGCCTTTTTAAGGATGATCGAACACGCGCGCTATTTGGCGGACTAGCAGCCCATTCCTTTTTGTCTTTGGATCAACGAACGACTTCAGCCTTTGCCTTAGTTTTAACGACTGTGGCCCACGTCATCGGTTGGCCAATAGCGCGTGGCGGGTCTCAGAAGATTTCCGACGCTCTTGCAAGTCACTTCCGAGAACTTGGCGGCGAAATTTTCACTGGTGTTCGGGTCAAGTCTTTAGCTGAGCTACCCCGAGCCCAAGTCGTCCTGTGTGATGTCACTCCGCGCCAGCTTCTCGGAATGGCAGCGGATGAACTGCCGTCAGGTTTTCGCCGGAAACTGCAGCGGTATCGATACGGGCCAGGAGCTTTCAAAATCGATTGGGCGCTTAGAGGGCCAGTTCCCTGGAAAGCGGTTGAGTGCTTTCAAGCTGCGACGGTTCACCTCGGCGGGTCTTTTGAAGAGATTTCAGCGTCTGAATCTGCACCCTGGCGGGGCCAACATTCCGACAGGCCTTTCGTGCTCGTTTGCCAACCGACGCTCTTCGATCCCACTCGCGCGCCCGAGGGACAACACACCCTCTGGGCCTACTGTCATGTTCCAAATGGCTCAACTTTCGATATGACGGAGCGTATTGAGAATCAGATAGAGCGCTTCGCACCCGGCTTTCGCGAGCAAATACTGGCCAAGAATGTAATGTCTCCTGCTAATCTCGAGGAGCACAACGCCAATCTCATCGGAGGTGACATTAATGGAGGGGTGCAGGATTTGAGACAGCTCTTCACACGGCCGACAATCCGAACGTATTCAACTCCTTTGAAATCGCTATACATCTGCTCTTCGTCTACTCCTCCGGGAGGTGGAGTTCACGGGATGTGCGGATATCACGCTGCTCGCGCAGCCCTGCGAGGGATGTCAGACTCTTAATGGGCCAGCGGAACCAGCGAAAACTGTCTATGCGACTTCTTTAATGATAGATGGGACTATCGCAGACAACGTCCTAAGCACTCCGATAGAAGGCAGCCGTAAGACTTTCTCAGTAAGACGAGTTAAAAAGCACCGTACCATGGGCAGCTTTATGAATCCCCTCCACAAGCAAACGGTAATCAACTCAACTCGTTTCAATCGTTTAGCGTGCCGGCATTTTTCCCCGAGACTTTTGGGAACGTGCGCTATTTTGTGTCGATAATAGTTGTTGCTGCCATCTATTTTGGCGCAGCTGAGCTGGGCCTGTCGCTTGCTTTCATTCATGCCAATGTCTCACCCGTCTGGCCGCCCACGGGCGTGGCGATTGCCGTCGTGCTATTGCTGGGCTATCGGATCTGGCCCGGCGTTCTTTTAGGAGCGTTCCTCGCTAATCTCTTCACACCAATTTCCATGGCGACCGCCGGCGGCATCGCTGTCGGCAATACGTTGGAAGCATTATCAGCCGCCTTCATACCTCGCTCTCTGAATTTCCATAACTCCTTTGCTCGGGCTAAGGATGTTTTCATGTTTGTGAGTGCTGCCATCTTTTGCCCGATGGTCAGCGCTACCATCGGTAACCTTAGTCTGTGTCTGAGTCGCGCGGCCGCGTGGGAAGACTCTAGTCGAGGACCGTTTAATAGGCATATTCGTGATTGTGTAAAGATGATTGAACGAAACGCCGTAACGCGCTAATAAAAGCGTGTGGTTGCTTGCGACTCATAGTGGTTTGCCCTATTGTTGGCGCAAGCGGGCAGAATCGAATAAGATGCCCGCATTCGCACTGAGATTTGCGACTAATAGCGTGGTCCAATAATCCATGTAAATCGTTGATTCTAAAGGATTGATGCCCGCTTGGCTCAGTGGTAGAGCACTCGCTTCACACGCGAGGGGTCAGTAGTTCGAATCTACTAGCGGGCACCAATAATTATAGGTCCTATAAGACCTATAGGACCTATTTAGATCGGAGCAGCCTCACCATGACCACACCTCACAAATCCAAGATTGATCTAATTCCCGCTCACGGCGGTTATCGTCGCCTAAAATCATTTCAAAGCGCCGAGCTGGTCTATGACGCAACCATCAAGTTCTGCGATCGATTCATAGATAAGCGGTCGCGTACTCACGACCAGATGGTTCAAGCAGCGCGCAGCGGTCGCCAGAACATCGCTGAAGGAAGCCAGGCTTCGGGCACGTCAAAAAACTTCGAATTGAAGCTCGTCGGGGTAGCAAGGGCAAGCTTGGAGGAACTGCTTTTGGACTATGAAGATTTCTTGAGACAACGCGGGCTCGTTCTATGGGCGCCGGGGTATTCGATGGCGCGCTCGATTCGGAGTTTAGCCTATGAAAAGAATAGGTCCTATATGACTTACAGGACCTATATCGAAGAATCTTCCTCGGAGATCGCCGCCAACACCATAGTCTGTCTTGTTCATCAAACCAACTACCTTCTCGATCAACAGCTGCGGCAGCTCGAAGCAGCTTTTCTGAAGGAAGGCGGTTTCACCGAGCGACTCTATTGGGCTAGAAAGAAAAGAAAATAGGACCTATATGTATAAGATTGCTCCTGTGAATCTACCCATCAACCCGCCCGTTCTCCCCATGCTCGCAAAGCGGTTGTCGGAATTGCCACTAGAAGGAAATTGGATCTTCGAACCGAAGTGGGATGGCTTTCGCGCGCTCGTCTTTCGCGACGGCGACGAAATTCACATTCAAAGCCGCGATTCAAAACCGCTCAATCGTTACTTCCCTGAACTAGTCGATGCGCTCCGCACACAATTGCCGGCTCGCTCGGTGCTCGACGGTGAAATAGTCATCGCGAAAGGCGGCTGCCTTGATTTCGATGCTTTACAGCTCCGACTTCATCCCGCCGCGTCACGCGTGAAACTCCTGTCGCAGGAAATTCCTGCATCTATCGTCCTTTTCGACCTGCTGTGCATTGATGATCAGGACTTGCGAGGTGTGGCTTTTAAGGAGCGGCGACAAAGGCTCGAATCGGCAATGTCATTGGCGTCGCCGCCCGTGCACGTCACGCCTGCCACCAGCGATTTAACGATAGCTGCAGACTGGTTTCGTCGATTCGAAGGCGCCGGTCTCGATGGCGTCGTCGCCAAGCCGGTCGCGGGAGCTTACGAATCGAACAAGCGAGTGATGCTGAAGGTGAAGCACGAGCGGGACTGCGATTGTGTGGTGGCCGGGTTTCGTTGGCACAAACAGGGCGAAGGCACGAAGGTCGGTTCCCTGCTCCTGGGTCTCTTCGATGAACATCAGGCTTTGCAACACGTCGGTGTGTGCGCGAGCTTCACAGACAAGGTACGACGGGATTTGGTTGAACACCTGGCTCCCTATCGGACCAACGCGCTCGAAAATCATCCCTGGAAGCATTGGGCTGAGTTTGAAGCTGCCAACGCAGAACATCGGCGCCCCGGCGCGCAAAGCCGTTGGAGTCATGGTAAAGACTTGTCGTGGGAACCGTTGCGTCCGGAGCTGATAGTCGAAGTTGCTTATGATCACATGCAGGGCAGCCGGTTCCGTCACACGGCGCAGTTTCGAAGGTGGCGGTCTGACAAAGAGCCGGGCGATTGCACGTATGAGCAGCTCGAAGTTGTCCCGCCGCAGGAGCTGAGTGAGATTTTTGATAAAGCAGAATAGGACCTATTGGACCTATTCATGCTTTCAAAATCTAGAACTACCCTTTCGGCTTCTTCGCCGCCCTCCAATCACGCCATTCGCGCGTGGGATCGTCATCAGGGTCAGGCTTCCCCTGTTTCGGGCGCAGGGCCTCAGGCACATTCTTCAGGTTCACTCGGATCCGTGTCCACGTTGACGATCTGCCGCGCATCGAGTCGACCAGCACATCGTCCACAGCGAGAAGTTTTGCTACTTTGCGATTCTTCTTCTTCCATCTTTCAAGACCTAAGAGTGCTGCTTCTTTGTCGGGTGAATTTGCGATCACCTGAAGCGGTGCTTTGACGCGCGTCTTCTTCGCCCCAACTTTCTTCCCGGCCGACCGCGCGCGTGAAGGAGCCACTCGCGTCGCTTCGCCCTCCATCTTGCGAAAGTGAGGTGGCCAAGGTGCGTCGCCGAGTCCCGACGCCTCATCTCTTTCAGCCAGCTCCAGCAGCTTTTCGAGCGAACCTGGCTCATCGTCCATACTCGCGTGCCGATCCCCCAACTCTTCAAACCGCTGAGGAACTGTAAATACTGTGAAGTCAGCCGGGTCACAATCCGCAACCTCATCCCATTGGAGCGGAGTCGACACGCGTGCGTCAGGAAGTGGGCGAACAGAATACGCGGAACACGTCGTGCGGTCCTTGGCATTCTGGTTGTAGTCCAGAAACACGCCGTGACGTTCTTCCTTCCACCATTTTGAAGTTGCCAGAGTTGGTGCGCGCCGCTCGATCTCACGCGAAAGCGCAAGTGCGGCCCGACGCACTTCAACGAACGTCCAACGCGGTTCGATTCGAACGTTAACGTGCATGCCGCGTGAACCACTTGTCTTTGGCCAGCCTCGAAGATCCATATCTTCGAGCAGCGATTTCACTTCCAGCGAGACCTGGCACACATTGTTCCAGGGGACACCAGGAACCGGATCAAGATCGACCCGTAACTCATCCGGATGATCGAGATCGGTGGAGCGAACTGCATGAGGATGGAGCTCGATGCAGCCGAGGTTGACGATCCAAGCGAGTCCGGCCGCGTCATCGACCACAATCTCCTCAGCCTGCCGACCCGAAGGAAAAGAGAGTTTGACAGTTCGCAACCATGCCGGGCGATTTTCGGGTGCGCGTTTCTGGTAAAACGCCTGACCGTGAGCACCATCGACGAAGCGTTTGAGAACTATCGGACGGTCCTTAATTCCGGCGAGCGCGCCCGGAGCTACTGCCAGGTAGTAGCGCACGAGATCGAGCTTCGAAAGCCTTGCTTGTTTGGAAAAGTAAGACTTCTCAGGATGGGTGACGCGCACGTCGCGCCCATCGATGGTGAGAACTTCGAGTGGGTGGTCTTTCTTCACCGGGACAGGCTAGCATGACGGTCTTCGCGTCGTGTAACTGGCAGCTAAGCACAGCACTTTGGAGTAGCCCCGCAAGGGCCAGGAGTCACATTGTTATTCCAACAACCCAGCAGTATCGACTTAATGGGGCGAAAAGCCTCAGAACTCGCCCCTTGCATCGCATCCGACGACAGCAAAATATTGACATTCTCCCGCAGTCTCACTTAAAGTCGATTCCAGGGAGTTTCCTCACGATTCTTCCCCTTTCACATGACAGTCTCCTGGAAGTAGCCCTTTCCAAGTTGTAGTACTCAAGCCAAATTAGCCATGAACGACAATTCAACAGAGCTCCGCGCCAGGCTTGATCCAGTACTGGAAAAAATTAAGCCCGCTTCCGTGCGTGCAGTGATGTCGGAGGTTTTTGAGTCGCTGGCTGATCTGCTGGAGTGTGTTGATCTACTCGAGGTATGTGTTAAGTCAGACGACACCCTATTGAAAGTGAATCATGTGTTCAGGTTCATTAACCGTCAATCTCAAACGCTGATCGGCTACATCGAAACCAGTGGTAAGTCGGCGCCAGGTATTACCGAGGAGTTATGCGATCTGCTCGATGGGACCATCTTCGCGATTCAACACGAACTGCAACGCAGTGCAGTAGTTTCCAATCCTGCTGACAACGAACCAGTCGACGACACGCGTTCAAAATTCATGCGCGCATACGGTCTGCTACGCAATTGTTTTCAACAATGTGTTTTAAGTCTGGCAACAGCGATTGAACCCTCCGTACGAGGACCGCAAATTTTTAAGGATTTCACACTTCTGCGCGAGCAGTCGCTGGTTCTAGTTGAAGCGCTGACGGTGCTGACACAGCAAGCGAACCACGCCGAAGAGGAGCGAGACCTCGATTCTTACTTTTCGCTGACTGAAGGCTTGAAGGTCTTCAGGCAGGGATACATGCAATATTTGCTTTACCGCGACTGGGCGCAATTTGATGCTTTTTCCGACAAGATTTTTCAACTCCGGACTGAATCTGAGCTGTGGCCGATTGTGGAGCAATTCGCTCGCTATCTGGAAACGCTCTTAGGGCACGTCAAGATGCGGGAAGTGCTCCAGAACCACATGCTGGAAGAAACGCTGGCTGAAACAGTGGCGCAACTCGAGGGCCTCGAGTTGCGAGGATGAACTCCTCGGTCCCCAACAAGACCTGTCAAAAAGAACCCCGCGTGATCAAGAGATCCCGTGGGGGTTTTCACTATTGGGCGGTCAGGCTACCGGGCTAGACAGCTCGAAGCTAATCGGCGTTGACTAACCGGTTTCAGGAATATCGCACAAGGTTTTCTGTCGAAGGCCTCGCCTGCTTCGAAAACCACAACTTCTCCCGAATGTGTAACCCGCACGTCACGTTCTCCAATCGTTAGAGTCTCAAACGACCCATGTGTTGATCGTTGACACAGGTATTCCATGGACGTACCTTGTGTCCCAACACATCGGTTTTAACCCCGACCTCAGCAAACCATAAGATAGATCATTCTGTCTTCTGCTCATAAGAGCGCTGAGACTGATCCTTACCGAGCTAGAGAGCTCTGAAAGGGGCGTTTATGTTCCATACAAAATGGCAGAGGCTAACTGTGTTTTCGTTGATTCTGTTTGCAGCGATCGGGTCGGCTGGGAGTTTCGCGCAGAACAAATCGCGCGACATTGAAAACATTTGGGGACCTCGATACAGAGTCTCGCGCCGGATTCGAATGCCCGAACGGCATCCCTTCCGGCATGGCAGCAATTCCCTCGATCGTCTGAAACATTGGAATGAAGTGGGGATAGATGCCAGCGGCCTCGATCACACGCCGGTCGCTGACGACGAGCCAGGAGATCGAGTCTTCGGTGAGCAGCTGGGACCCGGCCGTTCGGCCAGGGCAATGGCCATTGTTCATATCGCTATCTTCGACGCGGTAAATGCGATTGTTGGGGGCTACGAAAGTTACACTGGCCTCCACCGTGTCAGAGAGGCCACGTCGATAGATAGCGCGATCGCCAAGGCAGCGCACGACACGCTCTGCGCCATGTTCCCGTCACAAACTCCGAGTTTTGATCAGCTATTGTCTGAAGACCTGGATGACATACCGGGTGGTCCGGCAAAGGCGAATGGAATAGAGCTGGGACGACGAGCGGCCGCCCGAATCCTGGCCATGAGAAGCAATGATGGCTCCCAACACACAGAACCGCGAGTGGGAATTGAGTGGATCACCAGCAACCAGCCCGGTCGGTGGCGGCAGGATCCAATCAGTCTGATTCCGCTGGCCCTGGGTGCGCACTGGGGGGAAGTCAGGCCGTTTGTTTTGAACTCCGCTCGTCAGTTCAGAGTCGATCCGCCACCACCAATGACCAGTGCCAGATACACAAATGCTTTCAATGAAGTGAAGCGACTCGGTGGTGATGGTATTACCACACTAACCGAGCGCACCGACGAACAAACCGTGATTGGGATCTACTGGGCATACGATGGCACCCCGAGCTTGTGTGCTCGCCGCGACTTTACAATCAAATTGCGGTGCGAATCGCTGAGTTAAGAGACACTGACAGCGTCATCCGGTTGGCCCGTCTGTTGGCGCTGGTGAATACGGCGATGGCTGATGCAGGGATCACCATTTGGGAGTCGAAGTATTTCTACGACTTCTGGCGGCCGATAACTGGTATTCGCGAGGCGGATCGGGGAACGGGACCGACCGGACGCGGCGATGGTAATCCAAACACGATTGGCGACATAGCCTTTTCTCCACTCGGCGCTCCGGCAAGCAATACCGAAGGTGGGCCAAACTTCACGCCACCTTTTCCGGCCTATCCTTCTGGGCATGCCGGCTTCGGTGGTGCGCTTTTCCAGGTGCTGCGCCGCTTCTATGGCACAGATCGCATTCGATTTACATTCGTATCTGACGAATTCAATGGGGTGACTGAGGACAACGACGGGAACATACGTCCGCTGATCGAGCGAAGCTTTTCGTCGCTTTCTCAGGCTGAGGAGGAAAACGGACAAAGCCGGATCTATCTAGGCATCCACTGGAAGTTTGACAAGACGGAAGGAATCTCACAGGGCCAGCGCGTTGGTAACTGGGTTTTCGACCACTCGTTTGAGCGAATCCACTAGCACGCCGCAGTTGCTTCCATTCGGTTCATTTCAAGTTCGGGCGCAACTCCGTGCGCGCCCTTTCTTCAATAGATTTGACTGACATTGAACAGGGGCGGAAACGGAGTTCCGCCCCTACAAAGAATCCCACGTCTGACGGTTAAGCAGTGCGGCCCGCGAGGTCTGCGATCATTTCTACCAACTGGCCCGAGCTGACGGGCTTGGCGATGTGCATCTGATAACCCGCAGCAAGCGCGCGAGTACGATCCTCTTCTCTAGCATAGGCAGTAAATGCGGCAGCGGGCGTTTGTCCGCCTCGCTCAGCCGGAAGGGATCTTACTTTACTGATGAGGCTGTACCCGTCTTCTCCTGGCATACCGATATCGCTCATCAAAACGTCAGGTCGCCAATCTTCCAACGCCTGCAGCGCTTCGCCGGCGGACTCGCAGGTTCTTACTTCAGCTCCCGTCTGCGAAATGACGGTGCTTATGATCTGTCGCGTATCAGGTTCGTCGTCTACTACCAGCACGCGGAGTCCGTTGAGCTTGGGCTTGCCGTTCCGTCTGTGTTCCCCGCTCAGATACTGTGGTGGCTCAACGCAGCCTGGGATGACAGGGAAACTTACCGAGAAACTAGCACCTTGGCCGGTTCCGGGACTTTCAGCGTGAACCGTACCTCCATGAAGCTCAACCAGGTGGCGAACGATGGCCAACCCGAGGCCCAGTCCGCCATAGTCTCGCGTGGTAGAACTGTCACCTTGCCGAAAACGGTCAAAGACCCGAGGCAGAAACGCGGAATTAATTCCCTTGCCATTGTCGCTGACTGTCAACCTGGCGTGGCCATTAACTCGTTCAAGGCGCACTTCAATGCGCCCAGCCTCGGGAGTGAATTTCACGGCATTGGATAACAGATTCCAAACTATCTGCTGAATGCGCGCTGAATCAGCAGAGATCGCACCCACGTCTGGCTGATATTTGGAAGTCAGTTGAATAGACTTAGCATCGGCTGCGGGACGCACCACCGTGATTGCGGCTTCAATCATTGAAGACAAGTCGACGGGGCGAACATCCAGATGCAGTTTTCCTGACACAATGCGCGAAACGTCCAACAGATCATCAATCAGCTGGGTCTGAATCCTGGCGTTGCGTTCGATCGCTTCCATTCCTTTAGCCAGCAATCCCTCTTCGACTGGACCTCCGCGCAACACACACGCCCAACCCAACATCGAAGTCAGGGGCGTCCGCAGCTCATGTGAGAGCGTCGCCAAAAACTCATCCTTGACTCGGTTGGCTGCTTCCGCTTCCGAGCGGGCGCGTTGCTCACCCACCAGTAACTGGTTGCGCAAATCTTCCAGCCGTCTGAGCTCGGCAACATATCCCGAAAGCTCCTCGACGTGGCGCTGGGCCACTTCCGCCTGAGCTTCTGAAGCTTCAATATTCTTCAGATAGGACCAGTATGTGAAAAAGATAATCAAGATGATGGGCACTGTAGCGATGACTGCATAAAAACCGAAGGTGCCAATGAGGCGCGCACACATACCGGCAGCAGATGCCCCTGCGAAATAAGTTATCGATGTCCAGAGGTAATACTTTTTCCATGTTTGCCAAACTGACTCATTGATCTTGTATGACTTCTCTACGGCGATTAACGCAGTGTTGGCGACGTATTGAACCAGCGCCATGACACAAATCACAATCAGAAAGCCTGGAGAATAACCTGCAGCAACAATTTCTGAAGGCGACCCAAAAACGCGTTGGAGTACAGTCGCAGTAACGAATGTGGAAATCGCCAATACCGCCGAATTCAATAGAATCGTGCGAGGCTTTTTGCTGATCAGCAATGTGCTGCACACACCTTCAAGTGCTGACATGACGACCGCCGCTGCGCCTCCATACAGCAGCATCGTCAAAAAAATGAATGTATCGGCGACTGTAATTCGGCCGCTGACCCGGGGAATTCGTAAGGCAACCAGCGAGCTGGCGGCAACCAATAAAGCCAGGAGAAGGAAACGAACGTCGAGTCGGTGGAAAGGTAAGCTAAAAATTGAGAGCGTAATGATCGATGAGCCGACAACCACGATCGACCACATGTAAACTTTGTCGAAACGGTGTTGCTCCATAGTTCCCTTTCTGTCGTCTAGCGGAGTGGTGGTTGGCCTGAAACTACTACCACTGGACAGAGCTACTGAAGATCCGCAGCTGGTTTTGGATCTGTAAACTTAGAGGCTCATATGGCGTCAAACCGGTTTTCAAGGCCGACTTCAGTCGTCATCGAAATCATCTCCATCGTCCTCTTCAGCTGACATTGCAGCAGTGGGATCGCCATTGACTGCGGCAGACTGCGCCAGTAGAAACAAATCACCGGTGATTACGCCATCTCGGGTGATGACACCGTCGCCTGTAATGACGCCATCCCCTAGCAGGCTGCGGAAAAACCAGTGTTTGGGACTAGTTTCGTTTCCACTGTTGTCACTTTTCGGTTCGATTGGGTTTCAGCTGCGAAGTTTCATGGCTATGCGATGCGCTTTTGATTC
>Ga0187892_10006565_pt1 | contig 17182 bp, 15 predicted proteins | sample MA1701073metaG_FD_139345 | JGI IMG/M metagenome (GOLD analysis project Ga0187892, IMG submission 139345) | Bio-ooze microbial communities from a basaltic lava cave in the Kipuka Kanohina Cave System on the Island of Hawaii, USA - MA170107-3 metaG ... | reverse complement strand
GCGCCGGCCGGCGGCGGCACGCCCACGACCGCCGTCGCGCCGGGCGCCACCATCCCGCCGGCCCAGAAACGGGTCTTCGACCAGATCATGGGTCAGGTGGCCGCCATCCGGGGCCTGGCGTGGAAAGGTCCCCTCAACCTCAAGGTGGTGCCCGCGGCCGAGCTGGCGCGGCTGCTCAAGGCGGCCAACGAGCGGGACGCCAAGCCCGAGCTGCTGGAGCAGCAGTCGCAAGCCCTCAAGCTGCTGCGGCTGATCCCCGCCGACACCGACCTCCGCCAGGTGCTCGACGACCTCCTGGCCGGCATCGTGCTCGGGTACTACGACCCCAAGACCAAGGAGCTGGTCGTGGCCGGCGACGACCTCGGGCCCAGCACCCGTTTCACCATCGCCCACGAGATGGTCCACGCCCTCACCGACCAGCACTTCGACTACGGCCCCCTCGGCGACGCGCTGGACGACGCCAACAAGACCGAGGAGTCGGCCGCCCTCTCGGCCCTCATCGAGGGCGACGCCGTCCTGAGCCAGGAGCTGTGGGCCGAGAAGCACCTGACGCGCCAGGAGGCGTTGGCCGCCGTCCTGGGGGGCGGCTCGGCCGACGCCGGCGCGGTGACCCGCACGCCCGGGTACGTCATCCAGTCCCTCTTCTTCCCCTACGACGAGGGCCGCTCGTTCGTGGGCGAGCTGTACGACGCCGGCGGGTTCGCGGCCGTGGACGCGGCCTATCGCAAGCCCCCCACGTCGACCGAGCACATCATCCATCCCCCGACCTACCTGGCGGGCCAGCCGTCGGCTCCGCCGGCCATCCCCGATCTGGGGGCGGCCACCGGCTGCGCCCTGGTCACGACCGGTTCGGTGGGCCAGTTCGACATGCGAGCCATCCTCAGCCAGCGCCTCACCAACGTGGAGGCGGGTCGGGCGGTCGAGGGCTGGAACGGGGACGCCTTCGGGCTCGTCAGGTGCGGCGCCGCCTTGGGCTTGGCCGACCGGTGGGTTACCGACGCCGCCGCCGACGCGGGCCGGCTGCTCGACGCCATCAACCGGTGGGCGGGCTCGTGGTCGGGAGGGGGCCGGGCCCCCGGCGCCGACGGCCGGTTCACCGGCCCCAACGGCACGGGCCGGGTCGCCCGCAGCGGCGCCCGCGTCGACCTCGTCCTCGCCCAGGACGCGGCCACCGCCGACAAGCTCATCGCCGCCCTCAGCTGAGCTGAGGCGTCAACTCACGTCCGACGGCTCGGTGGTGGCGGCGGGGCGCAGCGTCAACTCCAGGGCCACCCAGGTCGTCTTGGAGAAGGGGTAGAGGACGATCGGGGCGACGACGGCGGCGATGAGCCCGCCGCCCAGTAGGGGCCACACCGAGGCGTCCGGACGGGTGGCGAAGAGGTAGATGGAGGGGACGATGCACAGGAGGGCCATGAGCCCCTCGGCCACGGCGAAGTTGACCACGACGGCCCCGAGGAAGAAGCCCTCCTCGCGGGCGAATTGGTAGCCGCAGCGTGGGCACCGGGCCTTCATCTTGAACCAGCCGTCGTACAGGTGGCCGCCCCCGCAAACGGCGCAGCGCTTGGTGAGTCCCCGCGCCAGCAGCCGGGCGGGCCGGACGCTAGCCGTGGTCGATGTCCCCCAGGCTGGCGAGGACATCGGCGTCGTCCGCGCTCGACTCCGGGCCGTAGCCGAGCACGAGGGTGCCGCTGGTGTTGCAGAGCGGGCACACCAGTGCGGCCACCGCCAGCATGTCGTCAGGGTCGGACGCGCCCTCCGTGCGTTCGAGGGCGTCCAGCTCCATCTCGGCCGCCTCGCTCTCCATCTGGCAGCCCATGCACAGCACGTAGCCACCCGGCCGAGCGGCCATCTGCCCGCGGTACCCCTCGGTCTCGAAGGTGCTGATGAGCTCCTGAAGCGTACGGTGGTTGATCATCGTCCTGCGCCGCCTCCTGGGCCGGGGCCGGTCATCGAGCCGATCGGGCGCGGCCGCCCGATGGCGCCCTGGGTCTGGAGGCTACCCCGAGGCGGCGGGGCGCGGGCCAGCCGTTTCGGCGCTCGTGTCCGGGGGTAGGCGCGACAGCGATGAGCGAGCCCGTGCCGCCGTTTCCCGGACCGCCGGTCGACCCGCCGCCGTTCCCGAGCCCTGCGCCTGACCCGGTCCCGCCTCCGGCGGAGCCGCGTCCCCCCATCCCCGATCCCCAACCGATCTGATGTCCCGGCTCAGCGACCACAACGTGGTGGGAACTGTTCCCAACCTCGCCGTCGCCCGCGAAGTCCTGAAGGGCCTCAACCAGGCGGGCATCGACGCCGACGACATCTCGCTGCTGGGCAAGGCCGCCGAGGCGATGACCAGCGACCCGGACACCCGGCTGCGCGACCTCGAGTCCACCGCCGATCTGGCGAGGAAGGCGGCCCAGGGGGGCACCATGGGGGCGGCGCTGGGTGGGATCGCAGGCGCAGCGGCCTGGGTGCTCCCCGGCGTCGGGCCGGTGATCGGGGCGGGCATCTGGGCGGCCGCGGCCGGCGGGGCGATCGCCGGCGGTGTGGTGGGAGGCATGGTCGGCGCCATCGACGCCACCGAGTTGGGCCCGGAGTGGGAGGTGACCTACGGCGCCGCGCTGCAAGACGGCTTGGCCCTGGTGGCGGTCCATGCTCGGGACGAGAAGGAGGCCCGCAAAGCGGTCGCTGTCCTCGAGAAGCACGCCGCCGCCCCCATCGACCACCTCGACGCAACGGGCCAACTGGCATCGGGCCAACCGCTCGAGACCGATCCCCGCTGACCGGCCTCGTGCCGAGCCGCCCGAGCCGCGTCAGGCGGCGGAAGGCTCCGCTTTGGACGCGGTGGTCGCGGTGATTGCGGTGGTCGCGGTCAACGCGGGCTTCGGTGCGCCCTCAGGCTCGTCGCCGCCGAGCTGCTCGGCGCTGGCCGCCAGTTCCAGTTGCAGGCCGGCGATCTCGCGGTCGAGTTCCTTGGCGTCCTCGATCCGCCCTTGCACGGCGGCCCGCTTCCGGTTCTCCACCAGCTCCACCAGTTGGAGCTCGAGCCCGACGAGATGGTCCTCGAGTCTCGGATTGCTCACGTTCTGATTGTTGCCGTTTTGGACCAGTCGTACACATCCACCGGCCTAACGTGGCCCGACGAACACAGGAGGTCGGCATGAAGTTCCTGGTCATCTGGAAGATGGAGATCGCCCGCCTGAACGCAGAGATGCTGAAGTCGGTTCTCACCATGGCCGACTACGCCAAGCCCCTCGAGGACCGGGGCAAGGTGCTCGGCCGGTACCACATCGTGGGTTCGCACGGCGGCGCCTGGATCTACGACGTCGACTCGAACGACGAGCTGGAGATGCTGCTGGCGCAGTCGCCCGTCTACAACTTCTCCCACTACCAGGTGCTTCCCCTCGCCGACATGGCGACCTACCGGCCGCCCGCGCCCACGGTCGCCAAGACGGACGGGTAGGGCCGACCGATGGCCCCTCGCGCCCTGGAACGGGCATTGGAGAAGCTGAGCGGGGCGGCCTCGCTCGATGCGGTCGCCAAGCCGCTCGCCAAGAAGGTCGCCAAGCTGATCCCCCACGGGGTCGTGAAGGACACGCTGAGCGGCACGTGGCTCGGCCACCCGTTGCACCCCATGCTCACCGACCTGCCCATCGGTTGCTGGACCAACGCCATGGCCCTCGACCTGCTGGCCGGCCGTAGGGGGGAGGCCGGCGCCCAGTTCCTGATCGGCTTGGGCGTGCTGACGGCGCTGCCCACCGCCGTCTCGGGGGCGTCGGACTGGTCGGACACCTTGGGTGAGGAGCGCCGGGTGGGGTTCGCCCACGCGGCCGGCAACACCGTCGCCCTGGCGTGCTACGGCCTGTCATGGGTGGCGCGCAAGCGGGGCGGCCACCGGAGGGGCGTCGCCCTCGGGCTCCTGGGCGGCGCGGTGGCCACGGGCAGCGCCTACCTCGGAGGGCACCTGGCGTGGCGGCGCGGCGTCAACGTCGATCGCCACGCCTGGGCCCACCCCAAGGACAAGTGGGTGGACCTGGGTCCCGTCGACGACCTTCCCCGCACCGTCACGGTGGGCGACGACCAGGTCTACGTGGTGCGGGACGGCGACTCGATCCGGGCCATCTCCGACGTGTGCGCCCACATGGGCGGCCCCCTGTCCGAGGGCCGGCTCGAGGGCGGCTGTGTCACGTGCCCGTGGCATCAGAGCGTCTTCCGGCTCGAGGACGGCCAGGTCGTCCATGGCCCGGCCACGGGGCCTCAGCCCGTCTACGACGTGCGGACCGAAGGGGGCCGGGTGTCGGCGCATCCGCGCCGGTAGTGGACGGGCGGCCGTTCCGGGACCGGGCCGACGCGGGCCGGGAGCTGGCTCGCCGCCTGGCGCCCGCCTACGCCGGCCGCGCTGACGTGGCGGTGCTGGGCCTGGCCCGCGGAGGCGTGCCGGTGGCGGCGGAGGTGGCGGCGCAGCTCGGTGCGCCCCTCGACGTGTTCGTGGTGCGCAAGCTCGGCGTGGAGGGCCACGACGAGCTGGCCATGGGCGCCATCGCCAGCGGCGGCGTGCGGGTGCTGAACGACTCCGTCATCGCCGGGCTCCACATCGGCGCCGCGGAGATCGAGCGGGTGGCGGCACGGGAGGAGCAGGAGCTTCGGCGCCGGACGCAGCGGTACCGAGGCGACCGGCCCGCTCCGGATCTGGGCGGCAAGGTCGTCATCATCGTCGACGACGGCCTGGCCACCGGCTCCACCATGCGGGCCGCGGTGGCGGCGTTGCGCCGGCTCGGCCCTCGCCGCGTGGTGGTGGCCGTCCCCGTGGGGTCGGCCGCCACCTGCCACGAACTCGCAGCGGAGGCGGACGAGGTCGTGTGCGTGCGGACGCCGCGCACTTTCACGGCGGTCGGTCAGTGGTACCGCGACTTCGCGCCCACCACCGACGACCAGGTGGCGGACGCGGTCAGGAGCGCGCCGGGCGTCGCTTGACGGCCCCAGGCGCCTTCCTCACCTTCTGCGCCGGGCCGGGGGCGGCCGGACCCGGGACTGCGGGCGCCGCGGGCTTGGCCGCGCCCGCGGCCTCCTTCTCCACCCGTTCGGCGGCCTCGGCCAAGCGTCGCCCCAGCACGCCGCCGACTCGGGGGCTGGCCGGCGCGGGACGGGCGGCCGGCGCCGGCGGCGCCGTCGCCGCTGGCCCGGGCTCGGCCGCCGGCGCCTTCCTGGCGACCGACTTCTTCCTGACCGCGCCCGGCGCCGGGGCCTTCGCCGCTGCCGCCGCCTCTTCGCCAGGCGCCGCCTTGGCCGCCGGCGCCTTCCGAGCGATCATCTTCTTCCTGACCGCCCCCGGCGCCGAGGTCTCCGCCGCTGCCGGCGCTTCCGCCGCTTCTTCGCCAGGCGCCGCCTTGGCCGCCGGTCCCTTCCTGGCGACCATCTTCTTCTTGACCGCCCCCGGCGCCGAGGCCTCCGCCGCTGCCGGCGCTGCCGCCGCTGCCGCCGCTGCCTTCCGGGCGACCATCTTCTTCCTGACCGCCCCCGGCGCCGGGGCCTTCGCCGCTGCCGCCGGGGCCGGGGTTTCGGCGGTCGCCTCCTGCGCCGCCGCGGCTTCGCCAGGCGCCGCACTGGCCGCCGGTCCCTTCCTGGCGACTATCTTCTTCTTGACCGCCCCCGGCGCCGAGGCCTCCGCCGCCGGGGCCGGGGTTTCGGCGGTCGCCTCCTGCGCCGTCGCGGCTTCGGCAGGCGCCGCCTTGGCCGCCGGTCCCTTCCTGGCGCCCATCCTCCTCCTGACCGCGCCCCGCGCCGGGGCCTTCTCTGCCGTGGGCGGCTCGGCGGTCGCCTCGGGAGGTGCCGCCTTGGCCTCGCCCGCCTTGGCCTCGTCCGCCGTCGCGTCGGCCGCCTCCTTCGCCGGCGCTCTCCTGGTCCGCCGCATCGCCTTGGCGGGCGCCGGTTCGGGCGCGGGCGGCTCCTTCGTCAGCTCGGCGACGACCGCCTCGAGCGCGGCGAACTGCTCCAGCGTCTCCGAGGCCTGGGCCGCCGCCTGCCACGCCCGCGCCTCCGCGTAGGCGGCCCGCTCCTCGGCCAACCGGGCCCGGTCCTCGGCCACGACCGCCCGGTCCTCGGCCACGGCCGCCCGCTCCTCGGCCACCCGCGCCCGCTCCTCCGCGATGCGGACGGTCTCGTTGTCGGACACCTCCATCGGCGCCGTCGGCGGCCCAGGGCGGGCCGCCAGGACGCCGGCCCCAGGAGCTTGCTCGAGATCCTCGAGATCCTCGAGATCCGCGGTATCGCCGTCCGGGGCCGCCTCCTCGGCTTCCGGCGCGGGTTCGCCGCGCTCCGGCGGCCGCAGGCGTCCTCCGCCGGGCCGCCCACCGGATCGGCTGCGAAGGTTGAGGGGGCCGCTGGGCGGGCGACCGGCGGGGGCGGGGCGCACCGCCTGGCGGTCCATGAACTGGCGCAGCGCCTGCTCGCGCATGCTCTCGGCGGCGGCGGGGTCGGAACGGATCATGGTGTCTTCCATACCCCGCCCGAACCGTTCGGCATGGTCCCGCAACGCCATCTCGGTGACGCCGATGTCGTCGTCGCCCTCGTCCTCTTCGTCGCCCGCGCCCGACTCCCGGTCGTACTGCTCGGGAGGGCGGTACCCGAGCGGCAGGGCGTCGGGAGGGGGCGGCTTGGGGCGCCCGCCCGGGCCGACGCCGCCGCCGAACCCCAGCGCCGACCCCACCGAGCCCGTGTTGGCGGCCGCCCCCAGGAAGCCGCCGGCCTTGAACCCGGCCCGGTCTTCCTCGACCTCGCCCATGCGCCGCCGCCGCCGCCGGGCCGCCGGGTTGCGGCGCTCGGCCATCTGGGCCGCCATCTGCTCCAGGGGCGAGCCGCCCCCGAACCCGCCCATCGCTGGCCCCATTCCACCGCCACCGCCACCGCGACCACCCCCACCGCCGAAGGCGGGCGGCTGCCGCTGCTTGGAGGTCAGCCGCTCGATCTCGCGCGCCGCCTCCTTCTCGATGTCCTCGTTGTCGGTCGACGGGCCTCTGCCCTTGCCGAAGAAGTCGATGGGCACAATGTGAGTCTAGTGACAGGACACTGACTGCGGAACGGCCGCCGGCGCGGGCCGCTGGAACCGATTCGGCCGAATCCTGGAACCCGATTCGCCGCTGAGGAACCGTCCTGCCAGGGCACCCGGGGCACTGGCAGTACTACGGTCGGACCCCATGCGGACTCGACTGTGGCGGAGCGGGCGGTCACATGCGGATTAGCGCGGCGGCGATGAGGGCGGCCTTGGAGGATCTCAAGGGGCTCATGTTCCAAACCCGGCTCGCGTCCGCGTGCGAGTCGTTCCTCGTCGCCAAGCGCCTGGCGGCGCTGGGAAAGTCCCCACCGCAGGTGAGCGATGCGAACGCGGTCGTTCAGGAACTGTTCGTGTTCTTTCCCGATCACGCAACCGGGAGGCTGTACCCCTTCCGCTGGGACTGGAAGGAATCGAGGGAGTCGGGCCGGAAGACGGTCTGGGACAACACGACCCGAGGACGGGCGAACGTCGCCAGCGGCCTCTTCACCGCAGGCGATCTGAGGCAGGGTCTGGTGGCCAACGCAGCCGCCGTCCTCAGGTCCGCAGCCGACGGTCTGGCTCCTCCCGGTGGGTCGAACATCGTGGTCTGGATGGCGGCGCAGTCGTCCTGCGCCGGACTCGTTCCGATCACCATGCCGGCTGCCATGAGGCCGGTCGACGAAGCGGTTTGATCTCGCACGCGCGATCTCCCTGCCGTGCCTACTGAGAGGCGACTCCTTGCGATCCGGAGTGCGACGGAGGGGGAAACGGCGGGTGAAGGATAGCGCGCTCGCAACCGGTTGTCGAACGAGTGTTCCCCTAGTTGTCTCTCTTTCGCTGCGTCGGTCCTGGGCCGACGAGTGTGGCGGACGACCACGCCACCCGGCCGGCCTATGTCGACCTCGACGCCGGCAAGGGACGAGAACCTTCGCGTTGTCTCGGCCATGCTCGGGCTCGGGATGGCGACGGCCGTCACGGCTCCGGGGGCCCATCAGCGGGCGAAGTGCTTGAGGAGAGGTGAAGCCGCCTGAGCAGGCGGCTTCACGGCTTCGCCAGGTGATCTTGGAGAGACACCTCGTGCGGGCGCGCCTCGACGGCGACACCGAGGACGGCCGGGAGCTGCGAGGGGGCGCCGTCCGGCCTGTCCGACGCCCGCGCGAGCGGGTTCGGCGGCACTCCGAGGCCCTACTATCGAGGGGACGGGGCATTTGCGCCAGTAACTGACGCCATTGCCCGGGCCGCTGGGACTGGCGCAATTGGTCGTCACCGCAGGTAGGCAAGTCGCTTCGCGGAGGTCGTGGAACCGGTTCAGCCGAATCCTGGAACCACTATGGCGGCGGGGCAGGGGGCATCCTGGGTCCGTGAGGAACCGTGCCGCTCAGGCGTCGTCGCATGGCGGCGCGTCACCGATCCCTGTCAAGGGAGCCGCCCGGCGGACTCCGCCTCGGCGAGAAGTGCGACGTATCGCATGAGAAGCTCGATCGCCTCCCAGGCAGGCAGCTTGTCCTCGTCGCCGCTGTTCCATCGTCCGTGAGCGAGGCCGTTGCGAACCCTCGCCAGCTCTTGGAACTTGTCGATGTCGGGCCCCGCTGACGACCGAGCGAGATGCACTGCCGAGATGGCGAAGTTGAAAGCGAGGTTGCGCCAGGGCGAGTCGGCCTCCTTCGGGCTCGGCCACAGGAGCTGTTCGACCGGAAAGCCAAGCTCTTGTTCGAGATTTGCCGCGACGACCTGCTTCAGCGCCTTCGAAGCCTTGTTCGCCAGAACCTCCAGTCCAAGGAACGCGAACAGGAACCGCCGAAGGTTGTCCGTCTCAGCAAGGGCGGCCCATAGCCAGCGCGCTGGATGCTCCAGGAGGTTCTTATCGCGAGCGGGAAAACGAGAGGAGCCAGTGATCGCCGCCTCAACCGCGTCGAACGGCAGGTCGTCCCACCCCTTGCCGGCGACCTGGGCGTAGCCAACTCCCCCTGAGAGCGCCGGCACCGAGAATCCGGGCCTCCCAGGGACGAGGGCATAGGCAGACAGCCGACGGAACGCGAGCTTCGCTGGCTGCAGCCGATCCCCCAGGGCAGGGAGGAGCCTCGCCGTTGCGAGGTCGAGGGCCGTGGCCGCGTCCGCCTCGAATGCCCGCATAGACCTCAGCATGGCCTCGTGGTCCGAGGCCCACAGGTGACGGAAGTCCGGCCGGACCATCATCGGCTCCGACCTCGACAACTCGACCGTGATCCATGTCGGGTAGGTGCCCCGGATCACCTCGCTCAGATCTTGGCGCTCCAGCGCCTCGGCGGCGTATGCCTCTCGCTCCTCCATGCTTTTGGCGGCGTGCTCATTGCCAAACATGGTTTCGAGGGCAAACAGCGAAATGACTCGACCAAACCGGATCGCCTCGGCCACATCCTCCGGAACCTCGCCAATGGTGACGCTGATGGCGCTGTCCGGGACGGGCCCTGCACTGCTTGCGGACCAGCCGCGATCGCTCTGGCGATCGGTGAAGGCCCTGGTGACACCGAAAATCCTCCACACGCATAGGCGACCTTCTGTCCGGACAGCTTCGTCTGCTGCGGCATCAGCCTCGGGAACGGTCATGGCCCAGAATGCCCTGCGCTTGGTGTCGTCCCGAGCCCGGTCGGCGCCGGCGGCGACCGGGGGTAGGTACGAAGGGCAGCCGGGAGGGCAACGTTTCACCTTGCATTTCCGCTCCTCCCGCTTGGCTCCGCCCAGATCCTAAGGTTCCGTTGGTCTCGCCATTTCAATCGCTGCCTTTGACCGGTAGTCGCCGGGTAGGGGCGTCCAACCAAAGCCGATTTGCCACGTGGCCTCCAGTGACACTCGCCTTGCGGGGTCCTCCAACACGAAAGGGCTCATGTCCATCCCGTATGTCGGCTCGTGGTTGGACGCGAGGACGAGCACGAAGGCGAACGGCGGGTGAGCAATCTCCATGACCCAGGCCCAGTGGCCTGGCCCATCCGACGCCACCTGCGGGCCGATCATCCGCGAGGTCGGGCCTGCGAACAGTTCCATCCAGAGCGACATCCCCGCCGGAAGCGGCTCGCGCGCGCCGTCGAGCACGATCCGGCGGATCGCCGGGGAGTTGCCGGCCAGATCCCAGCCGCTGCTCAGGCTGCACATGCAGGACAAGACCTGGCGGACCATTGCGCCGGGTGAAACACCGCCGTCGCCTTTTCCGCCGAACTGGCCCGTGACGAACATCGGCGCGGGGCGTTCGTTGAGAACCTGCGGGTAAACGTTCTCGTCCTGCCGGAGCAGCCGCACGGCACGGACGGCCCATCCCTGGTACTCGGCGCCGTACGCCGTGCCGGTGAACGCGTTGCAGGCCGGGCACAGCGTGTACCCCCAGATGCCGCCCTGTTCGATCCTGCCGCCTGGGATGGTGTCGAGGTCCCGTCGATCGAGCCACTCGGTCAAGGTGTGTGTTGGAGCGGTTTCTACGTTCCCGGCAGCCTTCGGGGGAATGTGCTCCTTGGTCAGAGGCCCGAGGCAGCCGCACAGCCGGCACCGACCAGTGCGCTTCCGGCGAGGTAGTAGCTCAGCATCAGGCTCCTCGTAGCCGGGAGGCGCCACTTTCATGGCCTCGGCTAGGAGGAATGCGGCCTCCTGAGGACTACCTCCTGGGCCAGTGAGCACCATATCCACAGCCCAACTCAAGGCGACCCGAGCAAGGGACGCAACTAGCTCGCCCTCGTCTCGGGGGCCCTCATGAGGGTCTCGCGGCATCGCGCGACGACAGCCCGGCTCCGGTCCCGGGACGACGCGCGAGTCGCCCCGCGTTCGTGGAGCCACCAGTCGAGGAAGCTGGTTCCGTTCCGTTGCCACCTCGCGACAGCGCGGGCGAGGCTGATCTTCCTGTCCGCCGCGTAATGCGTGAGGTCGAGGAAGTCTGTCGCGTGGCAGATCATGACCTCGGCGGGCCCACCCGGGGCGATCCCGTCCGCGACCAGACGACGGTGAACCAGCTCCTCCAGCGTCATCGACATCGGCGACAGGAGCACGACGAGTGGCAGCCAGTTCATCGCGTGGGCCGGGTCACACCACCGCAACGTGGCGTAGACCTGCTCGAACTTGCAGGCGAGCTTCGCCACCGTCGCCTCGACACCCGCGCCGTCGCCTTGGGCAAGTCGCAACGTCGGGGAGAGCAGCGTGAAGTCGATGGCGAGCAGGTTCTTCCCATCCCCGACGACGTAGTCGCCCTTCTTGCCGCCAGTCACAATCTGGTCCTCGGGAATCCGGAACTCGCCGACGACATTCTGCGTGGCAGCGATCGCGTCGCCAAGTAGCGCGTGCCCGGCAGCGCCCATCCAGGTCGCCACCACGTCATAGGAAACGTCTGCCCCGCGGCCCAAGGTGCGTACGACCTCGGAGGGCACGAGGTAGCGGTTCGATGCGGTCAACCATATGGCGAACCGCCGCCCGTCCGCCGCCCGGACGAACGGGCGCTCTGCGAGCCACCCGAGGTCGAACACATCCCGAACGACGATCCGACCGTCGTTGCGCTCGACCTCGGCCTGGGCCCGCCGCACCGCTTCGTCGGGCGTGATCGTGGCAACTGACTCCCATGCCTCCTCCAACGCCCTGTCGATCCCGTCGGCTCCGCCCCAGCTCCGTGGCCCGTGTAGTTGACGTGTCGCACGCTCTGCCAAGCACCGGCTGAACCACTCGTCGAGGGTCAAGCCGTTCCGCTCCCGGAAGGCGGCGAGCCCGCGGGCAGCATCCTTCACTGAAGCGAGCGCCTGGACCAACTCTCCCGAGAGGATCGTCCAGTCGTTCGCCTCGACCGTTGACCACAGCGACATCCCCGCCAGGATGCACCACAGCTCCTGCTCCATCTCCTCCTCGTCGAGCCCCCGGTCGTCGAGGTCTGCGTGCACGACCTGGTCGTTGAGCCGCAGGGCTACCCGTGCCATGCGGGCGATCAGTTCCTCGCGACGAGCGTTCGTGAGCTTTCCCGGCTTGGACTGGGCCAGCGCGAGCTTTAGCGTGGCGACAACCGCGAGGGCGTGGAGCGGGGAGGAGGCGATCGCGGCGTGCTCCGACGGTCGTCTGTTGACCCAGGCCTGTAGCCGCTTGCGATCCTCCAGCGGCAGCCGCCAGATAGTCGGCTCCCAGAACGTCGCGCTGTCCTCGCTGTTCTCGACCTCGCCCAGGAGAGTGCTCGCAGCTTCGAGGATCAGCGTCGGATCGAATCCGCGGAGGAGCCGGGACTGTTCCTGCGCGCTGAGCGGCGCGACTCCGCAGTCTTCGACTGTCGGGAGGACCCGGACAATGCCGAGCGGCGCCTGGGATCGACTGCGGTTCACGGGCGGGGACCAATCAACTGGAGAAGCGGGTAATCACAAGGATGTTATTGGGAGGGACCGAAGTCGGTTGCCCCTTTTCCCCCGAGGGTCAGCCCAGCGAAGGCTGACCCGAGGTGGACGTCCAGGAGTTGTCGGCCGAGCCCCGACGACTCAGCGACGGCCGGCTCGGCCGACTCCGGTGCGGCGGCCGGGTCGGTCATATCGCGTCAGACGCGCCCAATGTCACACCCCCGTCGTAGGGTCCCGGGCCGCTGGAGCACAGCGTTCCGGAGCCGGGCGTGGGGCCCGTGGCCGGAGCGTGTCGGCGCCAGACGACTACAACCGAAGTGGGGAGAGCTGCCAATGAAGGCGTGGGCCGACGCGTCCATGAGCACCGAGAGCGCAGTGCGTCGAGACCGAGAGGTCCCGACCACAGGAGGCTCCCCGCCGTGCCGCACCCGTCAACGCCCTTTCTTGAACAGCTCGTCGATCTCCTTGAGCAGCGGGAGCATTCGGGTCAGCATCAGCTCCCGGTAGGCCGCCAGGGTGATGTGGGCCTGGCGCCTGGCGTGCGTCTGGTCCAGGAGCTTCCCGGCCGCCGTAGCGGCCGTGGCGATCCTCTGGAGGAGGTCGCGTCGCTCGCCGGCCGGGAGGTCGAGGATGACGCCGCCGTTGGAGAGGACGATCGCGTTGCGCCGGAGCGTTGTGGTCGTCCCGAACAGCGCCCGTATCTCGCGGTCCTTCTCCCGCCGGACGATGCGGTCGAACTCGTCGCCCATGGCCTCGCGGAGCAAGGCGTCTCCCACCTTGGAGGGCCGGGAACGGAACTCACGGAAGGCGGCGACCATCTGCGCCTCGCCCCGGCCGGCCTTGCTGTTGCTGTGCGCCCTGCGGCAGTTCGTGGCGCCGCCGCCCTCCTCGCCGTGGTGGTACTGGCGCAGCGGGCCTCGGCCGGGGTAGGCGTAGGAGAACTGCTGGCCGCACCGCCGGCAGGTCACCTGAATCTGCGTGCCCCCACTTGTCAAGGGGCCTATTGTCACCCATCGGCGCAGGTCAGCGCCGGTATGCCCAGGGGTCCCGTAGAACCGGCATCGATGCCGGTTCGCCCGGTGGACACGAGACCGGGCTCGGCGCAAGAAATCTGCGCAGGTGAGGGGAGCGAGCCGGCCAGGCCTGCCGGTAGGTCGACCTGCCAAACCAGCCGCGATGCAGGTTTGGCGAACTCCCAGTTCAGGGGCGTGTTCGGCGCTTCGGAAGCTGACCCTTCCGGGAAACCTGCATCGCGGCGGGTTCTGTCCATCGACGCGTTGCCCCCGGCACCGGCGGATGGCCTCCCGCCGGCGGCGGCCGGCGCCCACGGCATGGGGCCCCGGTGGGCATCACCGAACCAACTGACGCATGGGACTGGTCCGCGTGGCCGCGCCCGTCGAAGGCATCCCTCCGACGGAGCGAGTCACCCATGGACATCAACCCAACTGCTGTACCGCTCGACGAGCTGACCATCCCTCAGGCCATCGAGGTGGCGGTCGCCGACCTCGAAGCGACCACTGAGCAGGCCAAGACGAAGTTCCTCTACGAGGGGACCTTCGACCGCATTGAGCGCTGGTCCGCGGCCATGAGCCTGGTGCTGTGGATCGAGCTGACCGAAGCCCGCTGCCGGCAGTTCATCTTCGCCAAGACCAGGCACGGCAGGAAGCCGGCCCTCAACACGACCCGGTTCCGCAGAAGCGTCATCTGGCGGGTCTATGCCGCCCTGCGGCGGGCCGGCTACGCCGTCGTCGACCAGACCTTCCTGATCGACCTCTACTCGGACGGCGAAGCGCCGGTCATGCACGGCTACCTCGGGCGCCCGTTGACGGACCGTGAGATCGGCCGGTGCGAGCTGGCGGCTGAGACGAAGCGGCCGCGCCACGAGAACGCCTTCGCTCTCGCATGCGCCACGGCCGACACCAGCGAGATCGACGCCATCCGGCCGGCCGATGTCGACCTCGACGCCGGAACCGTGCGCCTCCACGGGTCGCACTACCGGGCGGAGCGCGTCCGGCCGCTCACGCCCTGGGGTCTCGTGGCCCTGCGCCGGAACGTCCCCGGCGCGGACCCGAACCGCAACCTCATTGCGCTCGGCCACAACTGGCAGACACGTATCTCCCAGGTCTCACAGTGCATCGACGTCGTGCTCTGCGGCGCCGGGCTGCGCCAGGACCCGCTCGTTCAGTTGCACTCGGTGCGGGCCTGGGCCGGCCTGAAGGTCTACGAGACCGAGGGCTTGGAGGCGGCGGCACGCGCCCTTGGGCTCGCCAGCCTCGACGGGACGGCCCGGGTCATCGGCGCAAACCGGCGGGAGCCGTCATGACGGACGAGAGCGGGGTCGCCAAGGTCCGCCGGGAGATGGACTCCCGGGTGGAGTCCACACTGTCGTCGAAGGAGTTGCTCGTGCTCCTGCTCCAGTCCGAGCTGATCTACGTGCTTAGCGGCCTGCTGTGGCAGCCGGAGGCGGGGACGGGCTGCCGGCCCCGCAAGCACCCTGACTGGGTCGGATGGCTGTTCTTGCCCTTCATCACCAAGGAGGGCAGCCAGCGCAAGGCCGATCGGTTCCTTCGTGACAACTGGGAACTGGTCGAGGACGCCGCCCGCCTCAGGTTCGGCGACGAGGCGATGTGGCTGGCCGGTCCCGGTTCCTTCAACCGCCACAACTTCCATCACTTCCGCCGGATCCTCCAACGCTCCGACCTGGGACCGATCATGGACGCGTACCGGGACTTCAACATCGCCGGCGCCCAGGCGTGCGGCCTCCTGAACGAGCACGAGGGCAGCGTGACGCATCCCGCCCTGAGCCGCACGGCGAACACCGATGGCAAGGTTGTCGCCTCCATCTCAAAGGCCGCCAAAGGGGCGAGGGGGCGCATCTATGGCCGCACGCCGGACGGGGAGCGGATCCTGCTCTTCACGTACCCAATGCGCTACGACCCGACCGCCGGCTGGTACCGCGTGGGCGGCGACGAGGGCAGGAATGTCGTCTTCGGCAATAAGTTCGCCCACCTGGGCATCCGCGGCGAGGACGAGAACGTCCGCTTCATGCTCGACCTGGTCAAGATCCTCGACGGTGACGAAGCGGCGGAGACCGTGCGTATGGCGCTGCGGCTCCGTGCTTACCCGTTGGTCGGCGACCGCCTCCAGGCCGTGGTGGCGGACATGGCTTGGCGCGGCGTCCACCACCGCCTGATGCTCCAGGCCGGCGTCCTGAGCGTCAGTGGCGTCCATGCGGCCGTCAAGGCCAAGGACAGCCAGCCGCGCGTGCCGAAGCGAAGCGTTGTCCAGGGCATGTGGCGCCCGGCTGGAAGCGTGACCGCCGAACCTCGGGATGTGCTGCTCCGTGACGGCCATCCGCACCTGCGGGAGGTGGATGTGGACGGCGAGATCCATGAACGCCGGCTCGACCGCGTGCAGACGAAGCGGAAGGGCCCGAGCAGACGTGATGGCGCCTACACCTGGTACAGCGTCTACGCCGTGCCCGACGACCTCGGCGGCGGGAGGATCTGGCTCCGTCACCTGGCTGACGAGGACGACCAGGACAACGGCATGAACAGGGAGGAAAACCTCCGCGTCATCTCCCCCCTGGACCCCGACTTCGCCGCCATCCACGGGCGTCGTCAGGACAGCGAGTCCCTCAACGACTTGATCGAACAGACCCTCTGGAAGAAGAGGGCCCACTCCTACGGGATCCACCGCCAATTCTGGGACCTGCTCGGGCTCGGGATGGCGATGGCCGTCACGGCTCCGGAGGCCTATCGGCGGGCGAAGCGCCGGAGGAGAGGCCAAGCCGCCTGATCAGGCGGCCGGCCAGCGTGATCTTGGAGCGACCCCTCGTGCTGGCGCGCCCCGGTGCAGGAGCGGAGGACAGCCGGGAGGCCTGGGCCGTCGTCGGGCGTGAGCGACGCCCGCGCGGGTGGTGTCAACGCCGAGTTCGGCCGCACCCCGAGGCCCTACTATCGAGGGGACGGGGCAATTGCGCCAGTAACTGACGCCATTGCCCGGGCCGCTAGCTCATCGGGTAGAGCAGGGGACTTTTAATCCCAAGGTGCGGGGTTCGAGACCCCGGCGGCCCACCGCACAAGGCCCAGTCAGAGCGTTGCAACGCACCGTCTGCGGACGCGTGCGGAAGCGCGGGAGCGGGTTGGTCGATCGGGTTCGACGCCGGCCGTGACGCTGACACCGGACGCCGGCGGCAGCGCTGGCAGGGCGGCTTCCGCACCAAGCGCGAGGCCGAGGCCGAGTTCCAAACGACAGCTCCACTAGGTCGAGCAGGGCGCCGACGCCTTCCCCAGCAACATGACGCTCGCCGACTTCGCGGTCCGGTGGCTCGCACACCAGCGGGCCCGGCTGCGCCCGCTCACCTCACCCACGATCGCTACAAGCGGCTGATGGAGCGGGAGATACTGCCCGTGGTCGGCCAGGTTCGCCTTTCGAAGCTGCGGCCCGCGCACGTGCAGCAGGTGCTCGACCACATCGGCAAGAAGGGGCCGCGCCCCGCACCGTGCTGCAAGCCCGGGCCGTGCTCGGCTCCGCCGTCAGCACCGCGGTGGCGTGGGGCCTCGTGACCGTCAACCCGGTTCGCTCCGTGAAGCCGCCTCGGATAGAGCGGGCGCGCCTCACAATCCCCACCGGCGACCAGCTGCGCAGCCTCATCGCCGCGGCGAGGGCGACCATATGGGAGGCGCCGATCATCCGGCCGCGTGCGGGCGACTCGCACCCTGCAGCGTTCGCCGGACCGCACGCTGCAGTTCTTCGACCCCAAGACGACACGCGCACGGCGGGAGATCGTCCTGCCGGCCTTCGTCCCGCCGATCCTGCTCGAACACGGCAAGACGCGGGCCGAGGG
>Ga0187892_10006564_pt1 | contig 17186 bp, 18 predicted proteins | sample MA1701073metaG_FD_139345 | JGI IMG/M metagenome (GOLD analysis project Ga0187892, IMG submission 139345) | Bio-ooze microbial communities from a basaltic lava cave in the Kipuka Kanohina Cave System on the Island of Hawaii, USA - MA170107-3 metaG ... | reverse complement strand
GGTGGTGGCAGCGGCCGACGAGCTCGGCCGAAACGTAGCCTGACGACCGATGCCCCGGTTGCGAACGGCCACCCTCGCGCTGGCCCTGGTCGTCGCCGCCTGTGGGGGAGGAGGCGGGCGGGGCTGGCGGCGGGGGCGACGCGTCCGAGATCGTCGGCGAGTGGCGGCCCATGGCGGCCGCCCCGATCGCAGGCCGGACGTCGGCCGCCTCGGCCTGGACAGGTCGCGAGCTGGTGATCTGGGGCGGGATCGTCCCCCTTTCCGGCGCCGGGAGCCAGACCCGCATCGAGAGCCCGGCCGACGGCCACCGCCTGGACCCCTCCTGATCGTCAGCAGCCGCCTCCGCCCGGATTGGGCCGGTCGGGGATGCTCGGGTCGACGACCTCGATGTGGACGTGAGGCCAGGCCGGCTCGGCGGTGCGGAACTCGTCCACCTGCGACTCGAAGGGCAGCTGCGTGGCCCTGGGCGCCAGCACGGTCTCCCCGGCGGTGACCCGGTCGCCGGGACGCACCTGGAGGCCGTCGATGTGGAGGACCTTGACCTCCCAGCCCCGGTGCGCGTCGGGCTCGATGACCACGTAGTCGTCGGCGATGCGGCAGTAGAGGATGTAGCCGCCGCCCCGCAGCACCCGGCCGGTCACCGGGGAGCGGATCTCGGCTACGGGGTCGACCACCACGTCGGCCGCCGTCTGCCCAGGTGTGCCCCGCTCCCGGTCCTCCATCATGAGGGGCGAGGCCGCCCCCGCCACCGTCTCCATCTGCTGGGCCCCGTCGTGGTTGGCCTGGTGGAACCCGACCCGCTCCACCCGCAGCGCGGGGTGGACCAGGGTCACCCCGCGCACCGTGGCGAAGGGCGAATAGGCCTGCTCGTGGACGATCCGGGGCGGAGGCGGCGGGAGCGTGGTGGGTGGGGCCGGCCCGGTCAGGGCCGCCTCCCCCCCGGCTGCGCTCACGCACGCCGACGCCGCCAGCAGCAAGGCCGCGGCCGGCACCAGCCTGCCCATCTCCCCCAGCCTCCCCATCCCGACGCTGACGGTACCGGAGCACCTGCCGCTACGGGTGCCGCCTACCCTGGCCGGGAGTGGCCGATGTCGTGGTCATGACGTTCAACATCCGGACGGATCGGGGCCTCGACGGGCGGGACTCCTGGTGGTTCCGGCGGAAAGCGACGGTCGAGACCGTCCGCACGGTCGCGCCGGATGTGGCCGCCCTCCAGGAGGTTCGCCGCTTCCAGCTCCGTTACCTCAAGGCCGAGCTGCCCGAGTACGGGTTCCTCAGCCTGGGCCGCGGCAACGGCCGCCAGCGGGGCGAGCACTGCCCGATCCTCTACCGCCACGACCGCTTCTCGGTCGACCGGTGGGACGTCCGCTGGTTCTCAGAGGACCGCTCCGGCCGCATCGCCACCATCGCCCGCCTGTCCGACCGCGGCGACGGCACGTCCTTCAGCGTGGCCAGCACCCACCTCGACCACCGCTCCGCGGAGATCCGCATCACCAGTGCCGCCACCCTGGCGCTGTGGGCCCGCACCCGGACGGGCCCGTGGATCGTGATGGGCGACTTCAACGCCACCGCTGTCGACCCGAGCGTGGCCAGTCTCCTCGCCACCGGCCTGCGGGACGCCCTCGCCCACCTGCCCACCCGCGGCGCGGGGGCCGCCACCGCCCACGCCTTCAGCGGCCGCCAGGACGGCGACCGTATCGACCACGTTCTCGTCTCCTCCGGCTGGGCCGTCCTCGAGGCCGCCATCGTCCGCACCATGCCCGGCGGCAAGCTGCCCTCCGACCACTGGCCGGTGATGGCCCGCCTGCGCCGCTGCGACGGAAGTGATGTCTGCGGGTGACCTCAGAGGTCACCCAGCGACATCAGTTCGGGCCGGTGCACGGGCGGCGCCGCTGCGCGACGCTGGGGTCCGGGAGGAATGGTGATGGGCGGCATCTTCGTCAGCTACCGCAGGGAGGACGCCCGCGGCCACGCACGCTCGTTGAGCGACGCCCTGAGCGCGCGCTTCGGGGCTGAACGGGTCTTCCGCGACGTCGAGACGATCGCCCCCGGTGTCGACTTCCCCGACGCCATCGCCGCCGCCCTCGACCGCTCCGACGTCTTCCTGGCCGTCATCGGCGACAAGTGGGTGACGGCCGAGAAGGACGGCCGCCGGCGTCTCGACGACCCCGACGACTACGTCCGCCGGGAGATCGCCACCGCCCTCCAGAAGGACATCCGGGTCATCCCCGTCCTGCTCGAGGCCACCACCATGCCCTCTCGCGACGAGCTGCCGGCCGATCTGGCCGAGTTGGCCGACCGCAACGCCATCCGCCTCACCGACGACACGTGGGACGAGGGGATCGACCGCCTCGTCGAGACCATCCAGCCCGGCCGGGCCAGACGCACGCGCCACCGGCCCAGCCGGGTGGCGGTCGGCATCGGGGTGGGCGTCCTCGCCGTGGCCCTGGTGACGTTCGCCCTGCTCCTACGGCCGGACGGCAACGGTGACGGTGGTGGCGGCGGCGGCGGGGACATCGCGCCGCCCAGCGTCGTCCGGGGCGAGGTCGACCTGGAACTGTCACCGGCCGCGGGCCGGCCCGGCACGGTCGTCACCGTCCAAGGATCTGGCTTCCAGCCCGACGAGCGGGTGGAGATCCGGTTCTTCACCGACATCGTGGCCCGGGTCCGGGTCGACGACCGGGGCGCCTTCGCAGGTGAGACGTTCACCGTCCCCGACACGCCCTTCCGCCGCCCCACCGAGGTCTTCGCCACCGGCGAGCAGAGCCTGCGCACCGCCCGGGCCACGTTCACGGTGCAGTAGGCGAGCGCTTGTCGAGCCACCGGCGCAGGCCGGCGGCGTTGGAGTGGATCCCGTTGAGGATCTCGACCCGCTCGTGACTGGCCCCGAAGCGGGCGGCGAGAGCCTCTTCGACGTCGGTCTCGCCCCGCCACGCCCGCTCGGCCACGCCGGCCCACTCCCGAAGGGCCTCGGCCGCCTCGGCCAGGGCGTCGGCCGGAGGGTCGGGCAGGACCCCGTAGTGGGCCAGGGCCAGGGCCGACGGGCGCCGCTCGCCGAAGCGGCGCAGCGACGACAGGGCCAGGTCGAGATCGAAGTCGGGAGGAGGGGTGGCGGGCCGAAGCACGCCCACGTCCGGCAGCTTGACCCCCACTGCGTCGCCGACGAACAGCAGGCCGCTGCCTTCGTCGTGGAGGGCCAGGTGGTGCTTGGCGTGGCCGGGCGAGTGCACGGCGGTGAGGGTCCCGGCGGCATCGCCGTCCTCCAGGGCCACGATCCGCTCCGCCGCGGTGGGCGTGAGCCGGCCATAGAGCGAGTCGAGCAGGTCGCCGTAGACCCGGCCGGCGGAGTCCACCAGGCGGGCCGGGTCGGCCAGGTGGCGGGCCCCGAGGGGGTGGACGTACACCGTCGCCCCGGGGAAGGCCGTCGCCACGTCGCCGACCCCGCCGGCGTGGTCGAGGTGGATGTGGGTGACGACCACCCCGGCCAGCCCGTCGGGACCGACGCCGAGCTCATCGAGGGCGGCCAGCAGGGCCGGCACCGACGACTGGCTGCCGGTCTCGACCAGCATCGGCGGCGGGCCTTCCACCAGGTAGCCGGCCGTCACCCGCTCCCAGCCGCCCAGGAGTGTGTCGATCTGGAAGACACCGGAGGCGACGGGCGTGAGCATCAGCCCTGCACCTGCGTGGCGAGCTCGTGCAGGGGGATGTCGACGTCGATGCGGACCATCGGCGGCCGAGGCTATCGGTGGGCCTTTGGCGGGTAGGACACTGCCGTGGCGCCCGCAATCGAGACAGCCGCCCCCCTGGTCCCCACCCCGCCCGCCCTGGCGGCGTTGCGGGATGCGGCGGCCGGCTGCCGGGCCTGCCCCCTGTGGGAGCGCGGCACCCAGACCGTCTTCGGCGAGGGCGCGGCCGGGGCCCGGGCCCTCTTCGTGGGCGAGCAGCCGGGCGACCGCGAGGACGTCGAGGGCCGGCCCTTCGTGGGCCCCGCCGGCCGCCTGCTCGACGAGGCGCTGGTGGCAGCCGGCATCGACCGCGCCGACGTCTACGTCACCAACGCGGTGAAGCACTTCAAGTGGGAGGCCCGGGGCCAGCGGCGGATCCACCAGCGCCCCGCCGCCCCCGAGGTCACCGCCTGCCGGCCCTGGCTGGAGGCCGAGATCGAGGCCGTCCGGCCCGAGTTGGTCGTGTGCCTGGGGGCGACCGCGGCGCAGGCGCTGCTCGGCTCGTCCTTCCGGGTGACCAAGCAGCGAGGCCAGTTCGTGGAGGGTCTCCTCGGCCCGGTGGTCACCGCCACCATCCACCCCTCGTCGATCCTCCGCGCCCCCGACGAAGCCGCCCGACGAGTAGCCATGGACGGCTTCGTGGCCGACCTGCGGGCCGTGGCTCAGCGGCTGGGCGGCGACCGCTCTACAGGCTGATCTACAGGCCGTATACTCGGGCATGGCAACACCGGTACCGACACGGTTCACCGACGAGGAGCTTGCGCTCATCGACCAGCTCGTTTCGGAAGGAGTCGGCGAGAGTCGCTCAGCCGTGATTCGACGAGGGGTGCACCACCTGGCCGACTCGGTACGCCGCGCACGCGTCGGTGCGACCATTGCTGCTTCGTATCGCGACAGACCCCAGACACCCGAAGACGACGAGTTCGCCATGGCGAGCGCCATCGCGCTCACCGAGGCTGAGCCTTGGTAGCCCAAGCCGAGCTGTGGCTGATGGAGACCCCCAACGAGAAGCGCCGGCCTGTGCTGGTCGTTTCTCGGGACGACGTCGTTCCGGCCTTGAACAACGTCGTGGTTGCGCCCGTGACGAGCACGATCCGCGCCATCCCTACCTGCGTACCGGTCGGTCCCGACGAAGGCGTCGACCACGACAGCGTGGCGACGTTCGACAACCTCGCGGCGGTGCCAAAGTCAGTCCTCACGGCACGGCTCGGCGCCCTCGGTCCCGGGGGTCGACGCAGCATCTGCGACGCCCTCCGAGCCCTCGCCAACTGTTGACCTTGATCTCCTGTTTCGTCGGCAACCGTAGGGCAGCGCGGGGCGGTTCCGTCAGCGGCTGCCGTGATGAGCGTGGGAGAATGCGGGGAGACGATCGGAGAGGCGGAGGTGGCGCGTGACCAATCGCATCGATCAGCCACGAGCGTTCGACCTGGTGGGCAACCCCATCCTGGTGGGAGGGGTGGGGACGGGCTTCGAGGCGACGCTCAACTTCCGGGTCCACGAGGGCCACGACGAGGTCAGGGGGTTCTTCAACGTCGGTGGCGGCACGGGGGAGCACGGGCAGTACCAGCTTCAGGTGGACGTGTCAGGGGCCGCCTTCACCCTCGACCGGGTCTTCGTCGAGGTGTTCGAGGTGAGCGCCAAGGACGGGTCGGAGGTCAACAAGGTGATCGTCCCGGTCATCCTCGGCACCCAGATCGTGGCTGGCTACATCGGCTATCGAGAGCACGTCGTCCAGCCCGGCGACACCCTGTTCGGCATCGCCGAGACCCACTACGGCAACGGGGCCGACTACCCCCTCATCGTGCGGGCCAACCCCACGCAGATCAGCGACCCCGACCTCATCTTCCCCGGGCAGGTGCTGAAGATCCCGATCGGGGCGTGAACCGTGATCCGGCTGAGGCCCCAGCCGCTGGACACCAGGGCGGACGTGCAGGCCGCCCTCCAGATGGCCATCCAGCTCGAGCTGTCGACTCTGCCGCCCTACCTGTACGCCCTCTATACGCTGCGGCAGGGCACGAACGAGCCCGCCCGCAGCCGCATCTCCGCCATCGTCAGGGAGGAGATGACCCACATGGCGCTGGCGGCCAACATCCTCAACGCCATCGGTGGGAGCCCGGTGCTGGCCGACCCCGCGGTGGTCCCCGTCTACCCGGGGCCGCTCCCCTTCGACATCGGCGCTGAGGATGGCCGACCCTTCGTCGTCTCCCTCCTGCCCTTCGGGACCGCCGCCATGGGGCAGGCCATGCGGATCGAGGAACCCGAGGACCCGATCGAGTTCCCGTCCGTCGCCGCCTTCCCGGTCGCCTTCCAGACGATCGGCCAGTTCTACGCCGCCCTCGACAAGGCCCTGGGCACGCTCAAGCCCACCGACTGGGCCGACCCGGCCCGCAACCAGTTGGCCGACCACCCGTTCTTCCCGGGAGAGCTGTTCCCAGTGGCCGGGCCGGCCGACGCGTCCAAGGCCATCGAACGCATCGTCTCCGAGGGCGAGGGCACGCCCAAGACGCCGCTCGACTTCGAGGGCGAGGTGTCCCACTACTACCGCTTCGAGGAGATCCGCAGGGACCAGCTGCTGGAGAAGGACGCTTCGGCCAGGAACGGCTTCCGGTGGGGCGAGGCCCTCGGCGTCGACTGGGGCGCCGTCGTGCCCGCCATCGCCGACCCGGGTGCGCACGACTTCTCCACCGACGCGCCCGCTCAGGCTGCCCAGGACGCCTGCGACCGGGCCTTCACGGTCATGCTGGGGGAGCTCCAGCGGGCGCTCAACGGGGAACCGGGCCGGCTCGGCAACGCGGTGCGGGCCATGTTCGACCTGACGATGGCGGCGCGGGCCGCGCTGGCGGTGCGGCTCGACGGCAGCGAGAAGGTGGCCGGGCCCGCCTTCCGGTTCCGCCCCGAGCTGGGCTGAGGGAAAGGGGAGGCGGTGTCGGTGCTCGACACCCCGCGGATCTACTTCCGCGGGCAGATCACCTGGGACCCGATGGTCACCAACAACTACGACCAGCTCTACGACCTCGACACCGGCAAGCCCAAGCTGAGCGGTGGCACGGTGGCCGACTACCGCGAGCAGGCCCGCCAGACCATCGTCCAGGGCAACTGGAACGTGCACGGCACCCACCGCTCGACGTTCGTCGAGACCACCGTCAGCGGCGTCGAGCTGGGTCGGGGCCCCCGGGTCGACGACCCGCTGGTCGGCGTGCCGGTGACGTTCGCGGGCATGCTCGTCGACCTCGACCCCTACGGGGCCACGTCGTCGCAGTTGTTCTTCGACTCCGTCAGCGTGGGGATCGACGGCGGCTGCCAGATCCGGGCACTGCGCAACGGCCCCCTGGTCGCCCGCCGCATCAACTTCGCCCGCAACCCGGGATATCGCGTCATCGCCGGGGTGGCCTCGGTGGTGTGGCAGGGCTCGTTCGCCAATGGCGACCGGCTCGCCGTCCGCCCTCACCGGTCGCCGGTGCTCGACGCCCTGGCCGAGCTGCTCGAGACGGGACGGGCCCAGGGCCTGACGTTGCGGTTCAACGCCTACCGCACCGCCTACTACGGCACACCCCAGCCCACCGACCAGGATCCCGAGAACCTGGCTGCGCAGGTCGCCGCCGGTGGCTTCCACCCCAACCCGGCCCGAGGCGTGATGGTGGGAGTGATTGGTCCCTGGTTCGAGGGCGAGCCGCCGTCGGTGCCGGGCGACCGGGTCCTGGCCCGGGCGCCCCGCAGCCCGGTGAGCACGGCGTTCGCCAAGGTCGCCGGGAACCGGCTCACGATCGACCTCGCCAACAGCGTGCCCGAGACCGGCTTCGACCTGGTCAAGGCCGACCTGGGCCCCCTCGACGTGGTGGCCCGCACCGCGGGCGGCGACGTCACCGTCGCCACCCTGCTCTACGACCGGTACGGCACCGCCGCCTACAACGCCACCAGCGGCCTCGTCGACCTGCCGCTGGACGAGGCCGGGGCGGCGGCGGTGGCGGGAGGCGACCTGGAGGTCCGGGCCGCCAGCGGTGCGCCCCTCCTGCGGGAGCAACCCCTCACCGTGTGTGCCGACCAGGCCAACGTCTACCTGGAGGAGGGCGAGGGAGCGGCCGTGCGGCTGCGGGTGTTCGAGCGGGGCGCCCGGCCGTCGTCGCCGGCGTCGGTGATGCTCGTCGAGGTCGGCGGTGGCACCTCGCTCCCGTCGAGCGTCGTCACCGATGCGGCCGGCGAGGCCACGGTCCCGGTCACCGGCGCCACCGCGGGGAGCTGGACGTGGATCGCGGTGCCGTGGCGTGGGCAACCCCCTCCACCGCCGGCGAACCTGGTTCCCGACCAGAACGAGTACTTCACGCTACGGGTCACGCCCGCCGACGCCGCCATCGCCGCCCTCGACCCGACGTGGCAGAACGTGTACGACAACGTCCTGCGCGACTGGGAGGCGCTGGCACCGTGCATGGACAACTGGCTGCGGCTGGGCGACGAGGCGCAGTGCCGGGCCTACGCGCCGCTGATCAAGGCCCTCACCAGCCGGGCCCGCTTCGACGACTTCCGCTACATGCCGGTGACCCGCGACCTGAGCCGGGGCCAGCGCGCGCTGCTCCACCGCTGGTGCGACACGGTGACGCCGGCCGGGCCCCAGCCAGCCGCGACCGCCGCCCCCCGCCCTCGGCGTGACCCGTTCGGTCGCGGCTTCTGACCTGAGGCGGCCCCTCGCCGCCGGCATCGGCGTGGCCGGGCTGGCCGTGGCCGGCCTGGTGGTGGCCGAGGCCCTGGACATCGGCGTGCTGGTCGACCCGGGTGGCGCCATGGGCACCTCCGGGCCGGCGGCGCTCGTCGGTACGGCCTTGCTGGTGGCCGACGTCATCCTGCCCGTGCCGTCCAGCCTGGTCATGGTGGCCCACGGGGCCCTGTTCGGGGTGGTCCTCGGAACAGTCCTCAACCTGGCCGGCCGCACGGCCGGCGCCCTCGCCGGGGTCATGGTGGGAGGCTGGTGTCTAAGCCCTCCTGCGGGGGTCGGCCGCCCTGCTGGCGGCCACCTCGCCGCGCAAAGGTGCTGTTCAGAGGCAGGCCGGCGGCCTCGGCGCGTAGCGCCGCACGCGAAAGGCACCAGCCTCGCGGGCCGGGCCCTGGCCGCCCGCCCCGAGTCCCGGTTGGTGGAGCGGTGGGGGCTGGCGGCAGTGGTCGTCACCCGCCCCGTTCCGGTCCTGGCCGAGGCCACCGTGGTGGCGGCCGGCGCGGCCGGGATGCGCACCGCCTCGGTGGTGGCTGCGGCCGCCCTGGGATCGGTGCCGGAGGCGCTGCTCTACGCGGTGGTGGGGGCGGCGTCGCCCACGCTCGCCGCCGGCGGGCTGGTGTTGGTGGGCGTGCTCGTCCTGGCCACCGCCGTCGGTGCCGCCGGTCGGTCGGCTCGGCCTCGGCGCCATACAGACGGTGTCACCACGCCGAACACGTGAGATGGATCGGTTCCAGCGGTACGCGGGCGTGGCCGCCGTCACCGTTCTGTGGACCACCTTGCTGGCGGCGAGCGCCGTGGCCCGCTTCGACCTCCTCGGGCCGGAACCCCTGAGCTACCTGGGCAGCCAGCGGGCCTCGGCAGGGCTCTTCACCGTCGGGCTGGCCGTGGGCGCCTTCCTGCTGATGGCCTTCCACCGTGACGTGCGCCGCCGGTTCGGGGTGTCGCCCGGCTTCTCGGTGGCGATGCTCGCCGGCCTGGCCGGCCAGCTCGTGGCCGCCTTCGTCCCGATCGGGGGCTCGCCGGCGGAGCACCGGGCCCACACCACCAGCGCCCTGGTCCTGGGCGCCTCGCTGCCGCTGCTCATGTGGCGGTTCGCCGCCGCCCAGCCTCGGGGCCGCTGGCGCCGCCGCAGCTACGTGCTGTTCTGGGTCGAGGTCGCCGCCTGCGTCGCCGGGCTCTGGCTTTCGGCCCGGTCGGTGGCCCCCCTCGCCGAGATCCTGCCCGCCGCCGTGTTCCACACGTGGGTGGTGATCGTCACCGTTCGGAACATCCCGTCGGGGATCTACCCGGCCGCCCGCGCCGCCCCGCTGGCCCCGTCCGAGGCGCTGAGGTCGACGTAGACCTCGCCGCCCCCGGCCACGAACTCGTCGGCCTTGTCCCGCAGGCCCGCTTCCACGTAGTCCCGCACGTCCTGGCTGATCCGCATGGAGCAGAACTTGGGACCGCACATGGAGCAGAAGTGGGCTGTCTTGGCCGGGGCGGCGGGAAGCGTCTCGTCGTGGAAGGCGCGGGCCGTGTCGGGGTCGAGGGCCAGGTCGAACTGGTCCTCCCAGCGAAACTCGAAGCGGGCCGACGAGAGGGCGTCGTCCCACTCCTGGGCCCGGGGGTGGCCTTTGGCCAGGTCGGCAGCGTGGGCCGCGATCTTGTAGGCGATGACCCCCTGCTTCACGTCGTCGCGGTCGGGCAGCCCGAGGTGCTCCTTGGGGGTGACGTAACACAGCATGGCCGTGCCGTACCAGCCGATCATGGCCGCCCCGATGGCCGACGTGATGTGGTCGTACCCGGGGGCCACGTCGGTGGTGAGCGGGCCGAGGGTGTAGAAGGGCGCCTCGTGGCACAGCCCCAGCTGGAGCTCCATGTTCTCCTTGATCTTGTGCATGGGGACGTGCCCCGGCCCCTCGATCATCACCTGGACGTCGTGGCCCCAGGCGACCTCGGTCAGTTCGCCGAGGGTGGCCAGCTCGGCCAGCTGGGCCTCGTCGTTGGCGTCGTAGACCGAGCCCGGGCGCAGGCCGTCACCGAGGGAGAAGGCCACGTCGTAGGCGGCCAGGATCTCGCACAGCTCCTCGAAGTGGTCGTAGAGGAAGTTCTCGCGGTGGTGGGCCAGGCACCAGGCGGCCAGGATCGAGCCGCCCCGGCTGACGATGCCGGTCTTGCGGGCGGCGGTCATGGGCACGTAGGCGAGGCGCACGCCGGCGTGGACGGTGAAGTAGTCGACCCCCTGCTCGCACTGCTCGACGATCGTGTCCCGGTAGATCTCCCAAGTCAGCGCGGCGGGCTGGCCGTCGACCTTCTCCAGGGCCTGGTAGATGGGCACGGTGCCGATGGGTACGGGCGAGTTGCGCACGATCCACTCCCGGGTGGTGTGGATGTCGGCCCCGGTCGAGAGGTCCATGACCGTGTCCGCCCCCCACCGGGTGGCCCACGTGAGCTTGTCGACCTCCTCGGCGATGGAGGACGTCACTGCCGAGTTGCCGATGTTGGCGTTGATCTTGACCAGGAACTTGCGCCCGATGCACATGGGCTCGGACTCGGGGTGGTTGACGTTGGCGGGCAGGATGGCCCTGCCCCTGGCAATCTCGTCCCGCACCAGCTCAGGGGCGAGGCCCTCGCGGGTGGCGACGAAGGCCATCTCCGGCGTGACCTCGCCCCGGCGGGCGTAGTGCATCTGGGTGACGGTGCGGCCGGGCCTGGCCCGGAGGGGCTCGATGGGTGGGGTGGCGGCGGCGGCGGGCGCATCGGCAGGCCGGCGGCGGCGGACGGCGGCCCGTCCGTCGTCACGGGCGGTGGGGCGGCGACCCTCGTACTCCTCCACGTCGTCGCGGCCGAGGATCCACGGGCGGCGCAGGGGCGGGAGGCCGGTGGCGGGGTCGTGGTCGGGGCCGGCCGGTCCGCTGGTGTCGTACAACCGGGCGCTCGAGCCGTCGGTGAGGTCGACCTGGGTGAACGGGACCCCGTCGACGTAGACCTTCTGGCGCATCCTCCCAACCCTATAGGGGAGGCCCCCCAGGTAACGTCCGATCGATGACCTCGCCGTTCGTCGCCGCCTGCCGCGGGCAGGCCGTCGAACAGACGCCGGTGTGGTTCATGCGGCAGGCGGGGCGGTCGTTGCCCGAGTACCGGGCGGTGCGGGCCGAGCACGGGATGCTCGACATCGTCCGCACGCCCGAGCTGGCGGCGGAGGTGACCCTGCAGCCGGTACGGCGGCTGGGCGTCGATGCGGCGATTCTCTTCTCCGACATCGTCGTGCCGCTGGTCGGCGTCGGCATCGACCTGGAGCTGGCGGCAGGGACAGGGCCGGTCATCGCCGAACCCTTCCGCACCGTCGCCGACGTCCGCCGCCTCCGGCCCCTCGAGCCCGAGGCCGACATCCCCTACGTGCTCGAGACGGTGCGGCTGCTGGTCAAGGAGCTCGACGTCCCCCTAATCGGCTTCGCCGGCGGGCCCTTCACGCTGGCCAGCTACCTGATCGAGGGCGGGCCGTCGAAGACGTACGCCCGCACCAAGGCCCTCATGCACACCGACCCGGCGATGTGGTCGGGCCTCGTCGACGCCCTGGTCGACATCGCCGTCGCCTCACTGCGGGCCCAGGTCGAGGCGGGGGCGGCGGCCGTGCAGGTCTTCGACTCGTGGGTCGGGCAGCTGTCCCCGCCCGACTACAAGCGGTTCGTCCTGCCCGCCAGCCGCCGGCTGTTCGAGTCGCTGGCCGACCTGGGCGTCCCCCGCATCCACTTCGGCGTGGGGACGGGCGAGCTGCTCCCCCTTCTGCGCAACGCCGGGGCCGACGTGGTGGGCGTCGACTTCCGGGTGCCCCTCGACATGGCCCGGGCCCGGCTCGGCCCCGCCACGGCCGTGCAGGGCAACCTCGACCCCTCCCGCTGCCTGGCGCCATGGGAGTCGGTGGCCGACGGGGTGCGGGACGTGCTCGCCCGCAACGGCGGCCGGCCCGGCCACATCTTCAACCTGGGCTGGGGCGTGTTGCCCGAGACCAACCCCGACGTCCTGCGCCGCATCGTCGACCTCGTGCATGCCGGCTGACGTCGGCGTCCTCGTTCTGGCCTACGGCACCCCGGCCACCCCGGCCGACGTGGAGGGCTACTACACCCACGTCCGCCGGGGGCGGCCCCCCACGCCCGAGCTTCTGGCCGAGCTGCAGGGCCGCTACCAGGCCATCGGCGGGACATCGCCCCTGCTGGAGCGGACCCGGGCCCAGGCCGACGGTTTGGCCGCCGCCTTGGGCGCGGGGTGGCGGGTCGAGCTGGGCATGAAGCATGCAGCCCCGTTTCTCGAGGACGGGGTGGCGGCCCTTGCCGCGGCGGGCGTGGAGCGCCTGGTCGGCCTCGTCCTCGCCCCCCACTACTCCCGTTTCTCGGTCGGGGAGTACGCGGCCCGGGCCGAGGCGGCGGCCGCGGGAGCCGGGCTCCACGTGGCCATGGTCGAGTCGTGGCACCTGGAGGAGGGCTACCTCGACCTGCTGGCCGGGTTCGTGAAGGACGGCCTGGCCGAGTTGGGGGCGGGGGCGGAGGTCGTGTTCACCGCCCACAGCCTTCCCGCTCGCATCCTCGCCGCCGGTGACCCCTACCCGGCCCAGCTGGAGGAGACGGCGGCGGCGGTGGCCGAACGGGCAGGCGTGCGCGACTGGTCGGTCGGGTGGCAGAGCGCGGGCCGCACACCCGAGCCGTGGATCGGCCCCGACGTGCTCGACGTGGTGCGCTCCCGGGCGGCCGAGGGTTCGGCTGGGGTGCTGGTGTGCCCGGCCGGCTTCGTGTCCGACCACCTCGAAGTCCTCTACGACCTCGACGTCGAGGCCTCGGCTCTGGCCGCCGACCTCGGCCTGCCCTTCGCCCGCACCGGCATGCCCAACGACCACCCGCGGCTCTGCTCGACCCTGGCCGGGGTGGTGCGCCGCCACGCTCGTCTGCATGGGTGACGGCGTCGCCGTCCTGGGCGGCGGCATCACCGGGCTGGCTACCGCCTGGTGCCTGCGCCAGACCGCCCCAGACCTGGCTGTCGCGCTCTACGAGGCGGGCGACCGGCTCGGGGGCAAGATCCGGACTGCGTCGCTGGCGGGCGTGCCCGTCGAGGAGGGCCCCGACACCTTTCTGGCCCGGGTGCCGTGGGCGGTGGAGCTGTGCCGGCGGCTGGGCTTGGAGGACGACCTCGTCGAGCCCGCCACCAGCCGGGCCTACGTGTGGGCCCGGGGCGCCCTCCGCCCCCTCCCGCCGGGGACGGTGCTGGGCGTGCCCGCCCGCCTCGGCCCGCTGGCCCGCAGCGGCATCGTCTCGCCTGCCGGCCTGGCCCGGGCCGCCTTCGACCTGGCCCTGCCCCGCCGTTCCCAGGGCGAGGACCCATCGGTGGCGGTGGTCGTGGGTGGCCGGTTCGGGCGGGAGGTGGTCGATCGGCTGGTCGAGCCGCTCATCGGGGGCATCCATGCCGGGCGGGCCGACCGGTTGAGCCTGACCGCGGTGGCGCCTCAGGTCGCGGGCGCGGCCGCCTCCAACCGGAGCCTGATGGTCGGCCTGCGGCGAATGGCCCCCAGTCCGGGGGGGCCCGTGTTCCTCGCCGTGCGGGGCGGCATGGGCCGGCTGGTAGACCGGCTCGTCGAGCGGCTCGACGGCGTCGAGGTCCGCCTCCGCACGCCGGTTTCGTCGCTCGACGAGTTGGACGCCGGGGCGGTGGTCTGCACCCTCCCTGCTCCCGCCGCAGCCCGGCTCCTGCCCGGCCCCGCCGCCGCCGACCTGGCCGGCATCCCCTGCGCCTCGGTGGCGACCGCCACCCTCGCCTACCCCGAGTCGGCCCTGGCCCGGCCCCTCGACGGCAGCGGCTTCCTCGTCCCCGGGATCGACGGCCGGCTGATGACGGCGTGCACGTGGACGTCGGCCAAATGGCCGGCGTCGAAGCCCGAGGGGCTCGTACTCCTGCGGCCGTCGGCGGGCCGCGCGGGCGACGACCGGGCCCTCAGCCTCGACGACGACACGCTGGTCGACCGGTTGCACGCCGAGCTGGTGGACGCCATGGGACTGCGGGCCCGGCCGGTGGCGTGGCTGGTCAGCCGATGGCCCTCCGCCTTCCCGCAGTACGACGTCGGTCATCAGGCCCGGGTGGAGCGCATCGACGCCGCCCTGCCGCCGGGCGTGGTACTGGCCGGGGCCCCGTACCGGGGTGTGGGCATCGCCGCCTGCATCCGCGATGCCGAGCGGGCGGCCGCCAAGGCGGTGGCGGCCGTAGGGTTGACGGCATGATCCCCGTCCGATCCCCCTACGACGGCACGGAGCTGGGGCGGGTGCCGGCGTGCGGGCCCGAGGACGTCGACCGGGCCGTGGCCGCCGCCGGGGAGGCCCTGCGCACCGACCCCCTGGCGCAGTGGCGGAGGGCCGAGATCCTCGACCGGGCCGCGCAACTGCTGGCCGCGCGGGTCGACGACTTCGCCCGTAGCATCGCCGGCGAGGCGGCCAAGCCCCTGAAGACGGCCCGAGTGGAGGCCCAGCGGGCGGTGGCGACGTTCACGTTCGGGGCGGTGGCGGCCCGCACGCTGGCCGGCGACATGGTGCCGGTTGACGCGGCCAGGATCGGCGAGGGCCGGGTGGCCTTCACCCTGCGGGTGCCCATCGGAGTGGTGGGGGCCATCACCCCGTTCAACTTCCCGCTCAACCTCGTGGCCCACAAGCTGGCCCCCGCCATCGCCGCCGGCTGCCCGGTGGTGCTCAAGCCCGCCTCGCAGACGCCGCTGACCGCGATCGCATTGGCCCGGCTCCTGGTCGAGGAGTGCGGCCTCCCGGCCGGGTACCTGCACGTGGTCACCGGATCGGGCGCCACGGTGGGCAACGCTGTGGTCGAGCACCCCGGCATCGCCTACCTGAGCTTCACCGGATCGGGCGAGGTCGGATGGGAGCTCAAGGCTCGGGCCGGGCGCAAGAAGGTGGCCCTCGAGCTGGGCAACAACTCGCCGGTCGTCATCGAGGCCGATGGCGACTGGGACCGGGCCGCCCGCACCATCTCCGTCGCCGGCTTCGCCCACGCCGGCCAGTCGTGCGTGTCGACCCAGCGGGTGTTCGTCCACGCCGACGTGGCCGACCGGTTCTGCTCGGCCCTGGCCAAGCTGGTCGACGACCTGGTGGTGGGCGACCCCCTGGACGGGGCCACCGACGTGTCCGCCCTCATCACACCCGACGACCGCGACCGGGTCAAGGCCTGGATCGACGAGGCGGTGGCGGCCGGGGCCGAGGTGGTGGCGGGCGGGGAGGTCGTGGACGGGCTGCTGCGCCCCACCGTGTTGGGCAACGTGTCGCCCGACATGCGGGTGTGCCGGGACGAGGTCTTCGGGCCGGTTGTCGCCGTCCAGGCCTACACCGACGTGGACGAGGCCCTCCGCCTGGCCGACGACACCCGCTACGGCCTGCAGGCGGGGATCTTCACCGCCAGCCTGCCTGTCGCCCTGCGGGCCGCCCGCGAGCTGCATTTCGGCACCGTCCTGGTCAACGATGTCCCCACCTGGCGGGCCGATCAGATGCCCTACGGCGGCGTCCGGGCCAGCGGCAACACCAAGGAAGGCCCCTTGTGGGCCGCCCGGGAGATGACCGAGGAACGCCTCGTCGTCCTGGACGCGTGAGGTGACGCGCCCGCCCCGCCTGCTGCCCATGCTGGCGGGCGGCAACGGCATCCCGCCCAACCCCGACGACTTCCTGCTGGAGCCCAAGCTGGACGGCGTACGGGCCATCGCCTACGCCGAGCCCGGGCGGTTCCTGCTGACCAACCGCAAGGGAGGGGACGTCACCAGCCACTACCCGGAGCTGGCCGGGCTGTCCGCCGCCCTCCTCCCGCACCGGGCGGTGCTGGATGGCGAAGTGGTCACGTTCAACGAGAAGGGGCGGACCAGCTTCCAGCGGTTGCAGCGCCGGATGCACGTGGTGGACCCGGCCCCCCGCCTGATGGCCGACACGCCCGTCGTGTTCGCCGCCTTCGACGTGCTGTGGCTCGACGGGGAGCTGCTGGTGGACCGCTCCCAGGCCGAGCGGCGGGCCGTGCTCGACGGCCTGGGCCTGCGGGGGCCGCACTGGCAGACCGCGCCCGTGCTCGATGCCTCGCCCGAGGAGCTTCTGGAGGCATGCCGCCAGGCCGGCCTCGAAGGATTCCTGGCCAAGCGGCGGGACGCTCCCTATGCGGCGGGTCGCCGGAGCGCGGCGTGGTGGAAGGTGAAATGCGGCCGGCGGCGGGAGTTCGTGGTCGGCGGCTGGTCGACGGGGTCGGGCAGCCGCCACGACAGCATCGGCTCCCTCGCCCTGGGCTGTTACGACACCGCCGCCGACGACGGCCAGCGCCTGTTCTACGTCGGCCAGGCCGGATCGGGGCTCGACGGCGGGATGATCGCCCAGCTCCAGAGGTTGTTCGGCCAGATCGCCGTCCCCGAGGCGCCGTTCGTCAACAAGCCGCCCCTCAAGTTGCAGTTCGTCCGGCCCCTGCTCGTGGTCGAGGTCGCCTACAACGAGGTCACTGAGGGCGGCACCCTCCGCCAGCCTTCGATCAAAGGCCTCCGCACCGACCTCCTCGCCAGCGAGGTGACCTGGGACGACGAGATCGCCGCCTGCTTCGGGGGCTCGATCAGCCAGGACGGTCGAGGGTCATCCTCCGCCACGGCTCAGTCCAGTTGAAGACGGCAATGGTGGCGGCTCCGATCGACCAGGCGACGGCCGACAACCCGAACTGGATCGAGGTGGGCGTCGTTGCCGGGACCGAGCCAACTCACCGGGGTTGGCCTG
>Ga0187892_10006562_pt1 | contig 17188 bp, 15 predicted proteins | sample MA1701073metaG_FD_139345 | JGI IMG/M metagenome (GOLD analysis project Ga0187892, IMG submission 139345) | Bio-ooze microbial communities from a basaltic lava cave in the Kipuka Kanohina Cave System on the Island of Hawaii, USA - MA170107-3 metaG ... | reverse complement strand
CCGCTGATTACTGCGGAATTTTCTGCGAGCCATTTGTGTCTTGACGGGGCTCTAAACCCGCCCGGAGGCCGCGTACGGCATCACTGGAATAGAACTGCCCTAGATTTCAAGATCCTTGCTAACTGTTTCGAGAACCGCGCGCTCGAGCCTTTCCAACAACCGTCCCTGCATTCTGACCACCGGGAAGTAAAGCAAAAGAGCAAGAGCGGCGAACCCAGCCAGTGTAACATATTCAAGCAGCAAACTGCGGCTGACGTATCCGAGGGCGACGGCGCCCAGGGGCGGTAAAGCCACCAGGAAAATCATTGGCAACAATAATAGCCCGGCCACGCCGGAAAGGTTCATTCGCTTGCCAAATTTCATCGGTTTGGGAAAACGGATAGAAAACCAGTTACCTGCCAGCGATATGAAAACGGCAAAAAGAAGGAAACTGAGTAAGACAAAGAGCAACGACCTCCACATCAGATCGCCAAAAAAAAGTTGATTAAGGATGAGTAGTGCAGCTGAAAACAGGAAACCCAGGACAGCGACCACGAGGTTCTTCGCAATCAGTACCTTGGCGCGGTTCACCGGCGCCAGGATCAGAGTGCGCATTCCATTACCCTCAAAGGCAAATGAATTACAGGCAATTCCAGCGAGGATCAGGAAAACGAAAAGAACACCCCCGGTAGCCATCAACCCGTCACCGTAGTAAAGGAATTCGTTAATGCGCTCAGTGGAATCCGCTGACAGGCTACCCGCTTGCCCGAACTCCCCGGGATTTATCCACCTGGTAGCGAGCAGTATTAATGGCATTAGCGCAAGCGTCAGCAATTGCGCATTGCGCATGGCGTAGCGGGCCTCTTTTTCAATCATGGCTGAGAGATCGAGAGGAACCAGAGGGAGTTGCCAGCCGGCATAATCCTTCGGAGCAATGGCTGGGGCGACAGCTTTCTTTCGGCCTCGCTCGCCCTTTCCGAGTACTCCGCGCTGGGCCACCCAGAAAGTGGCAAAGAGAAAGATTGAAGTGTAGACAGCGAGAACCAGCAGACCAAGGAAGTAGTCCAGCTCCCCTCCGGGCTGTAAGCCTTCACTTAACGCTGATGCTACGGCGCCAGGGGGAGTCCAACGAAGTGCTCGAAACCATTGCTGGTGTTCCAGAACAAAGGGCCAAAGCTGACCCACAAATGCTCCACTCAACCCGGCGAGGGCCCCAATCAAGGCCAGGATTGTTTCTCCGCGCGCCCTTCGCTTCTTGATCAGAGTCCCAATGGAAGTTGCAAGCCACTTTGCCAGCACTATCCCGAGAAAGATCGTCAGAGCCGCTACTAACAGGGCGGAACCCAGCGCCTCCACTGCCAAGCCTGCGCCAATGGCGATGGCTATCACCGAAGGAATCGCAAAGACTGAGGCCAGACTGGTGAACTCGCTGGCCAGATCCAGCGCAAACAATTTGCGCAAGCTGATCGGATACATCAGCAAGCGCCCCGGATCAAACTGGTTTCCGCCACCGATACTTAAGGGGAGTGTCACCCAAAGCATGTAAATAAAAGCGAAGATCATGAACAGAATGAAGCTGGCGGGCGGCAGTTCAGCACTTGCTCGGGATGCTGTTCTCACCTGTTGAATCTGGGTTACAGCAGTTTCAGAACTGATCGCGTAAGCTGCTACTCCCAACCCCAGCGCAATCAGCAGCGAAAACGCCAAAGCTGCCAGAGTACCAATAATGGAGGCAGCTTGATTTAAAGTGGCCGAGCGCGAACGAATCGCGTTGCGAAACAAAGTCCACTTGAGCCAGATTAGAGTTTGAAGTTGGGACAAGTCAGTGGTCAGTAGTCAGTAGTCAGTAGTCAGTAGTCAGTAGTCAGTGGTCAGTAGTTAGTAGTCAGTGGTCAGTGGTCAGTAGTCAGTGGTCGGTTATCCGTCAGTGTACACCGTCGAAACCCTTGATTAGAAAAACCCTTGCGACTACTATAACTACCGTCGCACCAACAAATCAGTATAAAATGGTACCCTGACTACTGACTACTAACCACTGACCACTGACTACTGACGACTGACCACTGACCACTGACCACTGACTACTGACCACTGACTCCCCTTTTGTTCCATTCAAAAACCAACCACATCTATATCGGGCTCGGAGCAAACCTCGGCGACCGCGCCGGCAACCTTTTACTGGCCGCGCGTGGGATCCTGGATGCAGGACTTTGTATAACGCGCATCTCCGCAGTTTACGAGACGGAACCAATCGCCCCTGAACCCCAGGCAGCCTTCCTCAACATGGTTGCCGAATTGGATGGTAAGATCTCGGTGACGCCTGAGCAGCTGATGGCCCGCCTGTTGCGGGTTGAGTACTCACTCGGTCGGCGGCGCACGGCCCTTAAGGGTCCACGCGAGATCGATCTTGATCTTTTACTTTTCAAAAATGAAACCAGCGACACGGAATTCTTGACGCTGCCACATCCCCGAATGCACCAACGACGGTTTGTCCTGGTTCCCTTAGCTGAACTTGTCCCCAACCTGGTCCACCCCACGCTTAAGAAAACAATTGCTGAGCTGTTAGAGACGACTGATGACCATTCGGAGGTACGCCGCTGGGAGCCGTGAGGCATCAAACTGTAGGGGCGGCCCTCCGTGGCCGCCCCTGGTCACGACAGGCTCGATTTACCTTTCTATTGTCCGTGATGCGACGAGGGGCGGCCTCCAAGAAACCACTACGTCTAATTGGGGGTACGTTTCGTAGTTTCGTGTAATTTCGTGTGATTTGGTGGATCGCATCTTTTTGCGATGCAAACGATCCACAAAATCACACCAAACTACACTAACCTGCACGAAAGCTTCTAAAAGCCATACTGGGTGGTTTCTCTAGAACATCAGGAGGCGGCAGCCTGCTGATTAACTCCCTGGCGGCCCTGGTCGCGACGGGCTCGATTTACCTTTTTATTGTCCGTGATGCGACGAGGGGCGGCCACGGAGGGCCGCCCCTACAGATTATTGACACAGGCTCTTTAAGCGTGTGGTATTCAAAAGCTTTATGGTTTGCTGTAGCTTATTTCGTGAGTTCGCCTTTCTCCCTTTCGCCTTTTTCCCGTTATAATGAGGTCACTTGACTGAGCCATTCAAAACTCAAGCACTTCCCCATTTCTTAGTCACCCGAAGAAAGTGTCTAGAGAGCTAAATTATGCCTTATCTCAAGCCTGAACGGCCGGAAAAGGTTTCGGCACCTTCGCTAAAAGCCAGCAAACAAAGAGGCGAGCGCCTGGTTTGCCTGACTGCCTACGATTATCCCTCGGCCCGCATCGTCGATGAAGCGGGTATTGATGTCATCCTGGTGGGCGATAGTCTGGGAAACGTCGTGCTTGGTTACGGTAATACCGTGCCGGTCACTCTGGATGAGATCATGATCCACCTAAAGGCCGTCCGACGAGCCGTGCAGCGAGCGCTACTGGTCGCGGATATGCCCTATGGAACTTTCCATACCGGCGCCGATGACGCTGTAAGAAACGCCCTGCGTTTAGTCAAGGAAGGCGGGGCAGAGGCAGTTAAGCTTGAGGGCGGTCGTAAACGTTTACCACTAATCAGGCGCCTGGTCGACGAGGAAATCGCCGTCATGGGTCACATCGGTCTAACCCCGCAGTCTATCAACAAGCTCGGAGCTTACCGGGTTCAGGGCAAAACCGCAGATGCGGCCCGTCAACTACTCGACGACGCTCGCGCGCTCGAAGACGCGGGAGCATTTGCCATCGTGCTTGAGGTCGTACCCCGGGAGATCGCCAAGCTGATTACCGAAAGCGTTAGTATACCCACAGTCGGCATCGGCGCCGGTGCTCATTGTGACATCCAGGTATTGGTGCTTCACGATATGCTGGGCCTGGCTTTTAGCAAGGTGGCCCGGTTTGTGCGACCCTATGCGAACATTCACGAAACAATCAGCGAAGCAGTAAGCCAGTTCGCGGACGATGTGCGCAACGGTAATTATCCGTCCGAGGACGAGTCTTACTCATTACCTGCCGAGGCCGCCGAAGAGTTGAACATCAAAATTTCCCCCAAAAAATCAAGACTCGAAAAGTCCTGAGTTTCCCCTTTTGATCAACTATGGAGATTATTAATCGCCGAAAGCGAATGAATTCAGTCGCGCGCAAACTTCGTCGCGAGCAGGATCGAAGTATCGGACTGGTTCCCACCATGGGAGCCCTTCACGAAGGTCATCTGAGCCTGGTGCGCGAGGCGCGCCGCATGTGCGATGTGGTTGTGGTCTCAGTGTTTGTAAATCCCACGCAGTTTGGCCCGGATGAAGACTTTAACCGCTATCCACGTGATCTCACCAAGGACACGGCAATTCTGACCGATTACAACGTCGACTACATTTTTGCTCCACCACCTGAGGAGATCTATCCGAAGGGGTTTGCCAGTTATATAACCGTGGAGGGACTCTCGGATCAGATGGAAGGAATTGCACGCCCAGGCCATTTTCGTGGGGTGGCCACGGTGGTGTCGATCCTTCTCAATGTCGTCCGTCCGGACTTCGCTTTCTTTGGCCAGAAAGATGCACAACAAGCGGTGATCATCAAGCGGCTGGTACGCGATCTGGCTTTCAATACGGAAATAATTGTGCTGCCAACGGTTCGTGAGGATTCAGGTTTGGCCATGTCTTCGCGCAACCTCTATCTCAATGCTGACGAGCGCCAGGCAGCCACCGTCATTCATCGGGCCCTGGCGAAGGCCAAAGAAAGCTTTAAGGAGGGTGAACGCAATGCCAATCGGCTGGCGGAACTGGTGAAGTCGATCATTGAAACTGAGCCTCGGGCTCGCCTTGACTACGTAAACGTTTCCGATGCGGAAACTCTGGGAAAGGTCGACAAAATCGAGGATCAGCCCGTACTGATCGCAGTTGCCGTCTCTTTTGGGAAGACCCGGCTGATCGATAACACAACGCTTAACAGCAGCAAGAAAAAAGAGGCGACAACTTTAGCCTAAACAGGGATGACAAAACAGAAGGCACATATCAAGTTTACTCTGAACGGTGAAGAAACCGAGGTGGCTTTTGCCCCCCACAAGACTTTGCTGGAGGTCTTGCGGGAAGATTTAGGCCTGATTGGTACTAAACATGGGTGTGAACTGGGTGAATGCGGCACTTGCACGGTGTTGGTCAACGGGCAGGCCATCCTGTCCTGCTTAATGCTTGGGTTAGACGCTGAGGAGCGCCAGGTAAAAACCATTGAGGGAATGGCTAATGGGGGTCAACTTCACCCGCTGCAGGAGACCTTTGCAGACCTTGGGGCGGCCCAGTGCGGCTACTGTTCTCCCGGCTTCTTGCTGGTCGCGGAAGAGCTACTAAACAAGAATCTGCGACCCAGCCGTGAGGAAGTCAAAGAAGCACTTTCGGGAAACCTTTGCCGCTGCACGGGGTACATCAAAATCTACGAAGCGGTTGAGCTGGCAGCAGCAAGGATGCGTGGTGAGGAAATGGAACTGCCCCGCGAAGCAATCTACGGGCGCCAGTAATTATGAAGTCCAATAAACGGGATGCGGAACTTAAGGTTGTCGGCAAACCATTTCGCAAGGTCGATGCGCGATCCAAGTGCACCGGTCAAACGAAATTTGCCGACGATATATTTTTGCCGCGCATGCTCTACTGCAAAATACTGCGCACTCACGAACCTCACGCCCTGATCAAAAATATCGATACGGCGAAAGCGTTGGCCGGTCCCGGAGTCTTCGCAGTCATCACCGGGCAGGATCTTCCCATCCCCTACGGCATCCTGCCAGTCAGTCAGGATGAGCACGCTTTGTGCGTCGACAAGGTTCGATTCATAGGGGATCCAGTGGCTGCCGTCGCCGCCATGGATGAGGATGTGGCCTTCGACGCAATGAACCTTATCGAGGTTGAATACGAACGACTGCAAACAATTTCCTCAATTGAGGAAGCGGTCATGATAGACGAGCCGCGAATTCATACTTATGGCGATGGGGGAAACATTCACAAGAAAGTTTCGTTGGAATTCGGTGATGTCGAACAAGGTTTAGCAGAAGCAGATTTGATCTGCGAGGACACCTTCTTTTATGAAGGCAACACCCACCTGCCGATGGAGCAACATGCGGCCGTAGCCCACTTCGACCCAGACGGCAAGTTGACGCTATGGACTTCGACGCAAACACCCCATTACGTCCATCGCGCTCTGGCAAAGGTTCTGCAACTACCCGCGAGTCACATCCGAGTGATTGCCACGCCTAACGGTGGCGGCTTTGGTGGCAAGAGCGACCCATTCAATCACGAAATCATTGTGAGCAAATTGGCGATGATTACCGGCCGGCCGGTAAAGGTGACGCTTACACGGGAAGAGGTTTTCTATTGCCATCGCGGTCGCCATCCGGTCTTAATGCATGTCCGAACCGGGGTTAAGAAAGACGGCTCGATTACGGGGATGCATTTCCAGTCGTTTCTCGACGGCGGCGGTTATGGCAGCTATGGGGTGGCCAGTACCTTCTACACCGGGGCGCTGCAGACTGTGACTTACAACATTCCTCGGTACAAGTTTCAGGGGGTCCGCTGTTTTACCAACAAGCCTCCTTGTGGTCCAAAGCGCGGACACGGCACGCCACAACCACGTTACGCTTTGGAAGTTCATCTAGACAAAATCGCCGAACAACTCCAGCTTGATCCGGCGGAAATGCGGCGAAACCATTTAGTCCAGCCCTACTCAGTGACTGCAAACTACCTGCGGATAGGCTCGATGGGTTTGGGGCAATGCCTGGAGAAAGTTGTGGCCGGCTCGGGTTGGCGCAATAAGTTTTCACACTGGAACGAGCAAAATCGCAAGCTTCCGTTAGGAAAGGGTGTGGGCCTGGCGTGTAGCTCTTATATCTGTGGCGCAGGGCTCCCGATCTACTGGAACAACATGCCGCAATCAGGTGTACAGCTTCGGCTCGACCGGCAGGGCGGAGTTTGCGTGATGTGTGGTTCCATCGATATTGGCCAGGGTTCCGACTCGATCCTCGCTTATATCGTTGCAGAGGTTCTCGGAATCGATCCCTTCGATATTCGGGTGGTGACTGCCGACACAGATCTGACTCCGGTTGACCTGGGCAGTTATTCAAGTCGAGTGACTTTGATGACCGGCAATGCGGCCATTCAAGCAGCAGAACGAGCCCGCGAACTGCTGGTGATGGCCGTCGCCGAAAAGCTTGGTGTGCCGATTGAAAATGTAGCTTTGGCAGAGCGACGTGCCTTCGACGTTGAGAATCCGGAAACCGGAGTGTCCTTTGCTGAAGCTGTGGTGCTGGCCGAAACGAAGTTCGGCACCATTGGTACGGTTGGCTCATACACACCACCGGCGTCACCGGGAAAGTACAAAGGCTCCGGTGTCGGGCCATCGCCAGCTTACAGCTACTCGGCGGCCGTGGCTGAGGGCGAAGTGGAACCCTCAACTGGCATCGTAACTGTCGAAAAGATCTGGATTGCTCATGATATCGGCAAGTCAATCAATCCAGTGCTGGTGATGGGTCAGGTCGAAGGTAGCGTCTACATGGGCCTTGGAGAAATCCTGATGGAAGAAATGGCTTATCGAGCCAATCGGAATGTGGTCCATAAGTTTCCCTCGATGCTTGAGTACAAAAGCCCAACCACTTTGGAGATGTGCGACGTTACCACTTACTTGATTGAGGATCCTGATCCAAATGGTCCCTTCGGCGCCAAGGAAGTTGGGCAGGGGCCTTTGCTACCAGTACCCCCGGCTGTGGCGAATGCCGTGTACAATGCCGTTGGGGTGCGCATTGATGAGGTGCCCATTACCCCGGAAAAAGTTTTGAAGGCCTTGAAGGAGAAGGAAAAGGGACGTGATGCCCGTTACGGACCCGATTCGGTTCCTTCCATTGACTGGCCTGACCCCTTGCGGGTTTTGACGCCCGAGGAAGGCGGCGATGGGCGCGAAATGCCTCGTGTATCTGTGCATTCGTGAACCGTAATTTGAGATTTAGCGTATTTTCTTATCAAAGCCCTGGCTTTCGTTTACCTCACCTAAGTGAAGGAAGGATGGCTAAAATGAGTGAAGACAAAACAAAGGAAATCAAGGGTTCAAAATCCTTTGAAGAACGGGTGTTTGCTCGCTTCGATGCGCTGGAAGGACGAGTGGACCGAATCGAGGTGCGTTTTGAGCAGCGTTTCGCCTCCGTCGACCACGGATTGGACTCGGTTGGACAACATCTGACCTCAGTTGACCACAGATTGGAACGGCTCGAAGCCAAACAATACGACACGAAACCAGTTTGGGAAAGGGTATTGTTTGAGTTGGAGCCATTGAAAGACCTCGTTGGAAATCTGGATCGCAACATCGGGAATCTACATCGTAAGTTCGAAGTGTTGTCAATGGACATGCTCCAGCTCCGTGCGGATCGGGCACATTAGTTCCGCAAAGCAGCCAACGAAGAACTCAACTTAGTTTTCGGCGCCTTATGATGCGACTTCCCAAATTTGATTACTGTCTCCCTCGTACCATTGCGGAGGCGGTCAAGATCATGGCCAGTAGTGGGCCAGAGGGGCAATTTGTGGCTGGAGGCACCGATCTCTATCCCAACATGAAACGCCGCCAGCAAATGCCCCAGACCGTGATCTCGGTTATGCGTTTGCCCGAGTTACATCAGATCTCTGGTGATGCGAACTCAGGAATAAGGATAGGAGCGTCAGTTACCCTGACGGAAATCTGCGAACACCCTCTGATCAATCGAGATTATCCATTTTTGGCCCAGGCAGCACGCACCATCTCCACACCAATCCTGAGAAACATGGGAACCATTGGCGGCAACTTGTTGCTGGACACGCGTTGTAATTACTACGACCAGAATTATGAGTGGCGCAAGGGGATAAATTTCTGTTTGAAAAAAGATGGAGATGTCTGTTGGGTAGCGCCCGGCAGCTCGAAGTGCTGGGCGGTGCAGTCAGCAGATCTGGTGCCTGTGATGGTGGCAGTCGGCGCCAAACTGAGATTTGCTTCGACCCTGGGAGAAAGATTGATTGAAGCTGCGGGCTTGTACAACGATGACGGTATTGACTACCTGCACAAGCGCCAGGACGAGCTTCTAATCGACATCCAGTTGCCACCAACAAATGGATGGCGCGCATCGTACCAAAAACTTCGCCGCCGGGGCGCCTTTGATTTTCCAGTACTCGGCGTAGCCGCCTTTGTCAGAGTCGATGAGAGCAAAAAGGTCCAGCAGGCCAGAATTGTTCTCGGCGGAATTGCTCCCGCTCCAGTCGCGGTGCCCGAAGCCAGTCACGCTTTGATCGGACGTCCTTTAGATGATGCGCATATCGAGGCAGCGGCCGAAGCGGCTTACGTTAAGGCGCGACCTCTCGACAACACAGATTTTGTTTATAGCTGGCGTAAACAGATGGCGCGCCAGTACACCATCCGCGCGCTGACTGACCTGACTTTCTCTTAGCTTTTCAGCCTTCCTATGAAAGAGGTTGCGGCCATCCTCCTGGCAGCCGGACGCTCAAAGCGAATGGGTGCCTTTAAACCGCTGCTCCCGTTCGGTTCTTCTACGGTAATAGCGAGCTGTGTTGAAAACCTTCGTAGCGGAGGAGTGGATCAGCTGCTCGTCGTGCTGGGCCACCGGGCGGCTGAGGTAGCACAACATCTCGAGCAAGCTGACGTCTCCTTTACAGTGAATCCAAATCCTGACAGCGAGATGGGTGCATCGATCGCTTGTGGCGTCAGCGGGCTCGCACCTGAAGCAAGGGCCGTTATAATCGCGCTATCAGACCAGCCCGCAGTTCCCGCTTCAGTTGCCGGCACCCTGATCGCTCGTTGGAGGGCAGGAGCCAAACTGGTCAAACCTGAATATAAGGGTCGTGGCGGTCACCCGGTTCTCATAGACCTGGAGTTTCGTCAGGAGCTTTTAACCCTGGGTGCTAGCGGAGGTTTGAGAGCCCTTTTTGAGGCCCATGCCCGCGAGGTTGTACGGGTTCCGGTTGACTCTCCCTATGTTGCCAGGGATTTGGATACGTGGGATGATTACCTCACCCTGCACGTTGAATTCTTTGGTTTTGCACCGAGAAAACCACCCGAAAACAGGCCCAACTAAAAGGTCTCGGTTCTCATCTAATAGGTGCCAGGGGTTCCTCAGTGCCGGAGGTATTTCGGACCAGCTTTGGGCAGCAGTCAGCCTGGCAAAGGAGAAGAGATGTCACTCAAAACCATAACCAGTGGCCTGTCGGTCCTAATCTTAACGCTGGCGATGTCGATGCTGACCTTCGCTCAACGACCTGACGCAGCAGTTATCTTTTCGCTGCGAGCGGTAGATGGACCAGAGGTTAGTTCCGATAGTCTGAAAGGCGAGGTAGTGGTGCTGGCGTTTGGAGCCTCTTGGCTACCGCTTTCAAAAACTCAGCTGCAAGGCGTGCGGCGGCTGGCCGATGAATACTCTGGCAGAGGTGTCGTTGTCTTCTGGGTCAGCACAGAGTCCGAAGACGAAAAGTCGAAAAACTATGCCTCTGACGTTCAGTTGCGGGCATTTGCGCGCAAGCATGGCCTGAAAGTTACCGTCCTACGCGATCCAGAGGGAGTAATCTCCAGAAAGTTTGGGGTGGATCAGCTGCCGTCTATCGTTATTCTCGACAAGGGCGGGAGGACAGTCGGGTCGCCCATTGGGGGGTTGGATCCCAGCGGTAATCTAGCCGGTCAGCTCGCTCCGATTCTCGATAAGGTCCTGTAACTCCGCAAAACTTAGTGGTAAGAACAAGGGGCCGTCCATTCGGGCGGCCCTTTTAGATTCTGGTGCTCGGCCGCTTGCCCAGACAAAGGGAATCGACTAACGTGCTGTTACACAAGGGCGCCTAAACCGGCACCATCTTCAAAATTGATGTAGGACAATAGCGTGGCTCATAAACTCATAAACCCCGAATCACTCGGTAGTCCTCGCGGTTACTCAAATGGAGTTCTCAGCGAGGCAACGGGGCGTTCATTGTTCGTGGCTGGCCAGCTCGGTTGGAATCGCGAGCAGAGGATCGTCAGTGCTGACTTTGTCGCGCAGTTTGACCAGGCCCTGGCAAATGTCATCGAAGTTGTGAAAGGAGCCGGCGGCCGCCCTGACCAGATTACCCGCCTGGCGATGTATGTAACCGATAGAAGCGAGTACCGGGAACACACTCGCGAGATTGGAGAATGCTATCGACGCCACATGGGCAAGCATTTTCCCGCAATGGTGCTGTTAGAAGTAAAAGGCTTGCTCGACACTGAGGCCAAGATTGAAATTGAAGCTACGGCAATCATTTGACATTTAACCCGCTGGAATAGCAGTCAACACTTCCTGTCAACATGATCAACCCCAGCAGCTTTCTTTACAAAGCAGAAGCAGGCGTCGCCACCCTAACTTTGAACCGTCCCGAACGCTTGAATGCCCTTACTTTTGAAGTGTATCGAGAGTTAACGGAAACCTTCGCATTGCTTCGCAACGAAACAGAGGTGCGCGTTGTTGTCATTACCGGACAGGGTAGAGCGTTCTGTACTGGAGGGGATGTTCACGAGATTATCGGCCCGCTCTTCCAGCGCGACCTGGAAGGACTACTCGACTTTACCCGCATGACCTGTGCGCTAGTAAAGAATATTCGAGCCCTATCGAAACCTGTTATAGCGAGTTTGAACGGGATCACGGCGGGGGCGGGGGCCTGTATCGCCCTGGCAGCTGATTTGCGAATTGCCAGCGAAGCCGCAAAGATTGCTTTTCTTTTCGTCAAAGTGGGGCTTTCAGGCGCAGACATGGGTGCGGCCTACCTTTTGCCGCGAGTCGTAGGTCTTACCAAAGCTACGGAGCTGTTGTTGACCGGCGACTTTATATCCGCACAGGAAGCAGAACAGATCGGTTTGTACAATCGAGTGGTTTCAGAAAAAGAACTTCCCAAAACCACTTATGAAACGGCTCAACGGTTGGCCCAAGGTCCGGCGTTTGCCCTGGCCAAGACAAAGGAGATGCTCAATCGCGAATTTACAATGACACTTGATGCAGCTCTTGAAGCGGAAGCTCAAGCTCAGGCAATTTGCATGCAGCATTCAGACTATCGTGAAGCGTATGAGGCCTTTGTCGCCAAACGCGAACCAAAGTTTCAGTAGCCTATATTCAAGAGATACTTCCCACGTGGAACAGTTTTTTCACCAACTCCCGCTTTTTACTGCCGAGCATCGCCAACTGGCCTTAAGGGTCAGCGAATTGGCTACACGCGAAATTGAACCGCGAGCCAGCCTGGAACAAAACCCCGACCAGCAGACTCGGGACTTCGTGATAATTCTTGCCCGAGCCGGTTTGTTACATTACGCCGTAGCTACGGCGAACACCCGGCTGGATGTACGGTCGCTGTGCCTGATCCGGGAGGGCCTCGCGTATTCCTCGGCGCTTGCAGACGTGGCCTTTGTCATGCAAGGGCTCAGCACCCACCCAATCAGCCGGGCAGCTCCCGAACATGTACGCGATTTCTGGATTTCAAGGGCGGTTGAAGGTAAAGCCATAGGCGCCTTCGCCCTCACCGAACCAGAAGCCGGGTCGGACGTGGCCAGCATTAAGACTGCTGCCAAAAAGGACGGGGAATCGTACCTCATCGACGGCACTAAACGTTTTATTTCCAATGCCGGAATCGCCGATTTCTACACAGTTTTCGCGCGCACGGGTACGCGAGCTGATGGCCGATCTGAACTCTCAGCATTCGTAGTTGGGAAAAAGATGCCAGGAGTTGGCCCGACTGAACAGATCGAGATGATCGCTCCACATCCAATCGGTGAAATAAGGTTTAGTGAGTGCCACGTGCCGGCTGAGGATATGGTTGGGAGACCGGGTGATGGATTTGGTCTGGCAATGGAGACCCTGGACGTATTTCGTCCCAGTGTGGGCGCCGCGGCCTGTGGCATGGCCCGGCGCGCGCTGGACGAGGCGCTGCGCTTTGCAACCACTCGGCGTCAGTTTGGTCGGCTGCTGGCAGAACATCAATTAATTCAGGAAAAGCTTGCTGATATGGTTACCGAGCTGGATGCAGCACGTCTGTTAGTCTATCGGGCCGCGTACTTAAAGGATGCCTATGGAGGGCGATTTACTCGCGAGGCCAGCGAAGCAAAACTATTTGCGACGGAGGTAGCTTTTCGTGTGGTCGACGCAGCTGTGCAAATTCATGGCGCTGCAGGATTGGTCCATGGTAGTACAGTCGAACGACTCTATCGAGATATTCGAGCATTGCGCATCTACGAAGGAACTTCAGAAATTCAGAGACTTGTGATTGCAAGCCAGCTGTTAAGGGACGCCTAGTGATCTGTGGATGTTTCTGGTATGCGAATCAATATCATCGGTGGTGGGCCTGCAGGTCTTTATTTCGCGATTCTGATGAAACAGGCATCGCCAGAGCACTACCTCAGCGTCTTCGAACGAAATGGGCCAGACGATACTTTCGGCTGGGGTGTCGTTTTTTCTGGTCAGACTCTGGCGCAGCTGAAAGCTGCAGACCAGGAAACCCACCAACGAATTACAAACAGTTTCGAAAGCTGGGATAACGTAGATATCGTCCATCGTGATGAAAAGATTTCCGTTCATGGCAACCGCTTTTCGGGAATAGCCAGGATCGCTCTCCTGCATATCCTGCAAAAGCGGGCCCAGGATCTAGGTATTGAACTTGCCTTTCGCTGCGAAATTTCCGACCCCGAGTCGCTGGCACAGGGGTGTGATTTGCTGGTAGGCGCCGATGGTGTAAACAGCCTGGTGCGTCAAACTTTTTATCAGAGCTTTCAACCAACTCTGGTTACGCGGACCAACAAGTATATCTGGTATGGGACCAATCAACTGTTTCATGGGTTGACACTGACATTTCGGCAAAGCGCCGCAGGATATTTCGCTGCTCACTCGTATAAGTTCAATAAGACTACCAGCACTTTCATAATCGAGTGCGAGCAGGAGACCTGGAACAAGGCTGGTTTTGCCGGGATGAGTGACGATCAGACTCGCCTGTATCTTGAAGACGTTTTTGCTGACGATCTTAATGGCAAGCCGTTGCTTTCAAACAACTCCAAATGGATCAACTTCCTGCTGGTGAGGAATGACGTGTGGAGCCATCGGAATATCATTTTGCTGGGAGATGCTTTACACACTGCCCACTTCTCAATTGGGTCAGGGACCAAACTGGCTCTAGAGGACGCGATTGAGCTGAGAAAAAGCTTTGCCGAAGAGACTGAGGTGAGCCGGGCGCTCACTCGTTTTGAACGGGTTCGCAAACCCGTCATCGAAGACTACCAGGCAGCTGCCTATGAAAGCATGGTTTGGTTCGAGAATGTGAGCCAGTATATGAATCTCAGTCCAATTGAGCTCGCCTACGCATTGATGATGCGGAGCGGCCGGGTTGACCTGGAGAAACTGCGTCAGCGCGACCCAGAGTTTATCGAGCGGTACGAGAGTGCGACCTCAAACACATTAAGATAAATTCAGAGAGGAACGAAAATCCTCAGCGCAAGATGACAAGGGTTATTCCCCATTCTTCCCCTGCTCAGTATTAGACCGCCAGCGGGGTGCGAGTAGGCGCCGCCGGCCCTCGTCCACCAACGGAGTTCCTGGCTCGTCGAGATCCTGGCGATCCCAAAGTTTACACGTCACCGGGCGATGAGCCTGGTCCAACGCTTCACAATAGTTCGTGTAGGTGCAGCGTCGCACTTCTTCTCCTTTTCCTTGCTGGACCTTGATAAACCAGTCCGGATCAGCTAGTGCTTGACGGGCCATCCCGGCAATGTCGGCTTCTCCTTGCGTGAGAATTTTCTCGGCCTGCTCAAAGGTTGCGATTCCCCCGGTGGCGACGACGAGAGTATTGCAACCGGCTGTATTCACTGCCCGCTTAATCGCCGCTACCAGCGGTAGACTACGTCCAAACGGTCCTCTCTCGTCCGAAAGAACAGTGGGCATACACTCGTACCCACTGCGTCCCGTATACGGGTAAACTGCCTGACCCACCTTTGGCTGTTGTGCATCCTCGAACTTTCCGCCTTTTGATATTGAAAGGAAGTCAAAACCTGCCCGGGCAAACTCCACGCCGAAATAAATTGCATCTTCCAGATGGCTGCCCCCTTCGATGACTTCGTCGCCCAGAAACCTGACCCCTACGACATACTCGCTGCCAACTCGGCTACGCACAGCCCGATAAACCTCAAGTGGCAGCCGCAGACGGTTCTGACGGGCGCCGCCATATCCGTCGTCTCGACTATTTAAGGCACTCAGGAAGCCAGCCATCGTGTAAGCGTGAGCGTAGTGAAGCTCGACACCATCGAATCCACTTTTTTGCGCCCGGCGAGCTGCCTCCGCGAAAATCGCAGGCAATACCTGGGGTAAGTCCCGCACATGAGGAAGGTGCAAATCGGTTACCCGCTCACGATAACCAAACCGAAGAGCCTCGAGTTCCCTCTCCGTCAAAACACTTTCAATTATGTCGTCTGATGCCAGCTTGAGGGCCTGACGCACGGTGCCTTCAGCTGCAAACTTTAGACTTGCATCTCCCGTCGCTTCAGCAAGCGCGGCCCGGTGTCGCTGACTTACTTTTAGGTAGCGGTCGAAAAATTTCTCCGTCGCGGGACGGCGTTTGACCGCCAGGAAATCGATAATCTGGATGAATAAGCGCGTGTGTCCTTTACTTGCCTCTTTTACCGTGTCCACCAGTCTGCGCAGGCCAGGAAGGAAGCGGTCATCTCCGATCCGCAGCAACGGTCCGCTGGGTATGTCTCGCACCCCGGTAGCTTCCACCACCAGAACGCCGGGGCGGCCCTTGGCAAAGCGTCTATACCAGTCAAGATTCGCCTCGGTAACAAAGCCGTCTTCCGTGGCCCGCCAGGGAACCATTGCGGGAACCCAAGTGCGATTCTCGACTTTTAAAGATCCAATTTTGAGCGGTTGAAAGAGAGACGACTTGGCAGCTTCCTCTGCTGTCGGCCAGCGTGTTTCCGGGATTGAGTGACGGATCGGATTTGAAAACTTCCACATCTTTGACTCCCACTTTATCACGCCGAAATCCCTTTCAGATAACCTCGAAATAGTCGACCCCCTTCGCCAATAGCAATAAATCTGTCTTCCTGTTTCCAACCCTACTCAGCTATTAAGGTGCTATGTGGTAAATTAAATCGAGCTATGTCTCGGAAGGAGGAGGTATTTGTCTGACGAGCTTCTCAGGTGGCGCAGTGAGTTTCCGATCCTCAGTAAGTCGGTCTACTTGATTTCCCACAGTCTGGGCGCAATGCCCCGCGCGACGTACCAGAGATTGCAGGAATATGCCGATTCCTGGGCTACCAGAGGTGTGCGAGCCTGGGCCGAAGGTTGGTGGGATATGCCCTTGAGGATCGGCGATAAAGTCGGCGCAATCATCGGAGCCGAGCCCGGTTCGGTGGTGATGCATCAAAACGTCTCGATCTGTCAATCACTAATCCTCTCTTGCCTCGAACCAACTTCTAAAAGAAACAAGATTGTCTATTCTGAGCTGAACTTTCCCTCCGTAATGTACGTCTACGAAGCCCATGCTCGGTCTGGAAAGCTTCGTATAACTACAGTGAAATCGGATGACGGGATAACGGTTCCACTTGAGCGAATGCTTGAATCAATCGATGACGAAACCTTACTCGTCCCGATTTCGCATGTTTTGTTTAAAAGCGCATTTCTGCAGGATGCCGCAGCCATAACTAAACGGGCCCACGAAGTGGGGGCTATGGTGGTGCTGGATACCTACCAATCCGCAGGTACAGTTCCATTTAGCGTCAAAGAACTCGGGGTCGACTTTGCTACCGGGGGTTCAGTGAAGTGGCTTTGTGGTGGCCCAGGAGCCGGATATCTCTATATCAGGCCCGACCTTCACTCCCAGTTTGAGCCCAAAACCACTGGCTGGATGGCCCACGAGAATCCCTTCGCTTTTGAAAATGAGATGCGGTATGCGCCGACAGTCGCTCGCTTCCTGCATGGCTCTCCGGCAATTCCGACGCTTTATGCTGCCCAGTCGGGATACGAAATCATCACCGAAATTGGAGTGCCCAAAATTCGCGAAAAAAACGTAAGGCAGACCAACCTTTTGATTGAACTGGCCGAGTCAGAGGGGTTTGCAGTTACCAGCCCGCGGGATCCCCAAAAACGCGGTGGAACTGTTACCGTAGCGCACGAGCAAGCAGCGGCCATCACAAATGAACTGGTGCGGCGTAACTTCATTGTTGATTAT
>Ga0187892_10006561_pt1 | contig 17191 bp, 11 predicted proteins | sample MA1701073metaG_FD_139345 | JGI IMG/M metagenome (GOLD analysis project Ga0187892, IMG submission 139345) | Bio-ooze microbial communities from a basaltic lava cave in the Kipuka Kanohina Cave System on the Island of Hawaii, USA - MA170107-3 metaG ... | reverse complement strand
TGGGTGAACACCTGGAATCTGAACAGCCGGCCGCTCTATGTGCTCGAGTCCCTGACGCTGCACGAGGCCGTGCCCGGCCATCACATGCAGTACTCGCTGGCCCGTGAGATGGAGAGCGTACCCAACCTGCGGCGATACGCGGAGCTCTCGGCATTCAGCGAAGGCTGGGGCCTCTACTCCGAGCGCCTCGGTCTCGAGGCCGGCTTCTATACGGATCCCTACAGCAACTTCGGCCGCCTGACCTATGAGATGTGGCGCGCCTGCCGGCTCGTCGTCGACACGGGCATCCACTTCATGGGATGGACCCGGGATCAGGTCATGGATTATCTCGCTTCCAACACCGCACTCTCGCTGCACGAGGTCCGGACCGAGACCGACCGCTACATTTCCTGGCCCGGCCAGGCCCTGGCCTACAAGATGGGTGAGCTGACGATTCGCGCGCTCCGTGCCGAGGCCGAACAGCAGCTGGGCGAGCGGTTCGATATCCGTGATTTCCACGATGCCGTGCTGCGCAGCGGACCCATCCCGCTCGATGTGCTCGAGGCTCAGGTGCGCGCCTGGACTGCGGCCCGCCGCTCGGCCACAGGATGAACGCCGGCCGATCACGGCGCACCACCGGCAAAACGCACTGACCGCGGCTGCGCTTGTGGCGGTGCGCTTCAGCCGAAGCGTTCGAGGTACTGCGCGACCCGCGTTTTCCGACGCGTTGATCTGCTGGTCATGGAGCGCACGGTGCCGAAGATGGCGCGTTCCGGCCAGGGCCGGTCTAGCGGCCGAAGCACCAGAAGATGCCGCTGTACGAGTTGGGATCGCGTCCATCCACGGCCCACCGATTGTTCAGCTCGATCAGGCAGTCGAGCGCCTCGGGCGCTGATCGCGTCCACTCGATCACCTTCTTGCCCCAGAGCATGCGCAGATAGTTGTGGATGCGGCCTTCGATGCGCAGCTGCCGCTGCGCAGCGTTCCACAGCGGATCATCGGTTTCCGCGGCTTCCAGTTGGCCCAGCGTGTAGAGTGCGGGCCGCGGATCCGCTTCATGGTCGGTCAGCGTCGCGCGCGCCCAGTCCGGGAGCGATTCGTAGCGGTCATGATCGCTGCGATCCGCCGCCATGTTGTACCCGAGCTCTCGCCACGTGACGATCTGATCGAGGAACGCTTCCGCGGACGCGCTCATCCCCCACCATCCCGCGCGGCTGCCGCTGGCGCGCGCGGCATGCCGCCCGGGGTTCCACTGCTCCCGTCGCGCCAGCTCGCGCAGCACGTGATGCACGGAGATGTGACCCCAGTGCAGCCACGGCGAAAGGCCCGAAACGGCGCCGGCGTCCGTGTGGTTGCGCTCCTCCGCATACCGCGGGAGTCGCTCGTCGAGGAACGACGTCAGCTCGGCGAGCGCCGCCTTCGCGCCACCCCGGTGCGCCACCGGCGGAACGCCATGATCGATCGGCATCCGCGCCACTGTAGCCGGATCCGAAAGCGCGGCCAACGACACGGCCGGCCATTGGTCGTTCACCCGGCGAGGAATGCCTGCGCCCGACGGTAGCCGTTTCCCGCGAAGTGGCTGAGTGGCCGGCGCCACGCCGAGATGCTCCGGCAGCTGCTTCTGCAGACCCCGCCGGAACGCATGCGCCGACCCATACGGCCGATCGGCGGCCCGCAGCGGCAGCAACCCGTTTGAATCGATGGCAGTCAGTCGCACGGCCAGCTGCCGGCCGGCCGATTCCACCATGCGTGGCAGAAAGAAGCACGGATAATCGTCCGTAACCACGCAGCAGGCCGCGGACGCCAGGCTCTCGAGCAGGCCGCGGCCGGCGCCCGCCGCCGGCCTCGACGTACGGATGGTAGACCACCGGCGTGCCGGCCAATACGTCCGCGTGCTCGTGCATGCCATCCAGCACAAAACGATGGAACCGGTCGCACGCCCAGCGGTGATCGGCGCGGATCGCCTCGAGGATGACCAGTGGCCTGGCCAGCCGCTCCGCTTCGCCGGCGGCGAACTGCAGCGCGAAGTTGTCGTGTAGACGCCTGGCCGCACACCGTGCTCGAAGTCGAAGGAAGCCACGGCCGCAAGATAATGGATCGTGCGAATGCGCTGGCCACGCGAGTCCATCAGGCGAACCCGGTCTGGCGTCGGCTTGTCCCTGCAGCACTGCCATTTTGGCCTTCGGAGGTGCAATTCATGCAGGGATCGGGCAAACATTTCGGCCGGATCCGGCGTCTCATCCGGCAGCGAAACACGGGCCCGGAACTTGTGTATCGCACAGGTCCCCGGGGCTCGCGGTCGAGCGGGCACACCGGGACCCGATCCCAGTGAACGATAAAGACATGGAGGGAAACGTGAGCAGGACTCGTAGCGCGCTGACTGCGGCGGGATTCGTCCTTGCCGTCGTGGCTGCGGCCACGGGAATCGAGATTATTCGCGACGGCCACGCACAGTCGCGGCCGCCGGCGGAGTCGCAGGCGGTTCCCGCGCGGGCGCGCGTCGCGAATTCGAGCGATGTCGTGATGGCCCTGAGCCAGGCCTTTCGTGATGCGGCCCAGTCGGCGCTTCCGGCCGTGGTATCGATCGAGGTCGAAGGCCGCCAGCGGGTCGCGCAGACGCCACGCGGCTGGCCGTTCGATGTTCTGCCGCGCGACAACCAGCGCGGTGAGCAGTACATGCCGATGTATGGGCACGGCTCGGGCTTCGTATTCCGGGCGGATGGCTACATCCTGACCAACAATCACGTCATCGAATCGGCTGACCGCGTGACGGTTCGTTTCCAGGATGGCCGCACGATGACGGCGAACGTCGTGGGCCGCGACCCGCAGAGTGATGTGGCCGTCGTGAAGGTCGACGCGACGGACCTGCCCAGCGTCGATCTCGGGGCCGCCGAATCCGTCGAGGTCGGTGACTGGGTCATTGCACTGGGCTTCCCGCTCCAGTTCCAGGGCACCGCGACGGTCACCGCTGGCATTGTGAGCGCCAAGGGCCGCGACCTGAACATCCTCGACCGCAACGAGGGCGTCGCCGGAACGTCCCTCGAGCATTTCATCCAGACGGATGCCGCAATCAACCCGGGCAACTCGGGCGGCCCGCTCATCGATCTGAACGGCCGCGTGATTGGTGTGAACAGCGCGATTGCCAGCCCGACCGGCTACTTCAGCGGGTACGGCTTCGCGATCCCCGTCAGCATCGCCCGCAACGTGGCGAACGATCTGATCACGCACGGCGAGGTTCGGCGCCCGCGCCTCGGCATCACCGTCGGCTCCGTCAACGAGGCGGATCGCGATGTGCTGAAGCTGAGCAACCTTGAAGGCGCCAAGGTAAGCCAGATCCAGGAAAACACACCGGCCGCCAAGGCGGGTCTCGAGCTGGGTGACGTGATCGTCGCGGTCAACAGCGATCGGATCCGGAACGCCGGCGAACTGACGGCGCTGCTCGCCGAGAAGTACGAGCCTGGTGACAAGGTCACACTCGAAGTCATGCGCTTCGGCCGCAAGCTGAACGCCACGGTCGAGCTCGGCGCGTTCGACCCCGTGGTCCGACGCGATCGCGTCGCTGCGCGGCCCACCGAGCGAGGCGTGGCACGGCTGGGCTTCTCCGCAGCCGAACTCACCCCCCGCCTCGCGCGCGATGTCGGGTTGAACGATGACGCGAAGGGCGTTGTGGTAACGGAAATCGATCCGGCCGGCAGCGCCCGCGGGATCCTGCAGGAAGGCATGGTCCTCGACCAGGTCAACGGGCGGCCCATTCGCACGCTCGCGGACCTGGAACGCGCGGCCGCCACTGTCAAGCCGGGCGATGCCGTGTCCGTGATTGCCCGTGTTGACGGCGCGCGCACCATGCTCAACTACCGAATCCGCGACTGATCCGCGGCCGGCTTCGCGCCGGCCCATCGAGTCGCGTTCCTCAGGGCGGCCTCGCCAGTCAACCCGGCGAGGCCGCCGCGCGTTTGCGCACGGGCCCGCGCACCCTAGCTTCCATGGAGCACGGAGGGATTTATGGAAACCGCTGATGAAGCCGCGAAGGTCATCGTGCGATGCCCGTTCTGCGGCACAATGAACCGGATCGATGCCAGCCGCGCCAGGGACCGGCCCAGGTGCGGCGAGTGCGCCAAACCGATTCTGCTCGATCGGCCCATTACGCTGACCGATGCTGACCTCGAGCGCGTCATCGCCGAATCCGGCATCCCCGTCGTGGTCGATTTCTATGCCGACTGGTGCAAACCCTGCAAAGTCATGGCGCCCATCTTCGATGAGGCCGCAGGCGAGCGCGCCGGCAAGGTGCTGTTCACCAAGCTCGACACCGATCGCAACCCAGCCGCATCCATGCGCTACGGCATCCGCGGCATCCCGACGTTCATCGTATTCAAGGGCGGCAAGGAGATCTCGCGGCAGGTCGGCGCCGTGCCCAAGCCGGTGCTCAACCAGATTCTCGACGGCGCCGTCGGCTGATCCGGCGAGCCGGGCCATAGCGCCCACGCCTGGCGACCGTCCATGACCGGTATCGATGCCGCTCGCATCGATCAGCGCGCCCCCCGGTTCGCCGACCGCACCGCCATCGTTGACGCCGACGGGCCGACCTCGTTCCGCGAGCTGGACCGCGCTGCCCACCGCGTCGCGCGCACCCTGCTCGATGGCCGGGAATCCCTGCACGAAGCGCGCATCGCGTTCCTGCACCCGCCCGGACGCCACTGGGTCGCAGCCCAGTGGGGCATCTGGCGCGCCGGCGCCATGGCCGTGCCGCTCGCCGCGTCACACCCACTGCCCGAACTCGATTTCGTGCTCCAGGACGCCGACCCCGCCGCACTGATCGCCAGCGCCTCCTTCGCGGCACGGCTGCACCCGCTCGCCGCAGCACGCAGCCTGCCGCTCTGTCTCGATGACGAAATCTTCTCGCAATCGGAAGAAATCAGCGATGTGGCAGCGGCGCGTGTGGGGCCGGATGGCCGCGCGCTGATGCTCTACACCAGCGGCACGACCGGAAAGCCGAAGGGCGTTGTGACGACGCACGCGAACATCCGCGCGCAGATCACGACGCTCGTCGCGGCATGGGGATGGACGGAAGCGGACCGCGTGCTGCACGTGCTCCCGCTGCATCACGTTCACGGCATCATCAACGTACTCGGTTGCGCGCTGTGGGCAGGCGCCTGCTGTGAGTTTCTTCCTTCGTTCGAGCAGGCGCTGGCCTGGGACCGACTGGCGTCGGGCGAGATCACGGTGTTCATGGCGGTGCCGACGGTTTATCACCGGCTGATCGCCGCGTGGGATGCCGCGAGTCCGGGCGTGCGGCGCGCGTGGTCCGCGGGCAGTGCAGGGCTGCGGCTGATGGTCTCCGGCTCCGCCGCGCTTCCCGTGCGCACACTGCAGCGGTGGCGCGAGATCACGGGCCACATTCTGCTCGAGCGTTATGGCATGACGGAGATCGGAATGGCGCTGTCCAACCCGCTCGAGGGTGAACGTCGCGCGGGAACCGTGGGCAGGCCGCTGCCTGGCGTGGAAGCGCGTCTCACCGATGACGCCGGCCGCCCGGTTCCACCGGGCACGGCCGGCCAGATCGAGATTCGCGGGCCGCAGGTGTTCCACGAGTACTGGCGGCGCCCGGATGAAACGGCGCGCGCATTCCGCGACGGCTGGTTTCTCACAGGCGATGAGGCCGTTGTCGAAAGCGGCTACTGGCGCATCCTCGGACGGCGTAGCACGGACATCATGAAGTCCGGTGGTTACAAGATCTCGGCCCTCGAGATCGAGGAGTGTTTGCGCGGTCACGAAGCGGTGCAGGACTGCGCCGTGGTATCTGTGCCGGATGAGGATCTGGGCGAGTGTGTGGCGGCGGCTGTCGTTGCGCGCTCGCCGCTGGACGCGGATTCGCTGCGCGAATGGCTGCGTGAACGTCTTGCGCCGTACAAGGTGCCGCGGCAGCTCCGGCTGGTGCGGGAGCTGCCTCGCAACGCCATGGGCAAGGTGGTGAAGCTGGACGTCCAGGCGCTGTTCGCGGCGCGCGACCCATCTTGAGCGTCCAGGACGCAGTGCGCTTGCGCCCGCTCGACGTGCCTCGCCATGATCGGCGGATGCGTGCCGCCCTGTTCGCCACGTGCCTCATCGATCGCATGCTGCCGGCGGCCGGTGTAGCGGCGGGCCGCCTGCTGCGCGCGCTCGGCGTCGATGTGATGGTGCCGGCCGGCCAGACCTGCTGCGGCCAGCCCGCGTTCAATTCCGGATACCCGGACGAGGCTCGCCGCGTGGCGCTCCACACGCTACACGTGTTCGAGGGCGAGGATCTCTGCGTGGTGCTCCCCTCCGGCAGCTGCGCCGTCATGCTGCGCCACCACTATCACGAGCTGCTCGGCCCGGCACACGCCGTGGCCGCGGCCAGCCTGGCACGGCGGACCTTCGAGCTTTCGTCGTTCATTGTGAACGTGCTCGGCATCACGCGCCTCGGCCGCGGATTGACCGGCCAACGCATCGTCTACCATCACGGCTGCCACGGACTGCGCGAGCTGGGTCTCCATGATGAGCCACGCCTGCTGCTGCAGAACGCCGGCGCCGAATTGCTGCCGTGGGACGCGGCCGAGGAGTGCTGCGGGTTCGGCGGACTCTTTGCCGTGAAGATGCCGGAGGTTTCCGTTGCCATGGCGGATCGCAAGCTGGACACGCTGCCCGCGCCACGGCCCGACGCACTCACTTCGGCGGATGGCGGCTGCCTGCTCCAGCTCGAGGGTCGCATGAAATACCGCGGCATTGAGGTTCCCGTGCGTCATCTCGCCGAGCTGCTGCTCGAGGCGGTCGATGGACGTTCGTAGCCTGCACTACCGCGACCTGTCCGCCCGCATTCTCCGCGACACGCCCGAGATCCGGAACGCCGTTACCGGCGCGACGCTGCACTTCGAGCTGAGCCGCCAGCGCGGGTATGGCGGCATCGACAGCGAGGCGTGGCGGCGCTGGGCGGAATCCGTGAAGAACCACCTGCTCACACACCTCGACCAGCACCTCGAGGCCGCAACGCGCAACCTCGAGGCGAATGGCGTTCACGTGCATTGGGCGGCCACGGCCGCCGACGCCCATGACGTGCTCCGCGGCATCGCCTCGCAGCACGGTGTGCGCCGCGCCGTCAAGGGCAAGAGCATGCTCTCCGAAGAACTCGAGGTGAACGAGCTGCTCGCGCACATCGGTGTTCAGGTCTTCGAGACCGATCTCGGCGAGTACATCCTCCAGATGCTGAACGAACCGCCCAGCCACATTCTCGGGCCCGCCATTCATCGGAACCTCGAGCAGGTCCGCGCAATCTTTCACGAGCGGCTGGGCACAGCCCTGGATGACTCGCCCGACCGGCTCGCGGCCGCCGCGCGCAAGGTGCTGCGAGCCGCATTCCTCACCGCGGACCTCGGCATCACCGGCGCCAACTTCGTCGTCGCCGAAACCGGCACGATTGCCCTGATCGAGAATGAAGGCAACATCCGCCTGTCCACGGCACTGCCTCGCGTGCACGTCGCACTGGTCGGAATCGAAAAGCTGCTGCCGCGCTGGTCCGACCTCGCGCCTTTCCTTCAGCTGGCTTCCCGCGCCGCTACCGGCCAGACCGTCGGCACATTCGTTACGCTGATCCGCTCGCCCAGGATGCGTGGACCGGATGACGAAGCCGCGGAAGGCGATGGGCCCGATGAGGTCCACGTCGTTTTCGTCGACAACGGTCGTACGCGCGTGCTCGCCGATCCGGTCGCGTGGGAAACACTCCGCTGCGTGCGCTGCGGCGCCTGCCTCAACATCTGCCCCGTCTACCGCCAGACCGGTGGCCACGCGTACGGCTGGGTCTACTCCGGCCCGATCGGTGCCGTGCTGAATCCGGGACTGCTCGGCCTCGAGCAGGCGCACACGCTGCCGTTCGCTTCCACGCTCTGCGGCGCCTGCCAGGATGCATGCCCCGTTCGCATCCCGATTCCGCGCCTGCTGCTCGAATGGCGAAAGCGCGCCGCGGAGGCCGGTCACCGGCCCGCCGCCGAAGCCCGAACCATGCACCGCTTTGCCAATGCGGCCACGCGGCCCGCGCGATTCCAGCGCCTCGGCCGCTGGTTCGCCGCGACGCCTCGCTTCCTTCGCCAGACCGTGCCGCTGCTCCGCGACTGGGCCGCGCTGCGCGCACCGCTCGAACCCGCGTTCCGCTCGTTCCTGAGCCGCTGGAAGAAAGAGGCCGGACCCGCACCTTCGACCACCCCCCGTTCCAACTTCGCCGCGGCGCCGCCCGCAGCCGCGCAGACCCACCCGCCAGTGCTAAACCAGGAGTTAGCAAACGATTCACCGGCCACGACGCGCCGCGCCTTTGCCGGCGGTACGCTCGGACGGACTCGCGCGCCGTCACACAGCGGACCCATCGACAACGTCGTGATGCGCGCCGTCAAGGATGCGCTCGTCAACCGTGCCCGCCTCGCCCACCCGGGACCGCTCATCGCCCGCGACACCGTCGCCACGCCCACCACGGCGACACACGCCGAGCGTGTCCATCGCTTCGCGCGGCAATTCCGCGCGAACGGCGGTGAAGTTGTCGAGCTGAAAACGCTGCAGGAAGCCGTCGCCTGGCTCGAGCTGTTCTCTCGCGACTTCCTGACCGCCGCTGTCAGCCTGCTCGTGCCTGACCGGCTGTCCCCGCTCGGATGGGGCGTCGAGGTCGCAGCCCCCGAAACCGCTCAGCTCGGCGTCTCCCACGCGATTGGCGCCGCCGCCGAAACCGGAACCCTGCTGCTCGACAGCCGGGAGCGCCGCGCGCTCCAGCTGCTGCCGCCCGTTCACCTCGTCTGGGTCCGCGAAAGCCGCATCGCCGCCACCCTCGCCCAGGCCCTCGATTCCGTGCACGGCGAACTGCCCGCCGCCCTCGGACTCCACTCCGGACCCAGCCGATCCGCGGACATCGGTCGCGTCATCGTCACCGGCGTCCACGGACCCGGCCGCCTGATTGCCGCAATCCTGCCTTGAAAACAACGACCCCCGGGAGACTGCCCCGGGGGCCGCACACGATCCAGCCCGCTGCGCCCGATCCTTACGGGCGGTCATTCTTCCTGCGCACGCAGCCGTCCGCTGTCCTTCAACGCCCGCCGCAGGAGGAACTCGATCTGCGCATTGACACTGCGCAGCTCGTCCGCCGCCCACCGCTCGAGCGCGTCATGGACCTTCGGGTCCAGTCGCAAAAGAAAAGACTTCCGCTCCGCCACGTGCCCACTTCGTCAGTAGATCGTGCCTGCGTTCACGACCGGCTGCGGGTTCCGGTCCGAACACAGAACCACCAGCAGATTGCTCACCATTTGCGCCTTCTTCTCCTCGTCCAGTCGAATGATCTCCTTCTGCGCCAGATCCGACAGCGCCATCTCCACCATGCCCACCGCGCCTTCCACGATCTTCTTCCGCGCCGCGATGATCGCGCTCGCCTGCTGCCGCTGCAGCATCGCACTCGCGATCTCCGGCGCGTACGCCAGATGGCTGATCCGCGACTCCAGTACCTCCACTCCCGCCTTCGCCAGACGCTCCTGGATCTCCTCCTTCAGCTTGTCCGAGATCTCCGCCGCATTGTGCGACAGCGACAGCTCGCCCTCCTCGTGCGCATCGTACGGGTAATTCGTCGCCAGTCCACGCAGCGCCGCCTCACTCTGCACGTGCACGTACTCGTTGTAGTTGTCCACCTCGAACAACGCTTCCGCCGTGTCCACCACCCGCCACACCACCACCGACGCTATCTCGATCGGGTTCCCGTGACGATCGTTCACCTTCAACTTCGTCGTCTCGAAGTTCCGAACCCGCACCGACACCTTCTTCTTCGTGTAGAACGGATTCGCAAACTTCAACCCGGGCGCCCGTACCGTGCCCACATAACTCCCGAACAGCTGCAGCACCTTCGCCTCGTTCGGATTCACCACGAACAGACCGAACCACGAGATCAGCACGATCAGCAACGCCAGCGAATACGTCACCGCCAGCACCCCATTTCCCGCGTTCACCGCCCGGATCAGCAGCACCAGGCTCACAACCGTCGCCGCCAGCAGCACGATGAACGCCAGGTATCCCGACGCCGCACTACGCTCGATTTCCCGGATCACGGTGTCTCCCCTCCGTTATGGTAGCACGATGATATCATGACGATAGCGAGGGCGCAAGAGTCTTCTGGGGCCCGGGTAGCGAGGGGCGCGCCGGACGAGCGCGGCCGGGGGCCGAGCCGCAGGTGGGCGACGGGTCGGCGGGCTGGCCGCGGCGCCAGCGGCCGCGGTATATCCAAGGCTCCCGCGACCGAGGAGTGGATCCCGATGCTCTGTGGCCCGCGCATTTGCGCAGTTCTGCTGCTGATCCTGCCGGCCGGGGCCAGCGGCCAGCACACGCACGAGGTGCCGATGCCGCGCGGTTTTGAACAGCCGATGCGGTTGTACGACGTTGGGCTGGGTCCGTTCAGCCGGCCGGTCACGACGCGATCGCGGGAATCGCAGCAGTTCTTCGATCAGGGCATGCAGCTGCTCTACGCGTTTGCGCCGGCTGAGGCGGCGCGGTCGTTCCGGGAGGCGTGGAAGCGGGATCCGGACTGTGCGATGTGCTACTTCGGCGAAGCGTGGGCGTGGGGTCCCTACCTGAACGGGGACATGTCGGCGGACGATGCGCCGCGCGCACACGCGGCGGTTCAGCGGGCGAAGCAGCTGGCGCCGGGCCGGACGACGCCGGTCGAGCGTGCGCTGATCGAGGCGATGTCGGTTCGCTACGCGGAAAGGCACGATGCGGTGGAGCGCGAGCGGCTGGACACGACCTATGCGGAGGCGATCGGCAAGGTATACGCGGCGCATCCGGAGGATCTCGATGCGGGCACGTTGTACGCCGAGGCGCTGATGCTGCTGGAGCCCCGCCGCGGGCGCTGGGACGCGAGCCGCGCCGAAGTTCAGCGCATCCATCAGGTTCTCGAGTCCGTGCTCGCGCGCGACCTGAGCCACCCGGGCGCGTGCCATCTGCTGATCCACGCGACGGAATCGACGAACGTGCCGGGCAAGGCGGAGCGCTGCGCGGCGCTGCTCGGCAGCTCGATTCCGGGCGCGAGCCACATCAACCATATGCCCTCCCACACCTGGAATCGCGTGGGCCGCTGGGCGGACGCCGTGCGTGCGAATCTCCAGGCGTGGCATTCGGACCTGAAGGCAGAGATTGGTGAGGGCTTTGCGATCTATCCGTCGCACAACCTGCACATGCTGTTGTTTTCCGCATCGTTCGATGGCCAGGGCGCGATTGCGATCCAGGCGGCAAAGGATTACGCGAAGATTTCGAACGGCGGCGTTTTCTATCACGTGCTGACGTTGCTGCGGTTCGGCCGTTTCGATGAGATCCTCGAGCTTCGCTCGGCGCCGGCGCAGCCGCTCTATCGCGGTCTCTGGGACTTCGGCTTCGGCTACGCACACCTGCGTCGCGGCAATGCGGACAGCGCACGCACCTACCTGGAGCGGGTGGAGCGCGGTGCCAGCCTTGGCGATTCGGTGGCTTTCCGCGGTCACACGGCCACCTCGCTGCTCGGCGTCGCGAGCGGTATTCTGCGCGCCGAGCTCCTGCGGAGCGAAGGCGGTCAGGCCGAAGCGATCTCGGTTCTCGAGCGTGCGGTCGCGCTCGAGGATGCGCTGCGCTACGACGAGCCGGAGCCGCTCAACTTCACGGCGAGGCACTGGCTGGGCGCTCACCTGCTCGAGGCGGGCCGCGCGCAGGAAGCGGAATCCGTGTACCGCCAGTCGCTCGATGATCATCCGCACAACGGCTGGAGTCTCATCGGCCTGGGGCAGGCGCTCCGCGCGCAGGGCAGGATCGCCGAGGCGGATCGCGTGCAGCAGGAATTCGCTGACGCGTGGGCCCGCTCCGACACGTGGATCCGCGCCTCGCGTTTCTAACACGCGGAGTGGAGCAGAGATAACGGGAGAACGGACAACGGTGGACAGGTCGGCTCCATCCAAGGGAACGGATAGCCGCGGGTGGGAAGGGCGGGTGAGAGTGGGGCCGCGCGGCGCAACCGTGACGGTGAGCCGGACATGTTTTCTCGCCTGTTTCTGGACCTGCGGCACGCCGCGCGCGGCCTTTCGCGAACCCTGGCGCTCAGCGGCGCGGCGATTCTCTGCCTGGCCCTGGGCATTGGCGCGACGACCGCCGTCTACAGTGCCGTAAACACCGCGTTATTGCAGCCGCTGCCGTTTCGCGATCCGGCGCGGCTGGTCACGGTTTATCGCACGACGCCGCACTTCAACACGGGGCCGTTTTCGGCGCCGAACTGGATGGATCTGCGGCGCGGCACGCAGACGCTCGAATCGTTTGCCGCGATCACGCCGGGTGTCGCGCTTCTGTCGAACAGTACGGAATCCACGCGCATCGCTGCCCATCGCGTATCGGACAACATGTTCGAGGTGCTGGGTGTATCGGCGGTGCGCGGCCGACTGTTCGCGACGGGAGATGGTGAGCCGGACCGGCCGCTCGTGGCTGTACTGAGCGATGAGCTCTGGCGCACGCAGTTCGGCGCGGACGCCGCGATGGTGGGCCGGACGATCCGCCTGGATGGACAGGAATACGAAGTGCTGGGTGTGCTGCCGCCGCGGTTCCGCATTCCACACGGCAACAACTCGTTCCAGGCCGATGTCTGGATGACGTTCCGGCCGACGCCGAACGAGGCGGCGGCGCGGCGCAGCAATTTTCTGATGACAATGGGCCGGTTGCGTGGGGGCGCGAGCGTGGAGGCTGCCGATGCCGACATGCGCCGCGTAATGGATGGGATCATCGAGGCGAATCCACAGCTGCGCGGCGAGCAGCTGCGTGTGTTGCCGTTGCAGCGTGAGAGCGTGCGCGCCGTGCGCGAGCCCCTGCTGCTCCTGCTCGGCTCGGTTGCCTTTGTCCTGCTGATCGCGGCCGCGAATGTCGCCAGTCTGCTGCTCGCGCGCGGGGTCGGCCGGCAGCGCGAGGTGGCGGTGCGCTCCGTGCTCGGCGCCGGCGGCTGGGACACGATCCGGCCGGCACTGCTCGAGAGTGGATTGCTCACCTTTTGCGGCTTTGCGTTCGGTCTCGGCCTTGCCTGGGTGGGTGTCCGCGCGATCGGTACGCTGGCTGCGTCGCGACTGCCGCAGCTGGCCGGGCTCGGGCTGCACCCCGCCGTGCTGCTCTTCGCCATCGGCGTTTCGGCCGTGGTCGCGTTCGTCTGCGGCATTGCGCCGGCCTGGCAGGCCGGCCGCGCCGATCCGCAGCAGATCCTGCGCTCCGGCGGCCGCGGCGGCACCGGCCACCGCCATCACCGGTTCCTCCGCATGATCGTAGCCGCGGAAGTCGCGCTATCTCTCGTGTTATTGCTGGGCGCGGGTCTGGTGCTGCGCGGATTCGAGCGGCTCGCGAGCCAGGATCCGGGTTTCGATCCGGGCCCGCTCCTCACGATCAGCGTGAATGTGCCGCCGGAAAGCTATCCGGAGGGAGCCGCGTATCAGAACTTCGTGCTTCCTGCTGTGGACGCGATCCGCGCGGTGCCCGGTGTCCGAGGCGCCGGCACCATGTCCGCGATCCCGTTCGAGAACTGGGGCATCAACTTCAACATGCGCTACGAGGGCCAGGCCGCCGTGGATCCGACGACGCTGCCGCTCGTCGAGTCGCGCACGGTCACGCCGGGCTACTTCGAGGCGATGGGCATCCCGCTCGTGCGCGGCCGGCTGTTCACCGAGACGGAAGGCCTGGCCAACAACGCGCCGGCCATCGTGGTGGCCAACCAGGCGCTCGTCGACCGGGATTTCCCCGGCCAGGATCCCATTGGCAAGCGATTCCACACGGGCGACACCACATTCGCCACGATCGTCGGCGTGGTGGCCAGCATCCGGAACATGGGACCCGACCGGCCCACGCAGCCCGAGGTCTACTGGTCGCGCGCGCAGTCCTCGCGCGGGTCGACGTCGGCGCAGTTCGTGATTCGCGTGGACGGCGACCCGCTCCAGTACGTGAGCGCCGTGACGCGTGGGATCCGTGGCGTGGATGCGCTGGCCGCGATCAATCTCGTGAGACCCATGACGGAAGTGATCGCCGCGTCCATCGGACGGCCGCGCTTCTACCTGATGCTGCTGGCCGTCTTCGCCGGCGCCGCGGTCCTGCTCGCCACTGCGGGACTCTACGGCGTCATGAGCTACGCCGTGGCGCAGCGCACGCGCGAAATCGGCATCCGTACGGCGCTGGGCAGCACGCCGGGCCGCACGCTTGGCCTGGTCATGCGCCAGGGGATGAAGCTGGTGTCCGGCGGCATGCTGCTTGGCCTGCTCGGCGCAGCGGTCCTCACGCTCGTGCTCGGGCAGCTCCTCGGAACCCTGCTCCACGGTGTGAGTCGCTGGGACGTGCCCACCTGGTCGGGTGTGGCGCTGCTGCTTGCAGCGGCTGCCGCGCTGGCCATCCTGCTCCCGGCCAGGCGCGCGTCAGCTGTGGAACCGCTGGCGGCAATGCGCGAGGACTGAGCCGGCACACCGACCGAGCGAAGCACCGCCAGCGGCGCGCACCAGCGCCTCGCGCGACTCGACGCGCACGCGCATCTTTTCGCCGGGATCCCCGTTCCGTCAGAACTGCGAGACTGGCCATGATGCTCCGCGCACTCATCCTGCTTGCCGTCTGGCCCACAATGCTCCCGGCGCAGACGCCCTTTTCGCCGCGCGTGCCGCCACCGCAGGGGTTCCGCGTCTTCATGATCACGGACATGGAGGGCATGGCCAGCGTCGTCTTCAATCGCGAGATCATTGCCGGCGTCGAAGGCGAGCGGTACCGCAACCAGTCGAGTCCGGACTACTGGGAGCACTATCGCGATCTGTTCACGCGCGAAGTCAATGCCGCGATCGGCGGCGCGCGGCGTGGTGGTGCGCAGTCGTTCGTGGTGAACGAAGGGCACGGTGGCAATCTGTTTGCCAATCTGCTGCCCTGGGCGCTGGACACGGCCGCACTGCTGGTGCGGGGCTGGCCCAAGCCCATGGTGATGAGCGCCGGCCTCGATTCGACGGCTGGCGCGCTCTTCTTCATCGGAGCCCACGCCAATGCAGGCAGTCCAGGCGTGATCGCGCACACGTACGCGTTCGACCGGATCAGTGTGAACGGCCGGGTGCTGAACGAGACGGGTATCAACGCACTGGTTGCGGGTGAGTACGGCGTGCCCGTCGTTCTGGTGTCCGGCGACGATGTTGTGGTCAGGGAAGCGCGCGAGCAGCTGGGCCCGCAGGTCATCACGGTCACGACCAAGTACGCACTCAGCCGGAGCGCCGCGATCACCTACAGTCCTGCCGTTGTCCGGCAGATGCTCGCGGATTCGGCGGCACTGGCGGTGCGCGGCGCGATGCGCGGCGAGTTCAGGCCGTTCAAGCTGGAAAAGCCGTATCAGGTGGAATTCGTGCTGCGCCGCAGCTATCCGCAGGAGTACGCGGCCGCCGTGGACACGCTTTCCGGCTACCGGCTCACGAAGACGGCGGACCGGACCTGGCGATACGCGACGAGCGATGCGCGCGACCTGGCTCGACTGCTCGATGCGATCGAGCTGATCGTGCTGCGCTGACGCGCCGCTCAGCGACGGTTCGACTCGAACGCGCCAGTCTCGCGGTTCTTCCGCACATCATCCCACGGGAAGCAGCGGCCGTTCATCGCCACGTAGACGCCGGGCGGCAGGACCTGCGCGAACGACACGGCCGAGCCCAGATTGAACAGACCGTCCGAGCTGCCAAATGCATAAGGCACCATTGCCCCGGTCAGCACGATGGTCTTGCCGGTCACGGCGCCCGCCAGCGCGACCGCCGTCTCGACCATGGTATCCGTGCCGTGCGTGATGACAATGCGGGACTCCTCGCAGCGCCGGCAGTGGTCGACGATCACGGCGCGGTCCTCTTCCGTCATCTCCAGGCTGTCGATCATCATCAGGGTGCGTACGGACACGTCGAGCTGGCACCGTCCCAGTCGCAGCATCTCCGGGACGTGGGTATCCTTGAAGAAGAGCGAGCCGCGCAGCTCGTCGTATTCCTTGTCGAACGTGCCGCCCGTCACGAAGACGCGTATGGGCATGCTCATCTCCCGGTGGTACGAAGCCTGCCGATGGTGCGAGCCGCGTGCCCGCCGCGCCAGAGGGCAGGGCCCGGATCCGCCCGGGGACTCGACCGCGGCGCCTGCATGTGCTAGTCTGTTGGCCGTTTTGGTGTTTTAGCGCACTACAGCCGGAGCGGAAATGGCCGGTACAGCCGAATCAGTCTCGCGCGCGATCGACTGGCGCGCCATTGTCGGACGCTACCAGACACCCGCCGTCCGCGATGCGCTCATTCAGATCCTGAATACGCTCCTGCCGCTGGCGGGTGTCCTGACGCTGATGGTTTTCGCGCTCGATGTCAGCTACTGGCTCGTGCTGCTGCTCGCGATCCCCGGCGCCGGGCTGCTCATGCGTACCTTCATCATCATGCACGACTGCGGACACGGCTCGTTCCTGCCGTCGCGCCGCTGGAATGACATTGTCGGCTTCATCACCGGCGTCATCGCGCTGACGCCGTACGGTCAGTGGCGTTACGACCATGCCATTCATCATGCGACCTCGGGCAATCTCGAGGAGCGCGGATCGGGCGATATCACGACGATCTCCGTGGCCGAGTACCTCGCACTGCCCTGGTGGCGCCGGCTCGCCTACCGACTGTATCGGAACCCCATGATCATGCTGGGCGCGGGGCCGTTCTGGCTGCCCATCAAGCAGCGCTGGCCCACCCCGGGTCCGAAGACGGGGAGAAAGCAGATCCAGAGTGTGCTGATGACGGACACGGTGATCATCGCCGTCGTCGGCCTGCTGGGTGTACTGGGCACTCTGGACGAGCTCGTGCTGGTCTATCTGCCCGTCGTCGGCTTCAGCGGCGCGGCCGGCATCTTCCTGTTCTACGTGCAGCACCAGTTCGAGGAAGCCTACTGGCGGCCGCGCGAGGAGTGGGACTACGCGACCTCCGCATTGCAGGGTAGCACGTATCTGCGTCTGCCGCGCGTGCTCCAGTGGTTCACCGGGAACATCGGCCTGCACCATGTGCATCACCTGAGCCCGAGAATCCCGAACTACCGCCTGCAGCGCTGCCACGACGAGAATCCCGCGTTCCATGACGTGCCCACGCTCACGCTGCCCACCGCGCTGCGTACGCTGGGCCTGAAGCTCTGGGACGAGGAAACCCGCCACCTGGTCGGGTACAGGGTGCTCCGGGAGCGG
>Ga0187892_10006560_pt1 | contig 17192 bp, 10 predicted proteins | sample MA1701073metaG_FD_139345 | JGI IMG/M metagenome (GOLD analysis project Ga0187892, IMG submission 139345) | Bio-ooze microbial communities from a basaltic lava cave in the Kipuka Kanohina Cave System on the Island of Hawaii, USA - MA170107-3 metaG ... | reverse complement strand
GCGTTAATATAGTAGTCGAGATCTTGGAATGGCGACTGTCAGCGAGCGGATCTATTCAGCACAAGACCTGTTGCGAATGCCCGACAGCGGTTTTCGTTATGAACTACTGCGCGGCCATCTGATAAGGATGAGTCCGGCGGGGCAGCAACACGGACGAATTGCCGCGACAATAACCGCATCGTTAGGCCAGCACGTGACTGAGCACAAGCTCGGGGCCGTGTACGCGGCGGAAACAGGGTTTTTACTGGCCACCAACCCCGATCATGTCCGCGCGCCAGATGTAGCGTTTGTCTGCCGCGAGCGGTTACAGACCGTGCCAGAAACCGAGGGCTACTGGCCCGGTGCGCCTGACCTTGCCGTTGAAGTGGTTTCCCCGGGCGACACCTACGCGGAAGTGGAAGACAAAGTGTTCGACTGGCTTGAAGCGGGCGGTCGCCTCGTTATCGTGGTCAATCCGCGCAAGCGACTCGTGACAGTCTATCGCTCAAAGGCCGACATTGTCGTGTTTGGCGAGGACGATGTGCTGGAGGGGGGTGAGGTCGTGCCCGACTGGAGCGTCTCGGTGCGCGCTTTGTTCGCATAATGTCGCATGGTGTGCGTGGCGCTACGGACCCACCATGTGCTCGTAGCTTAGCAATCCAACCGGAAACTGGGCAAGCACATCGCCGAGGAGCAAAGCAGCGGATTCCACGCTAACCGCCTCACCGGTAAGCACGTTGCGATAACGGCCTGTCGCCAGAGGCGCAGAAAGCTCTACCCTGGTGTCATGCCAGATCGAGGATCCCACAGGGAGCGCGTCGCGAGTTTGGAGCAGCCCGGCGTACCAGCGCGGCGCGAGCACGATTGCCGCTTGCTGTCCGAGTTGACGGCTAAATGCACAGACGTGCTCCGCCTTGCTGCCGGCGGTATTCAGGGGCAGGTAGTCGCCGTCGCGGAAGAGATCGGCGTATTTCTGCCGCAAGCTCAAGGTTCTCCAAGTGAGATAGAGTTTCACCCGGCCGTCCTCCATCGATTCCACGAGAGCGCGTACGTTGCGTGCACGCTCTGGTTGCGCGGCGCTTGCCCGGATTTCGTGGAGCAGCGCGCGCCGCTGGACATAGTTCACGGCTCGGCGGTTGTCAGGATCGACCAAGCTGAAATCCCAAGTCTCGTTGCCTTGATAGATGTCGGGAACCCCAGGGGCGGTGAGTTTCAACAGCGTCTGCGAGAGGCTATTCAGTAAACCCAACCGCGCGACCTTCTTTTGAAACGGAAGGAAATGCTCCAGGAACAAGTTTTTTTCTGAACGCTCCAGGACGGTGCGCGCGAAAGATAGCAGTCTTTCCTCGTAATCGGTATTGGGGTTCCTCCAGCTCGTCTGCTCCTTAGCTTCGCGCGCAGCCTTGATAAGGTAGCCCTCGATGCGCTGACAAAACCCCGCATAGGTCTCTTCATCCATGGCCCCTAGAGGCCACGCGCCAAGCAGGGTTTGATAGATGGCGTACTCGTCATTCTTTGAGGGCACGCGCTGATCGTTCAGTGACCCGCGCCGGCTGCGGTTTAACCTTGACCAACGGCGCACTTGCTCGCGCCATTCGCCCGACAGCTCCGAGATCACGTTGATGCGTGCTCGGACGTCCTCGGCGCGCTTGCTGTCGTGGGTCGAGGTGGCGAGCATGGCATGGGGCCAACGCTTGGCGCGCTCGTGGTTCGCACCGTGGAATGCGTTGAGCGAAACGCAGAAGCGACGCGGATCGTCCCCCACTTCGTTCAGCGAGAGCAGGCGGTGGTAACGGTAGAGGGCGGTGTCTTCCCATCCCTTCGCCATCACCGGCGCGGTGAGCTGGGGAACTTGCATCGCAAAGCGCGTCACGGCCTCTTGCAGGGCGGGAGTCTTGTCTCTAAAGGCTTCCCGCATCAATACATCCCGAATGAATTCAAAAATACGGCCATCTGCGTCGCCGCTCTTCTTCTTCGCACGGGCCACGGCCCATTCTATGTAATGGCGGTCCGTGGGTGCGACTTGCCGCTCGCTCACATAGGTCCGGTATACCGGCAAACAGGCCACGACCTCGGCCAGCGCTTGGCGCAACTGGTTGAGCGTGAAGTCCCGCGTATACCAGTCGGTGTTCGCGATGCGCTCCAAACGATGAGCCAGCACGTTGAGCTCCGAGGCCAGCGCCTGTTTCATGATGAGCCGCTTGCATTCATAGAGCAGCTCATCGAAGTCAAGACGCTCGCCGATGAACGCGTGGTACAGGCGAGTGAGCGGTCTTTCACCTGCGGGATCGACGAACAAGCCGTTGACGAGATTCGCGAAATCGTAGCCGGTGCTGCCCTCGACCTGCCAATCTTGCGGAAGATGTTCGTGCACGGCCAAGATCTTCTCCACCACGACGTATAGAGGTGCGGCCGTCGTGGTCCCGGCCTGCCTGCCAAGCGCTTGTGCCGTGTGCCGGCGCAGGCTTTCGTAATAGCGGGTGGGATCGAACAGACCGTCGGGATGATCGATGCGCAGTCCCTGGATCTGGCCATTAGCCACCAGCTCCAGCACGAACTGGTGGGTGAGATCGAAGACCTCGGGATCCTCCATGCGCAGTGCGGCGAGATCGTTGATATCGAAAAAACGGCGGTAGTTGATCTCATCCGATGCCACATGCCAATCGGCGACGCGGTAGGCTTGAGATTCTAGGAGCTCGTGCAGGAGAGCGAAGGATTCCGGTGTGCCCGATCTGCCGTTATAATCCGCGACCGCATCGGCCAACGCCCGGCCGATCGCGGGCTGCCCTGCGCACAGCCTGGCTAGGCGCTGCTTATGGATCTCCTTGTCGCGGTGACGTTCCGCCATTCTCTCCGGCTGCACCTCGTGACGGGACGGTAGATGCTCGAATGCGGTGATCAGGCTCTGCAGCTCGTGCAAAGGGGCCGCTTCCAGCCCGAGCTCCATTTCGATCGCCGACAATCGCTGGCGTAGCAGGCGCGGATACTCACGGGGGTCGATGGGGAGTCGGTGTTCGAAATAAGTCACGTAAAAACTCCCCTTCGCGGCCTCGAAATGGAGCTTGAGCTCGCCGCGCTCTAAGACGCTGCCGTAGCGATCCCCGAGCAGAGGCAGCAACACCTTCCCGCGCAACTCCTCTTTGAGGGGTTCCCAATCGATATCGAAGAATCGTGCAAAGCACGAGGCGGGACCGTTCTCCAACACGTCCAGCCACCACGGGTTGTCGCTCCCCATGACTCCCACGTGATTGGGCACCAGATCGAGAATCAATCCCATATTATGCGTGGCCAAGGTAGCGCACAGGCGATCGAAGTCCTCGCGGCTGCCGATCTCGGGGTTGAGCTCGTGGTGCCCGATGATATCGTAACCATGAAGGCTGCCCGGCCTGGCTCGCAGCAACGGGGAAGCGTAACAGTGACTAATGCCTAACTCGCTCAGATAGGGGACCAGCGCGGTTGCGTCGTTGAATGTGAACCCGCGATTGAATTGCAAGCGGTAAGTCGCATTGGGGATCTGCGGCGCGGTCGCGACCGGATATTCAATGGGCGCCTCGTCCGATGCTCGCTTCTGCGGCCGCCCCCGTGCTTCGCGCAACATCGCCGTCAGCGCCATGAAGCGCGGATCGGTGGCCAGATGCTCGAGATCGATCGCGAGTTTCTTGACCCAATTGGGGTATTGCTCGGAGGTGCCGGGGACATTGACCTGCTCCACTTGGCCCAAGATGTCTTCCAGCTGCACCACCATGACGCTCGCCGGGCTGCGCGCGAGGTAGGCATGGAAGGCTCGGCTAAGTTCCGGTGTCATCGCGGGGCAAGAGGCGGGATCGACCGTGATACCTTCGGGCAGCAGCTTTTCACGCTCCAGCGCCACCAAGAGTCGCGCCCGTTCCTCGGCCCGAGACACGACGCTCTGCTGCTTGATGGCCTCGCTCGGAAAGAGCGCAAGCTCGGTGCGCGTGCTCAAATCATGGCCGTGCCAGTAACCCGCCAAGGTGGGCAAGTCATGGGTGCTGACCGCGACCAGCGCCTGCGAAGGAAACGACTGCGGGGCTTGGAGATCGCCACCCTCGTCCTTCTCAAAGTACAAGAGGCGATAAGAAAGCACACCCAAGCGCCTGAGGGCTGTGCGCACTTCTTCGGGCACCGTGCCCAAGTCTTCGCCGATAATGAGGCATCGGTTGCGTTGGCTTTCGAGCGCGAGGATCCCGAGCAGATCCTCGAAGGGATAGTGGACATAGGCCCCGGTGCTAAAGCCGCCGTCCCGACGTACCCAATATAGGCGCATCAATCCCATCACGTGATCGATGCGAAGGGCCGCCGCATGCCGCATGTTATGGCGGAACAGAGCGACGACAGGCGCGTATGCCGCCGCACGCAATGCACGGGGATCGAAAGGAGGAAGCCCCCAGTCCTGCCCATTCGGATTATGTTCGTCGGGCGGCGCACCGACGCGGGCGGCAAGGGCGTACAGGGATTGATGAGCCCAGGCCTCCGCGCCTGCGGGATCGACGCTGACCGGCAAGTCCAAATACAGCCCCGCGCCGAGGCCAAGCTCATGACAGCGGCGGGCGATCGCGCCGAGCTGCCGATCCGCCTGCCACTGCAGATACTGGAAAAATTCCATCCGCTCCCGATGTGCCTTCGCGAACGCCTGCACCTCGGGTGAGTCCGGATCTCGATAAGCCTCGGGCCATGCAGGCCAACCCCAAACGCTCTTGTCCTGCTGGTGAAAGTGCTCTTGTAAGGCCTCGAACAGCGTGTGCAAATACAGCGGCGTACCCTCGTTGGCCTGCAGGGCATGAAACGCCTCGGCACGCTCCGTGCCCTTATCGAGATGTTTCTCGCGGAAGTGATGGTAAAGCCGCTCGAGGATCGTGAGCTTGGCAGTCGCCACGCCGGGGTAATCGACGGAATCCGCCCTGCGCAAGGCGCGCAACCGCGCCCGAAATTCCGGCGAGCGCACTTCTCGGCGAGCCGTCTCACACTCCTGAAAGTCGGGGACGGCTTCCACATCCAGGTGCCAGACATTCAAATACAGCCGGCTCGATGGGCTATAAGGGCTTTTGTGTAGCGGATCATGGGGAAACAAGGCGTTGAGCGGGCTGCAACCGATGATTTCTCCGCCCGCCGCGGCCCAAATCTCAACCATCTGTTTGAGATCGGTGAAATCCCCGATCCCCCAATTTCGCTGCGAGCGCAGCGCATAAAGCTGTAGCGCGGGACCGAAGAGGCGCTGATGACCTTCGGCCAGTGCGGGTGGCGTGTAACAGCACTCCGGCGCCACGATGAGACTCATCCGCGCGCGCATTTTATTGCCTTGCCATAACCCAAGCTGGTGGTAACCCGGGGCGAGGGCGATCGCGATCCTCAGCGCATAGGCGACGAAAGCCTCACCGCCGATTTCCTGGCGCTCCATCTCCGGCAGGTCGCGGGGGCGCAAGGTTCCCTCGTGCTTGGCGCCGCCCTCCTCGGTGAGTTGCCAATGGAACTCCTCCCGGGCCCGGGTCGTCGCCAGCCTGAGTGTGACCTGCGCCGGCAGTGCGCTTTCGGGCACTACCTGCACGGGCGCTAGAATGCGCCGCCATTCCCTAGATTCTTGTTCGCCGAGTGCTGCTTCGAGCTCAGCCAGGTTGGCGGTCGCGATGCCCATGGCGGCGAGCAGCGCCCGCCGCGTCGCATCAGACGTCGTGTGGTAGCCGCCCCAGATGTCGTAATAAGCCTCGGCAATGCCGGCACCGGCCGCAAGCCGCCTCAGTAGGTCCGGCTCGTTCACGTCGCGGATTCGAGAAACCAGGCCACCGACCAGGGAGGCAACGAGCCTTCCTCCGGGAGATGCCGCTCGGTGGCGTAGAGCAGCTCGCCGCTGGGCCTCGTTACGCCACTGAGGGGATCCTCGCCGAGGTTCGCGAGCAATGCCAGTCGAGAACCCTCGCCCAGTGACCAGGTGACTTCGACAGCGCGATGCGCGATGAGCGTGAAGGCGGCGTCACCGTTGGGCGCATCGCTAAGGCGCGGAAGGATCTCGCGCTGGCGTATCGCCAGCAATTCATGGTATAGCGCTAGCTGCTCGCGGTGCGGATCCCGGTTGATCTCCTCCCAGTCCAGGAGCGAGCGGGAGAAGCGCGCGGGATCGTTGGGATCCGGGATCTGTGCCTGACTCTGCGGATCTCGGAATTTCGCAAAGCGAGAGAATTCCCGACGGCGGCCCTGGGTGACGGCGGTGGCGAGCTCGCCGTGAAAATCGCAGAAATACAGGAAAGGGCTGCTCGCGGCCCACTCCTCGCCCATGAAAATGAGCGGCGTTTGGGGCGCAAGCAGCAGAATGGCGATAGCGCTACGCACAGCGGCGGGATCTGAAAAGTGCGCGATGCGCTCGCCAAAGGCACGGTTGCCCACCTGATCGTGGTTTTGCAGAAAGGACACGAAGGCCGTTGGGGATAGTTCCCGGCTCGGCTCGCCTCGGGGTGCGCCGTGGCGATAAGGGGAGGGTTCGCCCTGATAGGCGAAGCCTTCGGCGAGGCAGCGTCCGAGGTGCCACCCAGGGCGGTCGGCATAGTCGGCGTAGTAGCCGTCATTCTCACCACAGATCAACAGGTGAAGCGCATGATGGATATCATCGTTCCATTGTGCATCGTAGCTACCCTTGGGTCGTAGGTAACGGGCCGCGTTGTGGTCGTTCTCGAGCACCAGGTGCACGTGGCGTTCATGCCCGGGTCCATTGCGCACGGCGCTCGCGATGTCCTCCAGTATATCAGGGGAGGAATGATCGCAAATGGCGTGCGTCGCATCGAACCTCAAACCATCCAGGTGGAACTCCTCAAGCCAATAGAGGGCGTTGTGAATGAAGAAGTCGCGCACGGTGCGACTGGCGGGCCCATCGTAGTTGATCGCCGTGCCCCACGGTGTGTGATGGCCTTCGGTGAAGAACGGCGGGGCGTAGGCATGGAGATAATTCCCATCCGGACCGAAGTGGTTGTAAACGACGTCGATAAATAACATGAGCCCCTTCGCATGTGCGGCAGTCACGAGACGTTTCAAGTCCTCGGGCCGACCGTAGGCCGCATCGGGGGCGAACAGCAGGACACCGTCGTAGCCCCAATTGCGCCGCCCCGGGAACTCGGCGATCGGCATCAGTTCGAGAGCCGTCGCACCGAGTGCAGCGAGGTGATCCAAGTGGGTCTCGATAGCGGCGAAAGTGCCTTTCCTCGAGAAGGCGCCCACATGCAGCTCATAGAGCACGACCTCATGCCACGGCCGCCCGTGCCAATCACTGTCGTTCCAATCGAAAGCCAAGGGATCGACGACCTCACTGGGGCCGTGCACATCATCTGCGTTAAAACGCGATGCCGGATCGGGTACCTTGAGATCCCCGTCGATTCGGTAGCGGTAGCGGCTCCCTGCGCGGGCCAAAGCCGTCTCGAGCTCGAACCAGCCTTCACCCGCCTCGTGCATCGGCAGGCTCTGCTCGCCTTCGGTGCTGTCCAGACACAAGGCTACATCGCGTGCTGCGGGCGCCCATAGCCGAAAGAGCACGCCGCCCGATCGCACTTCGGCACCGAAAGGCATTCGATGGAAACGCCTCATGCGAGCGCCTGCAGCAAGGCCAGTGACCGGCCTTGCAGCGAATACACGCTGGCCGCCTCGATACGGTCGTTCGGCCACAAGCCTTCCTCGGACTGGGTATCGAGCACCGCATGCCAGGCTAGTCCCTCGCAAAAGCGTGGAAACACAAAGGGGATCGTTTCAGCATGCGCGTTTACCAGCATGATAAAGCTGGAATCCTTGATCGGTCGCCCTTGGCGATCGACCTCCTGCAACGCGTCTCCCGCGAGGTATACCCCAAAGCAGCGCGCAAAGCCCTCATTCCACTCTTCTTCGGTCATCTCTTGGCCTTGCGGCGTAAACCAGATGATATCCGTGACCGTACCGCGGTGGCGCAGACGGCCCTCAAAGAACTTGCGACGACGGAATACTGGGTGATCTTGGCGTAGCCTGACGAGCCGCTCGACGAAGCCGATCAGTTTCTCGTTGTCGCGCTTTAAGTCCCAGTTCACCCAAGAGATGTCATTGTCTTGGCAGTAAGCGTTGTTGTTGCCGCCCTGGGTACGCCCCAGCTCATCACCGGCGAGCAACATCGGGACGCCTTGGGAGAGCAACAAGGTCGCAAGCATGTTGCGCTTTTGCCGTTGCCGCAGCGCATTGATGGCGGGATCGGCCGTCGGTCCTTTGACCCCGCAATTCCAAGACAGATTGTGGTTATGGCCATCACGGTTGTCCTCCAGGTTGGCTTCATTGTGCTTGCGGTTGTAGCTCACCAGATCATGCAAGGTAAAGCCGTCGTGGGCGGTGACGAAGTTGATGCTGGCGTGGGGCGTGCGACCGCTGCTCTTGTACAGATCGCTGGAGCCGGCGAGGCGGGTGGCGAATTCGCCGATCAATCCGCCATCGCCCTTCCAGAACGCACGCACCGCATCCCTGTAGCGGTCGTTCCACTCCGCCCAACCCACCGGAAAATTGCCCACTTGATAACCCCCTTCGCCGAGATCCCAGGGCTCGGCGATGAGCTTCACCTGGGAGAGCACGGGATCTTGCAAGAGGATGTCGAAGAAAGACCCGAGACGGTCGACCGCGTGCAGCTCGCGGGCGAGCGCCGAGGCCAGATCGAAGCGAAATCCATCCACATGCATCTCTAACGTCCAATAGCGTAAGCTGTCCATGATGAGTTGCAACACCCGCGGCTGCACCATGTGGAGGGTATTGCCACAGCCGGTGTAATCCATGTAATGGCGCCGATCATCGGGAACTAAGCGATAGTAGGTCGCATTGTCGATGCCGCGAAAGGAGAGGGTGGGCCCCAGGTGATTGCCTTCGGCGGTGTGGTTGTAGACGACATCCAGGATCACCTCGATCCCCGCCGAATGGAAGGCCTTGACCATGGTCTTGAACTCGCTGATCTGGCCACTCGCGCAATAGCGTGGCTCGGTCGCGAGGAAGGCGATCGAATTGTAACCCCAATAGTTGGACAGTCTCTTCGCAACCAGATCCCTATCGTCGACGAACGCGTGTACCGGCATGAGCTCTACCGCGGTGACGCCGAGGCGCTTCAGGTGCTCGATCACCGGCGCAGTGGCAAGGCCGGCGTAGGTGCCGCGGAGCCGAGGCGGGACGTGGGAATGTTTCATCGTGAAGCCCCGCACATGGAGCTCGTAGATCACCGTGTCCGCCCACGGAATGTGCGGTGGGCGATCCTCACCCCAAGTGAAGGCGGGATCGATGACGCGGCACTTCGGCACGCCTGCGGCGTCGTCGCGCCGGTCGAAGGAAAGGTCTTCGCGCCTATGGCCGATCCGATAGCCGAAATGGGCATCGCTCCAGCGTATGCTGCCTATGAGCTGCTTAGCGTAAGGCTCGATCAGAAGCTTATTTGGGTTGAAACGGTGGCCCTCTTCGGGTTTATAGGGCCCGTGGACGCGATAGCCGTAAAGCAGTCCGGGGCGGGCCTCGGGCAGATAGCCGTGCCAAATTTGATCCGCCCGCTCTTTGAGCTCTATGCGCTGCAGCTCACGCCGCCCGTTCGGGTCAAAGATGCACAGCTCCACCTTGTCAGCGTGCGCCGAGAAAAGGGCGAAGTTCACGCCCTCTCCGTCCCAGGTCGCGCCTTGGGGGTGGGGCTCACCGGGCCAGACGGTGGTGATGGGCTTCGTCATCGTGGCGCGTCCGGGCTAAGAAGAGCATCCAATCCCTGCAGCGCAACGGCGATCCACTCCGGCCGATTGTCCAGCTCGTAGCGCAGCTCGTAAAAAGCCTTCTCCAGGGTGAATAGCTCGATCAAAGCCTGCGCGTGCTCGCAACGCGTGGGATAGCTTGGGCAGTCCCCGATCGCTGCGCGGTAGCCGGTCAAAAAGGCATTTGCGGTAACCCGCTCCCATTCCTGAGCGAGCGGTGCCAAACGATCGAGCCCATGGCTGCGCTCGGCCGTGGCCGCGGCAAGTGCGCTAGAGGCGGCGTAGTTAAATGATCGCAACATGCCCGCAACGTCGCGCAGCGGCGAATGCTTGCGGCGGCGTTCCCTCAGTGTACGCGCCGGCTCTCCTTCAAAATCGATGAGGACAAAATCGTTCTCCGCCACCAACACCTGGGCGAGATGATAGTCGCCATGATAGCGTGTCTTGGCCGCGCATAGGCCGCTCAGATCCGGGCTTATGCGGTCGCCTAGGCGCTCGCCCGCCGCCAGCAGGCGTTGAGCGGGTTCTTGCAGGACCGGGGGAAGGTCGCGACGCCGTCGCTTGAGTCGGTTGAGGGTCAGCTCTCCTTCCCTGAGAACCTGTGTCATCCAAGCGCTGAGATCGGCGCTGGTGGTAGGCTCCGGATCGAATGCCGGATCGCCGCTCGTCTTCCCAAACGCTCGATGCAGCTCCGCGGTGCGCGTGCCTAGGGTGTAGATCCGAAGGAGATAGGCCGAGTGGAGCTCAGCGGTCGGTGCTTCCTGCTCCGCTTTGCTCAGCGCATCTCCCAGAAAGCGTTTCAGGTAATCAATGGTATAGGTCCAAGCATCGCCTTGATTCGCGCGATAACCTTGCACGATGGCCAAGGCGACTCGCGTCCCATCGCCAGCCTCGAACTCGACCGCGCCGAGCAGTGGCGCGATATTGGGAAACGGGACGATGTCTGTGAGAAAGCGCCCAGTTTCCAATTCCGGATTCACCCCCGCGCGCAATCGCCGGTAGGTTTTTAGAAACAGCGAGTCTCCCAGGACGATCGCCGTGTTGGTGCTGTCGGCGGCTAGCCGTCGCGTCCCGCTTGGCGAGGTGCCGGTTAGCTCGCTACCCAAGCGCGTCGCAGAAAATCGCAGATGACCGCTCGCTAACGGCACCTCGAGTTGAAGGTGGATGCCTTCCACTACGGCACGGCAAAACCCCTCGTAGGCGCATGCATCGTAGAGAATCCCCACGCGCTCGCGCTCGCGCACCTTTGCTAGCGCCGTGGGTAGCAGCGCAGTCACGAGCGCTTCATCATCGCGTTCCCAGGCGAGGGCGAGGGGAAGGAAATACTCTTGGGCCTCTGCCGTACCAAACCAAGCCACGAGACGCGCTATTAGCCATATGTTTGCGCCTGCTCCCAGATGCCGTCCGCGCGGAATTCCACCCGCTCGATGGGCTCGCCCTTAGCGGCGAACCACCGCTGCTGGGTCAGGCATTGGGGCAGGATCCTGCGCTCGAACTGCAGATAGAGCTTGCGCTCCATCGCCTTGCGGCTGCTGTTGTCGGTCTGTCCCGCGAGGAAGCTGCGCAGCCCCGCGAACAGGACTAGCACCGGGAGGTCGGCGGGCGCTTGCGCAGTCATCGTTGGCTCTGTTACATGAAATAATCGAAGTCTCTTTCACTGCGAATGCGCCGTCGCAGCCGGAAGATGTGCGCCGGGAGCACGTCTGAGTCAAGCGCAACGTAGTTCTTCGGCCCATGCCAAAGATAACGAGCGTCGCTCAGCAGATCGTGCAGCTGATACGGCCGATCGGGCTCGAGCCGCAGCTCATCGAGCAGCAGTTCGACCCAGCCCGATTGCAGGTGCCACGGGTCGAGATTTACCACCACCAGGATGAGATTGCTCATATCCTCTGTCGCCTTGCTATAGCAAATGAGCTGTTCGTTGTCGGTGGGGTGAAAGCGCAGGCTACAATCGGACTGCAAGGCCGGGTTCTCGCGTCGGATGCGGTTCAAACGGCCGACGAAGTCCTTAAGGCTATCGGTGCGGTTTAAGTCCCAATTTCGGATTTCGTATTTTTCCGAGCTTAAATATTCCTCACTGCCCGGTTCCCGTGGTGTGTGCTCGCAGAGCTCGAAGGCGGGTCCGTAAATGCCGTAGTTGGCGGCAAGAGTCCCCGCCAGGACGAGCCTCACTTGGAAGGCGGATCGGCCACCGAACTGCAGGTATTCGGTGAGAATATCCGGCGTGTTGGGCCAGAAGTTGGGCCGGAAGTATTCGCGCACTTCCGTGCGGGTTAGTTCGGTCAGATAATCGATCAGCTCCTGTTTTGTATTGCGCCAGGCGAAATAGGTGTAGGACTGGGAGAAGCCGAGCCTCGCGAGTCGATACATGACCTTGGGACGAGTGAAGGCCTCCGATAGAAAAATGACCTGCGGATGGTCGCGCTTGATCTCGCCGATGATCCACTCCCAAAGTGGGCAAGGTTTAGTATGCGGATTATCGACTCGGAAGATGCGCACACCCTGTTCAAGCCAGAACAGGAACACGCTCTTGATCTCCTCGTAGAGAGGGCGCCGGTCCTCGGTTTCGAAGTGGAACGGATAAATGTCCTGATATTTCTTGGGCGGGTTTTCGGCGTATTGTACGGTGCCATCCGGGCGCCGGCGGAACCACGTCGGGTGATCTCTCACATAAGGATGATCCGGGGCGCATTGAAGGGCGATATCGAGAGCCATCTCGATACCATGGTTTCTTGCTTTCGCCACCAGGCGACGGAAATCCTCTAAGGTGCCGAGATCCGTATGGATGCTCTTGTGGCCGCCTTCGTGCGAGCCGATGGCCCAGGGACTCCCGACATCGTCGGGCTCGCCCACCAGGGAGTTGTTTTTGCCTTTACGATTGATGCGGCCGATGGGATGGATTGGAGGAAGATACAAGACATCAAAGCCCATTGCGGTGATATAAGGAAGCTCGGCTTCGACATCTTTAAACGTGCCGTGTCGGTCGACCGCTCCCCAGGAGCGTGGAAATAGCTCATACCAGCTACTGAACCGTGCGCGCTCATCATCGACTACCACCGCAAGCTCACGCTCATAAGTGGTGGCTGAGCGCCTGTCTGGATAACACGCCATCTTGTAGGCGAGTGCCTCGCCGAGCGCCACCTGCGTCCGGGCTGCCAAAGCATCATCGCTGCTTAAGAATTGAGCCTGTTTTTTGAGCCAGGCGGTGTTGCTCCGGCCGACCCGCGCCGCAGTCTCTTGAAGCAATTGTGCGCCCATCTGCAGGGCGATCTCAATGTCCTTGGGATCGACGCGCTTGTTCAACTCGTTACGCCAAGAGAGGAAATGATCGACCCAGGCGGTGATGGTGTACCGATAGCGGCCCATCGCTGTCACTTGGAATTCCGCCCGCCAGCGGTCGTTGGACAAAGAGCGCATGGGCGCCTCGTGCCAGCCGGGATCCTGTTCTTTGCGGTATTGTAGAACACAGGCGACGGCGTCGTGGCCATCAGCGAACACGTCGGCCTCGACGATCACGCGCTCTCCCAATGTGCGCTTGATCGGGAAACGGCCGCCGTCTATCTCGGGCTCAACGCCTTCGATCACGACTCGGCGTCGGTCCTTGGTCGGGATCATTCTTGAAGAAAAGGCCACTCAATGGCGGCAGGGTTAAGTTCAGCGAGTACGGCTGGCCTTGTCCGGGAACGGGCGCGGCTTCGACACCGCCCATGTTCCCGTGCCCGCTGCCGCCATAAAACGCGGCATCGCTGTTCAGGGCTTCACGCCACCAGCCGCCCTGCGGCACGCCGATCCTGAAATTCACGCGCGCCACTGGCGCAAAGTTGCAAACCACAAGCACTATACGGTCTCGCTTTGCCGATCGGCGAATAAAGCTGAGGGTGCTGTTTTCCGCATCGTGGCAATCGATCCACTCGAACCCCTCGTGCTCGAAATCGCGCTCGTACAGCGCAGGTTCCGAACGGTAGAAACGGTTAAGATCTTTGAGCCAGTTTCGTATACCCTCATGCGGGGCATGCGTAAGCAGTTTCCAGTCGAGGCTTTCGTCGTGGTTCCATTCGCGCCATTGGCCGAACTCGCCGCCCATAAACACCAGTTTCTTGCCTGGATGTCCGTACAGGTAAGCGAAGAGTAGACGCAGGTTTGCGAACTTATGCCAGCCGTCCCCGGGCATTCTAGCGATGAGAGATCCCTTGCCGTACACCACCTCGTCATGGGAAAAAGGCAGCACGAAGTTCTCGAAGAATGCATACCAGATGCCGAAAGTCAGTTGGTTGTGATGATACTTTCGATAGATAGGATCAAGGGCAAAATACTTCAGCGTATCGTGCATCCAGCCCATGTTCCATTTCATGCCAAAGCCCAAGCCTCCGAGATATACCGGGCGGGAGACCATCGGCCAGGCGGTGGATTCCTCGGCGATGGTCTGCACGTCCAGGAACTCACGGTACACCGACTCGTTGAGCGCGCGCAGGAAACACATCGCCTCCAAGTTTTCCTTGCCGCCGTGTTCGTTGGGGATCCACTCGCCGTCTTTCCGCGCATAGTCGAGATATAACATGGAGGCCACGGCATCCACCCGCAGTCCGTCGATGTGGTACTTATCGAGCCAGAACAGCGCGCTGCTCAAGAGAAACGCCCGCACCTCGTGGCGGCCGTAGTTGAAAATGTAACTGTTCCATTCAGGATGATAGCCCTGGTTTGGATCGCTGTGCTCGTAGAGGTGGGTGCCGTCGAAGTAGCAAAGCCCGTGCTCGTCGCTCGGGAAATGTGACGGCACCCAATCCAGGATAACCCCAATCCCGCTTTGATGCAGGAGATCCACCAGATACATGAAGTCTTCGGGGGCGCCGTAACGCGCGGAAGGCGCGAAGTAGCCGGTCGTCTGATATCCCCAGGAACCGTAAAAGGGATGCTCCATCACCGGCAGAAACTCAACGTGGGTAAACCCCGCGTCCGTGGCATAATCCACGAGCATCGAAGCCAGCTCGCGGTAGGTCAGGCTACGGTTATCCTCTTCTGGCACCCGCCGCCAGGATCCAAGGTGCACTTCATAAATGCTCATCGGAGCATCGAGCGCGTTGGCGCCGCGGCGGTTCTGCATCCACTGTGCATCGCTCCATGGATGATGCAGCTCCCATACCTTCGCGGCAGTTCGAGGCGGAGCCTCCCAGCAAAAAGCGAAAGGATCCCCCTTATCGACTCGATAATCGTTATAGCGCGAGCATATGCGATATTTGTAAAGGGCGCCGTGAGCTACGCCTGAGATGAAATTCTCCCAGAGCCCCGAGCCGTCATTCCTTGGTTCGAGAGGGTGGGCATCGGGCGCCCATTCATTGAAGTCGCCAATGACCGAGACACGTTCCGCATTCGGCGCCCATACTGCGAAGTGGGTGCCGGCGATGCCATTGACTTGACCGATATGGCTACCCAATTTTTCATAGAGCCGACTATGACTGCCCTCGCGAAACAAATAGACGTCATGTTCGGTCACCCTACGCGGTTGCTTTGGGGATTTAGCGCGAGTCGCCAATGCTAACCCTCCTGCGTACGCTTTCATGATGATAGCAGTCTTGCGCTCGGTGGCAAAGACCAAGCGCGCGGTGATCCTCAGCGCTATACTGGCGAGCCGAGGTTAAAAATAAAGTTTCCTGAGACGAGGCCGATAGGGCAGCTAATGCTGTCGAAAGGCGGCGCGCAACCCGCGAGGGGTAACCTTGTGGTTTGCGGGAATTCTGTGTTTCCGTTTTTGAAATCGCCTTATTTTCAGGAGTCGCAGGTTATGAGCAGCACTATGAGCCAGGTGAGGGATCGGTCGCTATTGGAACTGGAACGAACCCTGGATGGCGACGGATTTAAGCGCCAAGCGGCAACACCGGCCGCCAACGTAACGCCGTCGGATCGGGCACCGTTATCCTTTGAGTTTACGGGAAAGGCGGGCGAATATTTTAAGATCTGGATCGTCAATGTGTGTCTTACGATCCTCACGCTCGGCATTTACTCGGCCTGGGCCAAGGTGAGAACGACGCGGTATTTCTACGGAAATACCTGGCTTGACGGTTCCTCCTTCGATTACCTGGCGAAACCGATGGCGATCTTAAGGGGACGGGTGATCGCATTCGTCGTGCTGGCTGTGTATGCCATCGTGGTCAATCTCTTGCCGCCGGCAGAACCCATCTTCTGGGTGATGTTTATCTGCGCCCTGCCGTGGCTGGTGGTGAAAGCCTTGTCTTTCCGTGCGCGCAATACCGCTTATCGCAACGTGCGTTTTGATTTCAGAGGTGGTTTGCGCGAAGCGACGCTGGTCTACATCGGATTCATGGCATTTCTTACCTTCCTCACCGCGGGACTCGCGTTTCCCTATTTCGTGTATCGGCAAAGCCGCTTCGCCGTGATGAACAGCGCGTATGGACAAACGGGCTTTGGTTTTGATGCAAAAGCGGGTCGTTTTTTCTGGGTATATGCCAAGGCCATGGGCGGCGCGATCTTGGGCATTATCGGCTTGTTTGCCGTGTTTTATTTCGCCCAGCAAGGCATGGCGTGGCTTGGCATCGACCCCAAGAATGCCTCAGCGGATCCAAGGTCACACGCAATCGTTGCGGCCATGGTGCTTATTATCACCATCCCGCTAAATCTTTGGTTCTTCTTCTTGGGGGTCTACGTTCGAACCGCCATCGCTAATCTGGTGTGGAGCCATGCATCCGTCGGCAAGCACCGGCTACGGAGCGATCTGCAAGTAGGCAAGATGCTGGCGATCTATCTGAGCAATGCCTTCGCCATCATCTTCTCCCTTGGCCTCGCCATCCCCTGGGCAAAAGTGCGCCTGGCGCGCTACCGGGTGCAAAATATGAGCTTATACCCTGCAGGCGATCTGGATGATTTTATTGCCAGAGAACGCGCTGAAGTCGGCGCGGCAGGAGAGGGCATTAGCGAGGCGTTTGACGTCGATCTCGGGTTGTGATACATGGATCGGCGTCTGAGCACGTCCGCTCACGTCCAGCATCCAACCTTAACTGGCTGAATAGCCTGATGTGAACTGCCTCGGATCGCGCAGCGTCTGAAGCTCGGCCTGAAGCTCGGCGAGCACGCGTGCGCGATGCTCCCTTTGACGGGCTTCTTCTTGCGGGTGGTGCCAGAGGACATAACGGCGCCGGCGCTCACCCTCGCCGACCACGATCTCTTCACCCGCAGGTTTTCAGCCGCCACCCGATAGCGGCCGGGACGGCTCAAGACCGCCTCATCGATCTCCTCACCCGCGTGGATGGGCATACAGAGGAGGTAGCGTCCTCCACTCCCGCTCAACGCCTTGAGATTTTTCTCAGAGACCATGCCCGCATCGCCCACAAACACACAGCGCCCCAGGTCGCCCACGGTAAATTTGTTCTAGGCACAAATTTCTTGAAAAGTAAACGAATGTTGTTGCTCGGGAAAGAGTATCTCTTTGTTTGGTCGGGTGTTGAAGCATCGCCTGGAGCCAACATCAAGCAAGGT
>Ga0187892_10006559_pt1 | contig 17194 bp, 10 predicted proteins | sample MA1701073metaG_FD_139345 | JGI IMG/M metagenome (GOLD analysis project Ga0187892, IMG submission 139345) | Bio-ooze microbial communities from a basaltic lava cave in the Kipuka Kanohina Cave System on the Island of Hawaii, USA - MA170107-3 metaG ... | reverse complement strand
GTGACCGTCGATGAGATCGTCACCATGGTGAACATCGCGCTGGGCACGCAGTCGGTCGACAACTGTCTCGCCGGCGACGCCGACGGCAGCCGCACGGTCACCGTCGACGAGATCCTCACCGCGATCCAGAACGCCCTCAACGGCTGCTGAGGGGGGCTTTGATCCGCCGGACCGGTCGAATCCGTCGGATGAGGCCCGGCCTTGAACCGAGCCTTGCATCGCTCCTTGCCGCCGATTAGCCTCCCTCGGAAACCGTAGTGCTGCGCTCATGTCCGATGTCGCCCTCGTTGAAGTCGCTCGCTATCGCGTCATCTTCGCGGACTGCGACCCGATGCGCATCATGTACAACGGAACGTACTTCCGTCTCTTCGAGATCGGTTGGACCGAGCTCTTCCGCAAGCTCGGCCACCCTTTGCCAGGGTACATTGCTCAGGGGCTCTACCTCGCGGTCATTGAAGCCAAGTGTCGCTATATCAAGCCAGCGCGTTACGATGACGATCTCGTCATCAAGGCAGCGCTGACTGAGGTTGGACCCGCCAAGTTCGAGATCCAGTACGAAATCGTTCGCGCCGACGGCGAGGTGTTGGCGCGCGCCGTTACAATGCACGCTGTGGTCAACGAACAGAATCGGCCCCAACGTGTGCCCGCCGAGTTCAAGCACGCCGCTGAGGTGGTACAGCCGCGCCTGCTGACGGGGGTCTAGGCTCTGTCAACCTTACGGTCATATCCGCCTCCAAGCTCTGAGATGGGCCTCTGGACTAGTGTTCATGGACTTCGCGAAGGCTCTTCTTCCGCTGTAGATTTGCGCTATGGTGACGAAGAAGTGGCCGTACAGATGCTGGCGTTTTGCTTTACACTCGTCCCCCCAGGTGTTAGACATCCGATCAACTCCAAAAAGGGAGGACGGGCGAGATGAGGCTGAGAAGGACGATGGTGTGGGGCCTTTTGGCCCTGGCGTCAACCCTCATTACAATTCCAGCCCTGGCGAACGAACCGGTCGTCGGCGGCAGGATCGGAGCTGCGGCTCCGATATCCAGTTTTCGTGACACCGCGCAGGATGGCGGCGGATTCGAGATCTTTGGCGGTTCTCGCTTCGATCTCGCCGAGCGCGTTGCCATTTCTCTCCTCGGTGCGCCGACTTTCTCGTTTTTCGGAACCAGGGATTGCGGTGCCCGGCCGACCAAATGCGATGACAAGGACGATGTGACCAGCCTTGTCCAGCTGATGGCCGGTCCACGGCTGTCGCTTGCCGACAGCGACTTTGAAATCTACTTCGACGCTCGCGGCGGTTACGTCGCTCAGATGACGGGCGGCCTGGATGACGACGATGGACCCGGTTTCGTCATCGGCGGCGGCGCCAACTACGAGTTCATGCGCGGTACGTCGGCCGGCCTGTTTTTCAACTACAATGAAGCGTTCATGGACGGTCGGAACGAGGATTTCGACCCGGCGACGCAGAGTTTCAATTCGGGCGCGAACCTCAAGTTCCTGAGCGCCGGTATCGGCATACAACACCGCTTTCTGCCGGCGCCGGTGGCGATTGCCGAGCCGCCACCACCACCGCCGCCGCCACCGCCGCCACCGAAGAAGAAGATCATCCTGCGCGGCGTCAAGTTCGATTTTGACAAGTCCAACATCCGCGCCGACGCGCGTCCCGTGCTCGATGCGGCGATTGCGACCCTCAAGGACGAGGGGGAAGTTCGAGTCGCTGTTTCCGGGCATACCGACAGCCGCGGAACGGACGAGTACAACCAGGCGCTGTCGGTACGGCGCGCCAGAGCGGTTGCGGACTATCTGGTCGCCGGCGGTATCGCACGCGACCGGCTGCAGGTCGAGGGATATGGCGAAGCGCAGCCGATCGCTTCGAACGATACCGACGACGGGCGGGCGCAGAACCGTCGCGTCGAGTTGAACATCATTGGAAACGGAAACTGAGGATCATACACCTAAACCGGAGGTCATGCTTATGAGGAGACTCAGTAAGTTGGTAGTCGGAACGGCGCTCGCCCTAGTCGTCGCCAGCGCCATCCAAAGTCAGGTCGCTCGCGCCGAGGGCGCGCCAGTGGTTGGCCTCGAGCTTGGCGCAGCGGTGCCGATCGGCAAGTTCAAGGATACGGCCGATCTAGGTGGATCGGCCGGCGTCTACGGCGGCTATCACATGCAGTTCAACGAGACCGTCGGACTGTCGCTGCTGGCGAACCCCGAGTTCTCATTCTTTCCGAGCGAGCACCCGACCAATCCACTTTCGGGTCAAGAGAGCGATTCGGACGTCGTCATCGTCATGGGCCTCAACGCCGGCCCTCGCCTGACGATCGGCGGCGAAGAAGCACACGTGTTCATCGATGGTCGCGGCGGCTACTTCCGCGATCTCTCGGGACCGTTGAATGAAAGCGGCCCGGGCTACAACGTCGGCGGTGGCGCCGGCTTCGCCATTGCGCCGAACACTTCGCTGACCCTGTTCGGACGTTACAACGAGGCGCTCAGCTTCCGCGCTTTCCGCGGCAGCTCTAAGAATCTGCGCTTCGTGACCGCAGGCATCGGCATCGAGCACCGCTTCGCGGCGCCGCCGCCGGCACCCGCCGCGGCACCGCCGCCTCCTCCACCACCTGCGGCGCCGATGAAGAAGCGCATCATTCTCCGCGGCGTCAACTTCGACTTCGACAAGTCCAACATCCGCGCTGATGCTCGCCCGGTCCTCGATGAAGCCATCGATACACTGAAAGAGTATGGCGACATCCGCGTTTCGGTCGAAGGCCACACCGACAGCCGTGGCACCGACGCGTATAACCAGGGACTCTCCATCCGTCGCGCCAACTCCGTCGCCGATTATCTCGAAGACGGCGGCATCTCGCGTAGCCGTATGGAAGTCAGCGGTTTCGGCGAATCACGTCCGGTCGCGTCCAACGACACCGATGACGGCCGTGCACAGAACCGCCGCGTCGAACTGAACGTGATCGAGTAGAGCCATGCAATCGAGTGGCGTGACGGTGATCAGGTTGACGAGGATTCTCCTGAGCGGCCTGGTCGCCGTCGCGGCCACCTTGGTTGCCGGTTCGGTCCGAGCGGACGAACCGGTGATCGGGGGTGGCCTCAGTGCAGCGATACCGATCTCCAAGTTCAAGACGCCGGCCGACGTCGGCGGCGGCGTGGACGTCTACGGCGGATACCGCTTTGATCTCAACGACAAGGTCGGATTATCCCTGCTGGGAGGTCCGGACTTTTCATTCTTTCCAAACGAAGGCGGCGGCAGTGCCGATGCCATCACCTTGGTCGATTTGATGGCCGGACCGCGACTGTCCATCGGTGGCGGCGGCAACGAAGTTTTCTTCGACGGCCGCGCCGGATACGCGTTGGATCTTTCGGGGCCGATCAATGACGACGGCGTCGCCTTCAGTCTCGGCGGCGGCGTCGCCTTCGAGCTCGTGCGCGGTACCGCTCTGACATTGTTCGCGCGCTACAACGAAAGTGAAATGCGTGCCCGCCCCGGCAGCAACCATGCGAATCTCAGGTGGGCGAATACCGGCATCGGCATTCAGCACCGCTTCCTCGGTCCCAAGCCGATGGAACGGGTACAAGCTCAGCCCGCTCCACTAGAAGAGCCGCCGATGAAAAAGCGGCTCGTTCTGCGCGGCGTGAACTTCGACTTCGACAAATCCAACATCCGCGCCGACGCGCGCCCGGTGCTCGACGAAGCCGTGCGCACTCTCAAGGAAGCCGGTCAGATTCGGGTCGCGGTCGAAGGCCATACCGACAGCCGCGGCACCGATCAGTACAACCTGGGCCTGTCGATCCGACGAGCAAACGCGGTGGCCGACTACCTGGCGACGCGCGGCATCGCTCGTAGCCGCTTGCAGGTCAACGGTTTCGGCGAGAGCCGTCCGGTGGCGAGCAACGACACCGACGACGGTCGCGCTCAGAATCGTCGCGTCGAGCTCAGCGTCATTCCGTAAATCGGGGTTCAGGGGTCGGGGTTCAGGGTTCGAAAAACTCTGGAGAGCGAAGGGCGGCAAGCGAACAGCTTGCCGCCCTTTTTTGTTTGGGTTGGAAATTTTGTTCGCATCCCGCATTTAGAGTCTCGCAGGCAAAGGCTTCGGGCCGATGTACGTTCACCGCAGCAATCGCATCGAGAGACTCGTCGACGTTCTCGCCGAGGTCGTCTCGGATCCGCTCCCGGATCCCTTCGAGGCCGAGCGCATTGCCGTGCAAGGACGCGGCATGGAGCGCTGGCTGTCGATGCAGCTGGCGCGCCGCTTTGGCGTGTGGGCCAATCCCGACTTTCCCTTCCCGCGCCATCTCGTACAGCGACAACTCGGTGTCGTCCTTGGCGAGGAGACACTCGACCCGGCGTTCGAGCCGCAAGCATTGCGCTGGTCGATCGCGGCGCGGCTGCCCGCGCTGTTGCAGCGCGACGAATTCAAACCGCTGCGCCTGTATCTCGATGCCGACAAGTCCCCGTATCGGCTGATCGAGCTGGCTGAACGCATCGCCTTTCTTTTCGATCAATACGTCGTCTATCGGCCGGAACTGGTGTCGTCCTGGGAGAGAGGCGCCGAGAGCTACTGGCAAGCGGAGCTCTGGCGCGCGTTGACGGCTGGCGGCCGCCCGCGACATTTCGCCGCGTGCGCGGTCGCCTTTCAGGAAGCGCTGCGCCGTCGCGCGCCCCTTCCAGAACTGCCCAAGCGCCTTTCCCTGTTCGGCCTCTCGACCCTGGCGCCACTGTACTTGCAGATCCTCAAGGCCCTCTCGCCGCACTGCGAGGTCCATCTTTTCGTCCTCAGCCCTTCGCGCGAGTTCTGGGCACAGATCCGATCCCGCCGCGAAGCGCTTCGCTCGCTGCCGCCGGCCAGAGCCGAAGACGACCTTGAAGAAGCCCTGCGGCAAGAAGCCGGCAACCCGCTGCTCGCGTCGCTCGGCAGATTGGGACGCGAATTCCAGGAAGTCCTCGAAGCCAACGTCGATTATCGGGAGGACGAGGCCGACCTCTATGTCGAACCCGAAGCGGCGACGATGCTCGGCGTCATCCAGGCGGACATGCTGGCGCTGCGCTATCGCGGGGCGCGGTCGCTCGAAGCTCCGCCGCGGATCGTCGATGACCATTCGATTGCCGTTCACGCCTGCCACAACGCGATGCGCGAGGTCGAGGTCTTGCACGACCAGCTGCGACACCTCCTGGAAAGCGACGAAACTCTCGAGCCGCGCGACATCATCGTCATGTCGCCTGCGATCGACGAGTACGCGCCGCTCATCGACGCGGTCTTCGGCGGCGACGATGAAGCGCAGCGAATTCCGTATCGCATCGCCGACCGCCGGGTGCAGGTGACCGACGAAGTCGTGCACGCGTTCATGGCCGCGCTCGCGGCCATGGGCTCGCGCTTGACCGCGTCGCAGGTCGTCGACCTGCTCGAGCTCGACCCCGTGCGCGAGCGCTTCGGCATTTCTCCCCCGGAGCTCGAAGACATCCGCGGCTGGATCAAGGATTCAGGCATTCGCTGGGGCATCGATGCGCGCCACCGGCGAAGTTGCGACCAGCCGGAGATCGATGCCAACACCTGGCGATTCGGGCTCGATCGGCTGTTCCTCGGATACGCGATGGCAGGCGAAGGGCGGCGGCTCTATGCCGGCGTTCTGCCGTTCGACGACATCGAAGGGACCGCCGCGGTTGCCCTCGGCGCGCTGGCGCAGTTCTGCGACGTCTTGTTCACCTGGCATCGGGAGCTCGAACGTCCGCGCGGGCTCGAACAGTGGCGCCTCGACCTCGAGCGCATGCTCGAAGAGACGATCTCTGCTTTCGGCGCGCGCGCGTACCAGCACCAAGAGATCCGTACCGTTCTCGCCGAGCTCGCCCAGCACGCACGCAGCACCGGCTTCGACGTTGAGATCGACCTCGACACGATGCGCCATTGCCTCGACGGCGCTCTCGACGAGCACGCACCGGGGCGCAACTTCCTCGGCGGCGGCGTTACCTTCTGCGCGCTGGTGCCGATGCGTACCGTACCGTTCGAGGTCGTCTGTCTGCTCGGGATGAACGACGAGACGTTCCCGCGGGCGCAGCGCAGCCTGGGCTTCGATCTCATGGCGCGCAAGCCGCGTCCAGGGGACCGTTCGGCGCGCGACGACGATCGCTATCTGTTTCTCGAAGCGCTGTTGTCGGCTCGCCGGCGGCTGATCATTACGTACGTTGGTCAGAGCGTGCACGATCACAGCGAACGCCCGCCATCGGTGGTTGTCAGCGAGCTACTCGACACCGTCGACGAATCCTTCCGGGTGCCGGCGACCGACGATCCGCCGGCGAAGGCGCGCCGCACCGCGGGCCAGCAGAACCAATTGAACTTGTTCGAAGGCGTGAGTGCAGGCGACCCGGTTTCGCGGGCGAGCGCACACCTCGTGGTCAAGCACCCGCTGCAAGGGTTCAGCCCGCGCTACTTCCGTTCGCCGCGTGCGCCCGGGCTGATCAGCTACTCGCGCCGCCACCATGCCGCCGCGTTGGCGCTGACCTCCGGCCATGGCGCAATCGACGCACCTTTCGTCGCCGCGCCGTTGCCGGCGGGCGTGGACGAGAAGCGCGCGGTCACGGTCGACGAGCTGGTCCGTTTCTTCGAGAATCCGGCGCGCGCCTTCCTGCAGAAGCGGCTCGCCCTGAGCCTCGGTGGCGACCTCGAAATTCTCGCGGATCGAGAGCCGATCGAGCTGAATGACCTCGAGCGGTGGAAGGTCGGCGACGAGCTTGTGCGCGCCATTCTGCGCGGCGAGGATCTCTCGGTCCTGCGCCCACTGGCTGCGGCAAGCGGCCAGTTGCCGCCGGGGAAGCTCGGTGTCTGCGAGCTACACGACGTCGAGGCCATTGCCGATGCGATCGCCGCCGCCACCCGCCGTCTCCGATCAGGGGATGCGCTGCCAGCCCTGGAGATCGATACGGAGGTCGACGGCACGCGTCTCACCGGATTCATTCGCGACCGTTGGCCTGCCGGATACTCGCAGTATCAGTACTCGAGGATCGGCCGACGCCGTGAGCTCGGAGTCTGGCTGCGGCACCTGCTCGTCAATCTCGTTGCGCCTGTGGGCGAGTCGAGGGACAGCTATCTCGTCGGTCGTGGCGAGAACGAAGCGGCCACCGTGCACTTTACTCCGGTCGACCGGCCGGCCGAGGTGCTGGGCACCCTCGTGCAGCTGTACAGGTTCGGGCTGACTTGCCCGCTGCCTCTGTTCGACGGTGCCTCGCGTGTCTACGCCGAAACGATCGTCAAGCAGGGCGGGCAAGCCGGCCGCACCACGGCGATCGAGAAGGCGACCGGAGAATACGACGGCGGCGAGTACAGACGTGGCGACTGTGAAGATGCCTACGTCGAACAGGCGTTTCGCGGCCGGCGACCGGTGTCCGAAGACGACGCGCCGGCGGGCACGGTCGCGGGAATTGCGGCGCGCTTCAGCGAAGTGGCGTTGGCAGTCTATCTGCCGTTCCTCCAACACCGCGAGGTCTCGCAGTGAAACCGCAGCCGCTCGATCCCCTCGGCGTCCCGCTGAATGGCAGCCACCTCGTCGAAGCCAGCGCCGGCACGGGGAAGACCTACGCGATTGCGACTCTTTACGTGCGGCTCCTTCTCGAGCGCGATCTGCGCGCTGGGCAGATCCTTGTCGTCACCTACACCAACGCGGCCACCGCCGAGCTGCGCGTGCGCATCCGCAACCGTTTGCGCGACACACTTGCTGCTCTCGAAGCCGGCAACTGGCCCGGTGACGAGACGCTCGACGCCTTCATCCGCGCCCGCTGTGCACGCGGCGCCGACAGCGTCCGACGCGACCGCGCCGCACTGCTCGCCGCGCTGCACGCCTTCGATGAAGCCGCGATCTTCACCATCCACGGATTCTGCCAGCGTGTTCTGCAGGAGAACGCCTTCGAGAGCGGAGTGGCGTTCGATTCCGAGTTGCTGGCCGATGTCTCCGCCCTCGTCGACGAGGTGGTCGCGGACTATTGGGTGCGCCGACTCCATGATGGCCCGCTGGCACTGATCGAGCAGCTCGGCGCCAGCAAGGTCGGTCTCGAAACCCTGCGAAACATCGCAATGCGGGTCATCACGCATGCCGACATCGAGATCGTACCCGATCTTGCGGGGCCGCCCGGGGTGGACGAGGCGCTCGCGGTGCAGGTGCTGCGCTTCAAGCACGACCTGGCCGAGTATGCCCGCGGTGAGCTGCGCCGCCGCAAGCAAGCGGCGCGGCAGCAATCGTTCGACGACCTGCTGCAGCGGTTGCGCGAAGCGCTGCGCGGACCGGGCGGAGAATCCCTGGTCACGGCCTTGCGCGAGCGCTACCGCGCCGCCCTGGTCGACGAGTTCCAGGATACAGACCCCGTGCAGTACGGCATCTTCCACCGCATCTACATCGGCACGGAGCTGCCGTTCTTCGTCATCGGCGACCCGAAGCAGGCCATCTACGCGTTTCGTGGCGCGGATGTATTCACCTATGTCGAGGCGCAGCGCGACGTCGGCGCGGCGCACACGTTGTTGACCAACCGCCGATCCGATCCGACGTTGTTGCGCGCCATCAACACGATCTTCCGCAACGTTCCGGCGCCGTTCGCTCTCGACCAGATCGGGTATGAGCCGATCCAGCCACCTGCCGACGCGCGCGATCGCCTCGGCGGATCACGCCGCGGCAAGCCGCCCTTCGAGATTCTGTTCGTTCGCCGCGACGGACTGCGACTTGCGAAGACCGGTCCTCGACTGATCGTAAAGGACGCGGCGACCGGCCGCGTAACCGAAGGCATCGCCGCTCATGCCGCCGGATTGCTCGCCGAGGGCGTCACGCTCTCCGAAGGTAAGACGGAGCGCGCGCTACAGCCGTCCGATGTCGCCATTCTGTGCCGTCAGAACAGGGAAGCGGCGGAGGTGCAAAGCACCTTGCGGCGGCACGGAATCCACGCCGTCCTGCAAAGCGACGCGACCGTCTTCGAGACCGCAGAAGCGGCAGCCGTGCAGCGCGCCCTCCAGGCGCTGGCGAACCCGACGGACGGCAGGTCGCTGCGCGCCGCGCTCTCGACGCCGCTGCTCGGCCTGGATGCAGCAGGCCTGGACGCGGTCATCGCCGATGAGGCCGAGTGGGATCGATGGGCAGGGCGCTTCCGCGACTGGCATGACCGCTGGCTCAATCGCAGCTTTGTCGTCGCTTTCCGCACCCTGCTCGACGAGTGCGACGTGGAAAGGCGGATGCTCGGCCAGATCGGCGGTGAGCGGCAGCTCACCGACGTGCTTCACCTGGTCGAGCTCCTGCATCGCGCTTGCGTCGATCTGCGTCTCGGCCCGCAAGCACTCGTGCATTGGCTGGCGCAGATGCGCAGGGACCCCTCGGCGCGCTCGGAGCTGGTCGGCGAGGCGGCGCGCGTGCGCCTCGAAAGCGACGAAGCCGCCGCCAAACTCGTGACCGTCCATCGCAGCAAAGGCCTCGAGTACCCGGTGGTACTCTGCCCGTTCTCGTGGGGACCCGCCGATTTGCATCGGAAAGACAAGATTGCGCCTCGGTTCCACGATCGCGCCGACGGAGATCGCCTCAAGCTCGACCTGGGATCGGAAGACTTCAAGGACCATGAAGCCCAAGCCGCGCGCGAAACGTTGGCGGAGGAACTGCGCCTTCTTTATGTCGCCTTCACTCGAGCGCGGCACTACTGCGGTGTCGTTTGGGGACCATTTCGCGGCGGTCAGAACTCGGCCCTCGCGTATGTGCTGCATCGGGCGACGGACAAGACCGGCGCCGAACGTGTTGCCAGGTTGAGTGACGACGCGATGCTGGCCGAGCTGGAAGCGCTTGCCGGCGCCTCCGGCGGCGCTGTGAGCGTTGCGGTGTTGACGTCGACTTCGTCGTCGCCGGTGCCGCAGGCCAAGGCCGCGACACCACCCGATCTCCAGTTGCCGCCCATTCGCCGCGATGTCCGCAGCCGCTGGCGTACATCGAGCTTCAGCGCGCTGACGTCAGACGCCGTGGAGCTGGCTCGGCCCGAGGAAGAAGGCGTGGATCACGATACCGTCGAACCGGCGGCCGGCGTCGACCTCGCCGCTGCCACGGTCGAGCCGCTGTTGTTCGCCGACTTGAGAGCCGGGGCACGCAGCGGCCAGCTCGTGCACCGCCTCTTCGAGAAGCTCGACTTCGAAGCCCGCGACGCCACCGATCTGCGTTCACGTATCGATTCACTCCTGTCGCGCAGCGGATCGGAGCGGGCGCTCAGTGAGGCATTGTCCGATGGCATCGCCGCGGTTCTCGCCGCGCCGCTCGGCGCCAGCGCGGCAGGCCTCTGTCTTGGCCGGATTTCTGCCCGCCGCCGCTTGAACGAGCTGGAGTTCCTGCTTCCCGTCACCGGCAACCCGCCGCTGACGGTGGCCAGACTTGCGTCGGTGTTCCGGCGCCATGGTCACGCAGCATACGCCGAGCGCGTCGCGCAGTTGGGCTTCATGGCTCTGGAGGGTTTTCTCAAAGGGTATATCGATCTCGTCTTCGAGCATGACCGCAAGTGGTACGTCGTCGACTACAAAACGAACTTCCTGGGGCCGGCGGCATCGGATTACATCCCAAACGCGCTGACGAACGCGATGGCGGCGCATCACTACGTGCTGCAGTATCATCTCTATGCCGTCGCCGTGCACCGTCATTTGGCCGCACGTATCCGCGACTACGGCTACGACAAGCACTTCGGCGGCGTTTACTATCTCTTCTTGCGCGGCATGTCCGCGCGCTTTGCCGCCGGCAACGGAATTTTCTTCGACCGGCCGCAGCCAGGCTTGATCGAGGAGCTTGCATCTTTGTTTACTCCGGTAGACGGCGCGCGCGCACCAGGAGGGAGCGAGTGAACCGAACGGCGGCGTCGATCGAAGGCCTCCGCGACCAGGTGCTGTCGCCGCTCGACGTGCATTTTGCGCGCGCTATCGGGCGTATCGGCCGGGAGGAGCGCGCCGGCGTTCTGCTCGCCGCCGCCCTGGTGAGCCGATCCGTGCGCAACGGAAACGTGTGCCTCGACCTGCCGCGTTTCGTCGAGCAGCCCGAGATCGTCGAGGAGGGCGGCGAGCCGGTCGAGGTCGGCTGGCCCTCACTGGGTACCTGGCTGCAGGAGTTGCGATCGAGTCCCTTGGTTTCCGGCGGCGACGCGCCGGAGGCGAGACCGTTGGTTCTCGATGCGAATGGCCGACTCTATCTGCGCCGCTATTGGGAACATCAAGCCGAGGTCGTCGCCGCCATCCGCAGCCGCGTCGCGTCGTGCGCAGCGATCGAGGATCCCGACTGGCTTCGCAATGCGTTGGACCGGATGTTTCCGGCTGGCGGCCGCGTCGAGCGGCCCGACTGGCAGCGCATCGCCGCGGTCGTGGCGTTGCAGCGCGCGTTCTGCGTCATCTCGGGCGGACCGGGGACGGGGAAAACGTACACCGTGGTGAAGATCCTGGCGCTGATGATCGATCGCGCCTTGCGGCAGGCGGTGCGGCCGCCGCGGGTGACCTTGCTGGCGCCGACGGGCAAGGCGGCGGCGCGCTTGTCACAGTCGATCCGCAGAGCCAAGGACGAGCTCCAGATCGACGCGCGCGTTGTCGCGTTGATCCCCGAAGAGGCGGCGACGATTCACCGCTGCCTCGGAACGCATCGCGGCAGCACGACGCTGACACGTCACAACCGGGAAAACCCGCTGACCACCGATGTCGTCCTCGTCGACGAAGCATCGATGGTCGATCTGGGGCTGCTGCGCCGTCTGCTCGACGCGACCCCCGCCGCGGCTCGGGTGATACTTCTCGGAGACAAGGATCAGCTCGCTTCCGTCGAGGCCGGCGCCGTCCTCGGCGACATCTGCAACAGCGGGCGATCCGTGGCCTACTCGCGCGCCTGGAACGACGAGCTGGCGCGGCTGAGCGGCGAGCCGCTTCCGCCGTCGCCGCATGCGCCGGCGGTCGCCGGGATCTGGGACTGCAATGTGCAGCTGCAGCACAGCTATCGTTCGGAAAAAGCGCCGGCGATCGGCGCCCTGGCGGCGGCGATCAATCGCGGCGACGCCGGCGAAGCGCTGCGGCTGTTGGATTCGCAGGAGGCGCCGTACATCGGTTGGGCGGCGGAGGGAGAGAAGAAGACGATCGGTGCGGCCTTGCGGCGGGAGATCATCGACGGATTCTCCGGATGCCTCGACCAGAAAAATCCCGAGGAGAGCTTGCGCCGCCTCGACCAGTTTCGCCTGCTGTGCGCGCACCGCCGTGGTCCGCGCGGCATCGAGATGATGAATCCGGTCGTCGAGGAAGTCCTCACGGAAGCGGGCAAGATCGCAGCCGAAGGTTCGGCGTACGTCGGTCGCCCGATTCTGGTGACGGAGAACGACTACCAGCTCAATCTGTTCAACGGCGATGTCGGCCTCGTCGCCGCCGCCGAGACCGCCGGCCAGCGCGTCGTTCTGTTCGAGGGAGAAGGCGGACGCGTGCGGGCGCTCGCGCCGTCCCGACTGCCGGCGCACGAAACCGCGTACGCGATGAGCATCCACAAGAGCCAGGGCTCGGAGTTCGAGCGCGTCGCCGTGATTCTGCCGCTGGAACCGTCGCCCGTGCTGTCGCGCGAGCTCCTGTACACCGCGGTGACGCGGGCCAGGAGCGCGGTTACCGTCCACGGTAGCCGCGAGATCATCGAGCAAACGATCGCACGTCGCATCGAACGCGCTTCGGGTCTGCGCGAAGCGCTATGGGAGGGGTTGCCAACCGCGTCTGCCTCAGGCTAGCTGACGGCAATGCGCATTCGCGTTGCGTTGCTCGTCGCGGTCGCCTGCGCCGGCTGTGCGCCGAAACAGGTCGAGCCTCGTCGCCCCGAGCATTGGGGTGTCGATCGCACCGCCGAGATTCGAGACGCTCTCGACGCCGGGCAGGCCCGCAATGTCATCCTGTTCATCGGCGATGGCATGGATCATGAGACCATCACCATGGCGCGCAACTACCAGATGGGTGCTGCCGGCCGCCTGAACCTCGACCTCTTGCCGTTCACCGGTGACATCACGACCTACGCTGTCTCGGAAACGGACCCGACGTTGCCGGACTACGTCCCCGACTCGGCGTCGACGGCGACGGCCTGGGCGACCGGCGTCAAGACCAGCGACCGCCGCATCTCGACCAGCGCCAAGACTGACATGCCTATCGAGACGATCGTCGAGCTCGCACAGCGCGCCGGCCTGCGCACGGGTAGCGCGACGACGTCCGACCTCACCGATGCAACACCGGCGGCGCTCGCTGCCCACGTCAACTATCGCAAGTGCGGCGGTCCCAGCGAGATGGACAAGTGCCCGCAGTACTCCAAGTCCGAAGGTGGACTAGGTTCCATCTCTGAACAAATGGTCGATCACAAGGTCGACGTCCTGCTGGGGGGCGGGCGTAAGACTTTCGCGCAGCGGATTGATGGAGGTGAGCATATCGGACACAGCGTGATCGAATCGGCGGTAATGCAAGGCTATCGCGTCGTCTACGACGCTGCTCAAATGAATGCGGTCGTGAGTCTCAACGACGGACCGGTGCTCGGGCTGCTCGCCGACGAGCACTTTACGACGCGCTGGAGCGGCGAGTGGGCCAAGCCGTACCCGTGCAGCGGCCCGCAGGCTTGCAAGACGGACCAGCGGCCACCCGAACAGCCGAGTCTGGCGGCGATGACGGAGAAGGCTCTGGCGCTGCTCGAAAACGACAAGGGGTTCTTGCTTCAGGTGGAAGGAGCGTTGATCGATAAGAGCGCGCACGACGCGGCCGCCTGTCAACAGATCGGTGAGATGATCGACTTCGATGAAGCCATCGGCGTCGGCATGCGCTGGGCCGCGAGGCACCCGGACACTCTGTTGATCGTTACAGCCGACCATGCCCAGGGCGCTCAGGTTGTCGATTGGATGGACGAGGTCGATCACACGCTGGGCCTCTGCAGCCTGCTGACGACACCCGAGGGGTCGGAGCTCAAGGTCGTGTACGCCAGCAACCTGCAAGGACAACTGCAACAGCATACGGGATCACAGGTACGGATTGCCGCGATAGGTCCTCGAGCCGCGAACGTGCTCGGCCTCGGCGATCAGACGGATGTGTTTTTTCTGATGGCGTCAGCGCTGGGGTTGATCGACTCTCCGTGATCGGTGAAGTGGCGAAAGCTGCCTGACGTTCCTGAGGGTTTCGCGTTTGCAGGTTCGCGCTATTCGTCTCTTATGATTTGTCTCCTCAAGGTCTTCGTCATCGTCATCGGCGTCAACCTGCTGGCCGGTTGGGCGACGGAGCTCACCATCGGTGTGATGCGCGAGATCACCCCGTTCGCCAGCGCCGTACGCGACTACGAGCACGGCGTCATCTTCTACTACAATCTGGTCTGTTATCCTGTGGTCGCCGCGGTCATCCTGTCGTACTTGCAGCCGGTCGGCGCGTTCTTCAGGGGCGGCGTCGACAATCAAGCTTCGCCGGTCGTTCAGAGGCGCGTTCTCAGTGCACCGCTGGTCGTCTCTCTGGCCGCATTCTCGCCTTGGATCATCAGCATCGTGCTGATGCCGTCATTGACCCATTTGGAATTTGGTCGCTGGACGACGGAGCTGATGTCGCAGCAGATTCTGTCGCCTCTGGTCAACGGCTTCCTGGCGGCGGCGGCCGACTACTTCCTGCTCGATTGGTTCTTTCGAACCAACGTCATGCCGCGGGTCTTTCCCGAGGGTCGACCCGAAGCCGTGCCCGGAGCGCTGACCCTCGGCGTGCGTGCACGACTGGTGATCTTTCTCATCGCCGTAGCGTTCATGCCGTTGTTCACGCTCCTGGGAATCGCACGTGGCGCGGCGGCGCGTCTGCAACGCGGTGCCGAGGTTGCCGAGATCGTCCAGATTCTCGAGCACAGCAGTACCGTGACCTTCGGTGTCTACATCGCTTTCGGTCTCTTTCTCACGGCTCTTCTGGCGCGATCTTTGACGCGGCCGCTCGGCGCGGTGGCCACGGCGCTTCGACGTGTGCGGCGCGGTGAGCTGGATGTTGTGCTGCCCGCCAACTCTGTCGGTGAAGTCGGGCTCCTCGAAGCCGGTGTCAACCAGATGGTGCAGGCACTGCGCGACAAGGAGCGGATCCTGACGACCTTCGGTCGCATCGTCGAGCCCGGCATCCGCGACCGGTTGCTGTCGGGAGAAATTCGTCCCGGCGGCGAGCTGCGGATCGTGTCGGTGATGTTCTGTGACCTGCGCGGCTTTACGACGCTGGCGGAGCGCGAAGCACCGCAGCGAGTCGTCACTACGCTCAACGAGTTCTTCTCGGCGATGACCGAACGGGTTCGCGCCAGCGGCGGTTTCGTCGACAAGTTCATCGGCGACGCCATGCTGGTCGTCTTCGGTTTGTTCGACGGCGACGGCGAAGAGCCCGGCCGCAGCGGCGCCTCGGCTGCGTTCCGCTGCGCTGCCGCTATCCGTCACCAACTCGTGGAGCTCAACGCGCGACGCGAGCGCGCGGGTTTGCCACGCTTGAGCATCAGCGGCAGTGTCCACGCCGGCGAGGTGGTCGCAGGCATCATCGGAGCGCAAGACCGTCACGACTACACGGTCATCGGTGACACGGTGAACGTCGCGGCTCGTTTGCAGCAGGTGTGCAAGGAGCGCGGTCTGGATTTTCTGGTCTCCGAAGCGGCGTGTACGCTCGCTACCGCCGGCGGCTACTCCGGCGCGACCTCGTTCGAAGACGTCGTCCCGCTGCGCGGCCGACGGGAGCCGGTGCGCGCGTTCCGGTTGGAGTAAGGCGACGCCGCGCTTGCTCCCCGAAACCCTAGCCCCTGCGATTCACCTGAACCCTGTACCCTGAACCCTGAACCCGCGTTCAAGGACTGAGACGCTTCACCCCCACCGCCAACAGTACGCCGACCACGACGAGAAGTCCGAACGGACTGGTGATCGGGACCGTCTGCGCCGGGGTGCAGTCCAGATCCGCGAGCTCATAGAGCAGGTCGCCGTCGTTGTCCAAACCGTCGGTGAGGCTGACGAACAACTCGGACGTCGAGCACGCATCCACAGGCTTTGCCGGATGGATGGCGTCGGGTTTGAAATAGTACGGTGGCTGCACGCTTTCCGCCACCGGTTTGAAGTTGGCCGGGTTGGCATCCGGGTGGCATTTTGCGCAGACGGTCACGCCGGCGTTGTGATGATGCTGCCGCAGTCCGGCGCCGCGGCCTGGCGACACCGTGCCGTCGTGACCCATGTCTTCGTCGCGGCCGTGGCATCCCATGCAGCTGATCGCCGGAAAGCCGTTGCCTCCGGTCGAAGAGTCGAGAAAAACCGGAAAGCGATCGGGATTTGTGTGGCACACGGCGCATTCGTCGCTCGGCGCGACGTCGGCGCTGAGCATGGTGTAGCGGTGCTTGTCGTGCAGGTCGGGCAACCACACCTCGCCGTCGGTGAGGGCGTAGTACGGGTCCGCCGGATCCTTGAAGTCGCCGTGGCAGGGTCGGCAGGTCGAATATGTTCCCGAGCTGGTGCTCAGATCGTCGAAGAAGACGGCACCGCTACCGCTCATGTCGCCGTCGTCGGCGATGGTCAGGACGATCTTGCGCACCTGGCTCAGATTGGTGAACCCGGAGGTGAGACTGATCTCCCAGATCTTGAAAAACTCCGCCGTGCCGCCGGGGAAGGTGGCGCTGCCGAGCAATGCATCGCTCGCGTCGCGCAACTCGAAGACGATGTCTTCCGTAGAGTTTCCACCCAATTGCGTGAACAAGATGCGGAACGTCGTGCGCAGTGCCAGGTTCTGGTTGGCGCCGAAGACCAGCTCGACAGAGTCCGCCGAGTCGCTGGCATCGTATTCGACCCGCATCGTGTTCTGCCCATTGAAGTTGAAGTTGGTGTCGAGCGTCTGTACCGGCGCACCGGCGCGATCGGTCCAGGCCGCGACAAGCGCCGCGGTGTCGGCGTAGGACTCGAAGTCCTCGAGGATCGTGAACTGTGCCTGTGCTCCGCTGCCCGCGAAGAGAAGGATGGCGAGCGACCAGGTGAGAGTGAAAAGAATCGGGCGAAGTAAGCGGCCGCGCATAGGGCCAATGCTTTGTACGCGAACTTTTGTACGATGCAAGCCGTCGAATCCTCCCTGGCTCCCTCGTTTGGAGAGACTGTCGATTTTCTCGCGAGTGGTCCCTCGATACGCCGCCGAAGACGTCGGCTACTCGGGACGAGCGGATTTGTGGCCTTGATTTACAAGACCTTTCTCCGTTCGTC
>Ga0187892_10006558_pt1 | contig 17196 bp, 13 predicted proteins | sample MA1701073metaG_FD_139345 | JGI IMG/M metagenome (GOLD analysis project Ga0187892, IMG submission 139345) | Bio-ooze microbial communities from a basaltic lava cave in the Kipuka Kanohina Cave System on the Island of Hawaii, USA - MA170107-3 metaG ... | reverse complement strand
GTCCTCGTTCCGGCGCTCCTTCCCCGCCTGAAGCGTCTCGACCGGGTCCGCGACGCAGCGCACGGCCACGAAGCTCGGGCCGTTCAGGTCGATCCGGAACGGGACCTCGTCCTCGGACTCCCAGCCGGTCACGCGCCGCCCGCCCCAGGAGAGCCGCGTCCCGCGGATCGTGCGCCGGAGCCCCCGCCGCTCCATCTCGCAGGCCGCGACCGATGCCGCCTCGAGCGGGAGCACCTCGAGCGTGACGGGATCGAGCAGGGCGCCCCGCGCGGGGAGCCGGCCCGAGCGCGCGTGCTCGAGCGCGGTCAGCTCGGTCCACGTCCCCTTCGGGAACCGCCGCTTGACCTCCAGCCGCTCGGGGCCGCCGAGCACCGTGAGCCGGAGCAGCTCCCCCTCGACGCGGCCGTCCACCAGGCGCTCGCCGCCCGGCCAGGTCTCGTGCCAGTGGAGCTCGCGCGCCGATCCGTCGGGCCCGGCGGTCTCGGTCCAGCGCACGTCGAGCGCGTGGGGACCGTCCAGGTGCGCCTCGCGCACGAGCTGGACGGGGGCCGTCGCACCGGCTGCCGTGGGCCGGCGCAGCTCCCGCATCCAGCCGATGGGGCGCCCGTTCGCGCACAGGAGGTAGTTCGCCTCGCGCGCGGGCGCGCGCGTGTCCTCGACCGGGACCGGCTCCATGTCCGCGCGCAGCGCGGCGATCTGCTCGCGGCCGACCTCCAGCACCGCCCCGCCGCCCACGTCGAAGAAGACCGTGCCCGGCGTCTCGCGGATGACGCGCCCGGTCAGACTGCGCCCGTTCTTCAGCTCCAGCACGTCGGCGAGCGCCAACGCGAGCGCGAACAGGAGAGGTTGCATGCCACCGCCTTCAGGGGGCCGGGCGTCACCGCAGGCAGGAGGGAGCTGGTTGCCCGGCCAGGATTCGGACCTGGAATCGCAGAACCAAAATCTGCTGTGTTACCAATTACACCACCGGGCATCGGCAGGATGGGGGCTCGAACTATAGCAGAAGGTTGCGGGAGGCATGGGGCCTGAGAGGGCCTGGCGGCACCCGCCTGGATCAGACGGCCTCACAACGGGAGTCCCAGCGCGGCGCGGCGGAGGCGGTCGAGCACGATCATCGCCGCGCGCGTCTTCACCTCCGAGCGGCTCCCGGCCAGCACGTGCCGCTCCACGTGCGGCACGCCGGCGGCGGAGTCCACCGCCACGAAGACCAGGCCCACCGGCTTCCCGGGCGTCGCTCCCCCCGGGCCCGCGATCCCGGTCGTGGACGCCGCGAGGTCGGCCCGCGCCGCCCGCCGCGCGCCCGCCGCCATCGCCTGCGCGGTCTCGGCGCTTACGGCCCCGTGCTCCCGCAGCGTCGCCTCGGGGACCGCGAGCAGGTCGCGCTTCATCTCGTCGGCGTACGCGACCACGTCCAGCCGGAGCGACCCCGACACGCCAGGCACCTCGGTCAGGAGGTGGCCCACGAGCCCGCCGGTCGCCGACTCCGCGAGCGCCACCGAGAGCCCCCGCCCGAGCAGCGCCCGGGCGGCGGCCGCCGCCAGCGTCGTCCCGTCCTCGCCGAAGACCCGGTCGCCGAAGAGCACGCGCACCTCGGCCTCGGTCCCCGCCAGCAGCGCTCCCGCGTCCGCCGCGCCAGCCGCGACCGCCTCGATCGAGACCGTGAGCACCGCGTCCTTCACGGTGATGCCGACCCGCGGGTTCCGGTCCCGCGCCATCAGCGGCGCCAGGCGCGCGCCCGCCGCGGCCTCGGTCAGGCCGAAGAGGTGGATGCGGCGCCGGAGCACGCTCGCGCCCGACGGGCGCTCGCGCGCGAGCCGGGGGAGCAACGCCTCCCGGAGCAGGTACTCCATCTCGCGCGGCACCCCCGGGAGCGCCACCAGCGTCCGCTCCCCGCTCCGGAGCCAGAGCGCCGGCGCCGTGCCGACCGGGTTGGGCAGCACCTCGGCGCCCCGCGGCGCCAGCGTCTGCGGCGCGTTCTCCGGCCCGAGCGCGCGCCCCTGCCGGGCGAGCCAGCCCTCGATCGAAGCGCGGGCCGCCGCGCTCTCCTCGAGCGGCGCCCCGAGCGCCCGCGCGATCCCCTCGCGCGTGAGGTCGTCGCGCGTCGGCCCCAGCCCGCCGGTCGCGATCACGAGGTCCGCCCGCGCCAGCGCCTCGCGGACCGCGCGCGCGATCTCCTCCTCGTCGTCGCAGGCCGTCGAGGCCCCGACGACCCGCCAGCCCAGGGGCAGGAGCTCGCGCGCCACGTGCGGAAGGTTCGTGTCGAGGACCGTGCCGGCGAGGAGCTCGTCGCCGATCGAGAGCAACCAGGCGCGGCCGCCCACCTCGGTCAGCTCCCGTGCTTGAACAGGACCACGTCGCCGTCCTTCATCACGTACTCCTTTCCCTCGAGCCGGACCTTGCCGTGGGCGCGTGCCTCCTTCATCGAGCCCAGTGCGCGCAGGTCGTCATAGGGCACGACCTCCGCCTTGATGAAGCTCTTCGCGATGTCGGTGTGGATCTCGCCGGCCGCCTCCACGGCGCTGGAGCCGGCGTGCATGACCCACGAGCGTGCCTCGGGCTCCCCCGCCGTGAGGAACAGCTCGAGGCCCAGCGCCCGGAGCAGCGCGGGGACCACGGCCGGGCTCCGGAGCTCGCCGACCCCCATGGCCCCGGCGAGCTCCGCGCGGTCCGCCTCGGGGAGCGCGAGCAACTCCGCCTCGAGCTTCGCGTTCACCTCGAGCGGCGTGCTCCCGGGGAGCGCCGCGGCGGCCCGCCGGTCGGGCGGGAGCGTCACCCCCTCGCCCACGTTCACGACCGTCACCGCGGGCTTGAGGCTGAGCAGCCGGAACCCGCGGAGCAGCACCTCCTCGTCGCGGTGGAGCGGGACGGCCCGGAGCGACCGCCCGTGCTCCAGCTCCGGCTGGAGGCGGCGGAGGAGCTGCTCTTCGCGCGCCAGCGCCTCGAGGTCGGGCCGGGCCTTCTTCTGCTGCTCCTTGATCTTCTTGAGCCTTCCCTCCACCACCGCCAGGTCGGCCAGGAACAGCTCGCCCACCAGCTCGCCCGCGTCCCGGGGCGGGTCGGGCTCCGGCTTCGGATAGGGATAGGCCGGATCCCCGAAGGCGCGATTCACGCAGAGGAACGCGTCCACCTCGCGCATGCGGGTCATCCGTTCGTTGGCCTCCTTGGAGGACTCGGCGTCCGCGGCCCGCGCCCACGCGAGGTCGAGGAGCTCCAGCGAGCCCCAGACCCGCTTCTTCGACTTGTGGATCGTCGCGAGCCAGTCCACCCGCGGGTCCGGGATCTTCACCGTCCGCACCGGCACCGCGCCGAAGGCGGCCGGAGCCTCCGAGGCGGCGCCCTCGCCGGCGACGAGCCGGAACACCGTGGACTTGCCGGCACCCGGCAGACCGATGACGCCGATCCGGATGGGGATCATGTGCGCGCGCCTCCGATCGCTCGAGCCGGGAACAGCCGGAGCAGGAGGATCCCGAGCTCGTAGAGGAGATACAGCGGTCCCGCGAGCAGCATCAGCGTGATCGGGTCGCCCGTGGGCGTGATGACGGCCGCGGTCAACACGATGATCAGGAGCGCGTACTTGCGCCGCCGCCGGTAGGTTGCGGCGCCCAGGATCCCCACGCGGTCGAGGACCAGCATCACCACCGGCAGCAGGAAGAGCGCCCCCAACGCCAGCGTGAAGATGAAGAAGAGGTTCAGGTACTCCTCCAGCGTGAAGTTCGCCTCGACCGTCTCCGGCGGCGCCCACCCCCCCAGGAACTTCAGGCTGATAGGGACCATCACGAAGTAGCCGAAGAGGACCCCGGCGGCGAAGAGGCCGACCGAAAGCGGGAAGAAGGTGCGCACCGCGCGCCGCTCGGGCTCGTAGAGGCCCTCGACGACGAAGAGCCAGAGCTGCCACAGCACCCACGGGGCCGAGAAGATCAGGCCGAAGATCAGCGAGATCTTCACCGAGGCGAGGAAGGACTCCGGATAGCGGATGACCTGGAGCTGGTTCCGGAAGGGCTCGCGGAGCATCCCGCGATCCTTGAGGAACTCGATGAGCCGCTCGGCGAACGAGTGCTCCTTCGGATCGGGGAACTTCTTCGCCAGGGCCTCCTGGACAGACCCGCGGGCTTTCTCGTAGGCCTCCGAGAGGGACTTCATGGCGGTGCGGTGCGGCCAGACCATCACCCGGAAGAGGGGCTCGTCCTTCAGGAAGCAGGCGACGAAGGCGATCGCCACGCCGATCAGCGAGAAGGCCATCCGGCGGCGCAGCTCCTCGAGGTGCTGGCCGAAAGTCATCCGCTTCTCTTCCACGCTGGCTGTCTCGAGCTTCATCGGCGTCTACGTGAGGGGTGCCGGACCGGCACCAATGAAACGCCCCCGGCCTCGGGCCGGGGGCGCGGAAAACGATCGGTGATGGCGCGGAGACCTACGGCTCCAGGTAGCCCCGCAGTTCGTTGAACCCGATGATCTGCACGTTGTACTGGATCGCGGCCTTGTACTCGGGGCGTTCCTCGAAGGGAACCGCGTCCTCGCTCTCCTTGCGCCCCAGCACCAGGAAGTCGGTGTCCACCGTGACCTTGGTGTCCACCTTGGCGCCCATCCCTTCGAGGATGCGCCTGGCCTCCTGGAGCGAATAGCGCCCGGGGAGGTTGCCCAGGATCACGAAGGTCGGCGCCTTGGAGCGATCGAAGAGGATGTTCTGCGCGAGGTCGCCGGCCACGATCGGGCTGTAGCGGTCGGCCACCTCGAGGATGCCCGCGGTGCTCGAGTCCGCCGAGACGGTGCGGACCTGCACGCGGCCTTTGGGGAGCTTCTCGCCTCCCTTGCCGCGCGTGTAGACCTCGAACGTGGTCCCGGGCTTGAGGCCGTGGCGCTTGCCCAGGTCCAGGTAGACCAGCCCCAACTCGTCGGAGACGCTGACCACGGACGCGTCCGGCTGGTCGTTCTCCTTGATGCCGCGGATCTTCTCGGAGGTCTGCTTGAGGTTCGCCTCGAGGCCGAGCGTCTTGTTGATGAGCTCGTTCTTCTCCTTGCGAGCGGTCTCGGCCGCTTCCTTCATCGCGTTCTGGGCGGTGGTCACCTGCGTGCGGAGCTTGTCGATCTCCTCATCGGCCGCTTTCTTCTGCGTATCCGCCCGCTGCTCGACCTCCTTCTTCTCGTTCTCGAGCTGCGCGATCCGGTCATTGAGGGTCTTCGCCTGATCCGCATGAGCGGTCCGCGCGGTCTCCTCGCTGGCGCGCGACTCCTTGAGCGCGCGGGCGTCCTCGTCCGCCTTGCGCCCCAGCGTCTCGAAGGCCACCTCGATCTTCGCGAAGGCCGACTCCAGGGTCTTGTCGGACGCGCCGATGGTGTTGAAGCGGGTGCGGAGCTTGTCGAAGCGCTCGTTCAGGAGGTTGCCCTGCGTGGGCTGGTACTCGCCGGGCTGCCAGCCGACCTGGTTGGAGAGCTGGAGGAGGCTCTCGCTCGCCTTCTGCAGGTCATCCCGCGCCTTCCGCTGGTCGGCGAGGATCCGCGCGATCTCGGCCTTGTGGGTCTGCACGTCGGAGTACTGCACGTAGGCGAGCGACGCGGCGATCAGGAAGAACAGGAGCAGGATGATGACCCACCAGAAGAGTGCAGAACCCCGTTCGGACGCCATGTCTTCTCCTCCGAGTAGTTCGGGCCATCGCCCTGCGCGACAGGAAGACGGGAACACCCTCAGGGTTGGATGCTCTCGCGCCGGCTGCGCGCGAGCTCGACGGAAGTCTTTTCCCTGGTCAGATGCCTTCCGTGGAAACGCGAGACCGAAGAATCGGTCCGGGATTGTAGGGAGCGAGGGGGGCGTGTCAAGCATCGACAAGGGACCGTGGCCTGCGGCCGGCGCGCCCGGCGCGCCCGGCGGGCCCGCTTGACAGGCTTCGGGGCTCCCGCTAATGTCTGGCTGGAGTTTCAAACCGGACGCCCGACCTGCTCGACCGTGCGGATGCGATGGCTTCCCGGTCGGGTGGAAGAGGCGGCTTCCCGACGGACGCCTGGCGGTCCAGGACCCTTTCCCCACAATCTTCCGAAACTGACGATTTCCCCTTCCGACTCCCGTCCGCCTGCCTTGTCCGGGTGGCCCGCGGGATCGGGCGGGGCGATACCGGTCTTCCCGCGAGCCCGGGCGAGGCTCCGGCGATCGGACCGAGGACCTTGGCTCCCCGCATCATCGGCCTCCTAGGTGGCCTGGGAAGCGGCAAGAGCGCGGTGGCCGCGCTGTTCCGCGAGCTGGGCGCCCGGGTGCTCGACGCGGATGCGATCGCTCACCGCTGCCGGGAGCTGCCGGAGGTGCGGAAGAGGATTGAGGCCGAGCTCGGGACGGGGGTCCTGGACCAGGACGGGCGCGTGGATCGCGCGCGCCTGGCCGCGAGGGTCTTCGACGATCCCGAGGCGTTGCGGCGGCTGGAACGGATCCTCCATCCGATGGTCCTGAAGGAAATGCAGAACGCGATCGAGCGGATCGCCCGGGAGGAGCCCGGGGCGCGGATCGTGCTGGATGTCCCGCTGCTCCAGGAGTCGGGCCTCGATCGAAGGTGCGACGTCCTGGTGTTCGTGGCGGCGGACGCCGCGACCCGCTGGCGCCGCGCCGAGGCGCGGAGCGGCTGGCACCTAGAGGAGGCGCGCCGGCGCGAGGCCCTCCAGGCCCCCCTGGAGGAGAAGCGTCGCTCGGCCCGTTTCGTGATCGACAACAACGGGTCGCTCGACCGGACCCGGGAGCGCGTGCGAGAGATCTGGGAGCAGCTTGGAACCCACCGAAAAGAGACCGGCCCCTGAAGACCCGCCGCCCTACGGCCGGCGACCGGGTCTCCCGGGCAGAAAGGACAGCGGCATGGCCAGACCGAGGACCAGGACGCGCGACCCCCGGGACAAGGACGTCCCGGAAGGCGCGCTGGAGAAGGCCGACGCACACGCGCCGGCCCCGCACGAGCCGGCCGACGAGGCGCGCGAGGCGCCTCCCGCCGCCGGTGACGTGACCGTTCCGACCCCGGCCGCTCCGCCTGGCGGAGCTCCGGCGGGAACCGAACCCGGGGGCGGTCCCGCACCCAACAACGAGATCTACGAGGCGGCCAAGCGGGAGGACCTGCACCTCCTCTCGCTCCAGAAGATGACGATGGCCGAGCTGGCGCGTCTGGCGCGCCAGGAGGGGATTCCGGAGGTCGCGGGCCTGAAGAAGCAGGACCTGATCTTCAAGATCCTCAAGCAGCGGGTGAAGAAGAACGGCCTGATGTACGGGGAAGGGGTCGTCGAGGTCCTCCCCGACGGGTTCGGCTTCCTCCGCTCGCCGGAATACAACTACCTCCCCTGCCCCGACGACATCTACATCTCCCCCTCCCAGATCCGCCGGTTCGGCATCCGGACCGGGAACGTGGTGTCCGGGCAGATCCGGCCGCCGAAGGACAACGAGCGCTACTTCGCCCTGCTGAAGGTCGAGGCGATCAACTACGAGAACCCGGAGCGGCTCCAGGAAGCCAACGTCTTCGAAGAGCTGACCCCGCTCTACCCGACCTCGCGGTTCCCGCTCGAGACGACGTCCGACGAGATCTCGATGCGGATCCTGGACATCATCACGCCGATCGGGAAGGGGCAGCGCGGGCTGATCGTGGCGCCGCCGCGCACCGGGAAGACCATCCTGCTCCAGAAGATCGCGAACTCCATCACGACGAACACCCCCAAGGCGGTCCTCATCGTGCTGCTCATCGACGAGCGGCCCGAAGAGGTGACCGACATGAAGCGGTCGGTGAAGGGGGAGGTGGTCTACTCGACCTTCGACGAGCCCGCTTCGCGGCACATCCAGGTGGCCGAGATGGTGATCGAGAAGGCCAAACGCCTGACCGAGTACGGCAAGGACGTGGTGATCCTGCTCGACTCGATCACGCGCCTCGGGCGCGCCTACAACACCGAGGTCCCTCACAGCGGGAAGATCCTCTCGGGCGGCGTGGACGCCGCGGCGCTCAAGGGGCCCAAGCGCTTCTTCGGGGCGGCGCGGAACCTCGAGGAGGGCGGCAGCCTCACGATCATCGGGACCGCGCTGATCGACACCGGGAGCCGGATGGACGAGGTCATCTACGAGGAGTTCAAGGGCACCGGCAACATGGAGCTCCACCTGGACCGGCGCCTCTCGGACAAGCGCGTCTACCCGGCCATCGACGTGAACCGCTCCGGGACGCGCAAGGAGGAGCTGCTCTTCCATCCCGACGAGCTGAAGCGCGTCTGGGTGCTGCGCAAGGTCCTGAACGAGATGAACCCCGTGGACGCGATGGAGCTGCTCATCGAGAAGATGAGGAAGACCCGGTCGAACCCGGAGTTCCTGATGAGCTTGAACATCGAGGCCTTCGAGCGGCAGACCGGTAAGGACCGCGACTGACGTCCGGCGGCGGAAAGGGGTCAGGACCCCTTCTCCTCATCCCTGCTCGAGGTAGCGGAGCACCTGGGCGACGTAGTCCCGCGTTTCGCGGTAGCCGGCCTTGCGGAGCACGGTCGCCGCGTCCGCCTTGGGATGCTGCCGCATCCAGCCGCTCACCCGGGTGGGCCCCGCGTTGTAGGCGGCCAGCGCCAGCCTCCGGTCCGGGAAGCGCTTCAGCAACTCGGCCAGGTACCAGGTCCCGAGCCGGATGTTGGTCTCCGGATCGGTGAGCCGCTCCGGCCGGAACCCGCTCAGCCCGAGCTTCCCCGCGACCTCCTGCGCGGTGTCGGGCCGGAGCTGCATGAGCCCGACCGCCCCCTTGTGGGAGACGACCGCGGGGCGGAAGCCGCTCTCCGCCCGGATCATCGCCCGGACGAGCAGGGGATCCACGCGATGCGCGGCGGACCACCGCTGGATGATCCGGTCCACGCCCTGCTCCCGCCGCGACCCGACCCAGAGGGCAACCCCCAGCGTGCCGAGGAGGAGCGAGAGCACCCCCAGCACCCAGCGGTCCCGCCGCCGCCGGGGAAGGAGCCGCACCCTCCGCCACCGCATTGGCGGCATTGTAGGCCGATCTCCGCATCCGGGGATCGGGGTGCTTCCGGCAGCCATCCGGCTTCCAGCTTCCACCCGGAAGCCCCGTCCTCACCCGACCTCGAGCAGCCGCGCCTCCCCGCCATACCGCTCCACCAGCGCGGGGAGGAACGGCGCCGCCTCCTTCCCGGTCAGCCCGGGGTCGCGCTCCACCAGCGCGAACGCGTCCCGGCGCGCCCGCGCGAGCAGGTCGAAGTCCTTCGCCAGGTCCGCGATCCGGAGGTCGGGTAGGCCGTGCTGGCGCAGACCCGCCAGCTCGCCCGGCCCGCGGATCGCGAGGTCCGCCTCCGCGATCTCGAACCCGCTCCCGGTCCTCTTCAGCGCCTGGAGCCGCCGCCGCCCCAACCGGCCCGGCCCCGCCAGGAACCAGGCCGCGGCCTCCCCCGCCCCCCGCCCGATCCGCCCGCGGAGCTGATGGAGCTGCGCCAGCCCGAACCGCTCGGCCCGCTCGACCACGAGCACGGTCGCCTCGGGGACGTCGAGCCCCACCTCCACCACCGACGTGCTCGCCAGCACCTGCGCCGCCCCGCTCCGGAACGCCTCCAGCGCGGCCGCCTTCTCCGCCGGGCTCTGCCGGCCGTGGAGCAGCGCGACCTCGAAGCCCGGGAACACGCGCTTCCGGAGGTCCTCGAGCGCTCCGACCGCCGACGGGAGGTCGAGCGCCTCCGAGTCCTCCACCAGCGGGAAGACCCAGTAGGCCCGCTCGCCCCGCCGGAGCCGTTCGCGCACTCGCTCCTCCACCTCGGCGCGCCGCCCCTCCGACGTCACCGTGGTCCGGACCGGCGTCCGGCCCGGCGGCCGGTCCGGGATCACGGTCACGTCGAGGTCGCCGTAGACGGTGAGCGCGAGCGTGCGCGGGATCGGGGTGGCCGTCATCACCAGCGCGTGCGGGTGCAGACCCTTCTCCCGGAGCACGGCGCGCTGGAGCACGCCGAAGCGGTGCTGCTCGTCGATGACCACCAGTCCCAGCCGGGCGAAGGCCACGTCCTCCACCAGCAGCGCGTGCGTCCCGATCACGAGGTCCACCTCGCCCCACCCAGCCGCCTCGCGGACGAGCCGCCGCGCGGCCGCGCCCATCCCCCCGACGAGCAGTTCGCACCGGAGGCCGGCGCGCGCGCCGAAGGCCCTCGCCGTGGCGAGGTGCTGCGCGGCCAGGATCTCGGTCGGCGCCATCAGCGCGGCCTGCGCGCCCGCCCGCGCGGCCAGCGCGATCGCATAGAGCGCCACCGCCGTCTTCCCGCTCCCGACGTCTCCCTGAAGCAGCCGGTTCATCGGCCGCGGCGCGGCGAGGTCGCGACGGAGGTCCGCGGCGGCGCCCTCCTGCCCCGCCGTCCACGCGAACGGGAACGACGCGCGCAGCCTCCGTTCCTCCGCGTCCGGCACCTCGAGCGGCGCGGTCTCCTCGTGGAGCTTCACCCGCGCGCGGCGCACCGCCATCGCGAGCTGGAGGAGGAAGCACTCCTCGTAGGCGAGCCGGGCCCGCGCCCGCTCGAAGCTCGCTGGATCGCCGGGGAAGTGGACCTCGCGCCACGCCTCGGGGAGCGCCATCGGCCCGGGCGGGAGGTCCGGCGGCGCCGGGCGCGGATCGACCAGCGCGCCCGCCACGCGGTCCAGCGCGTGCCGCACGGCGCCGCGGAGGAAGGTCTGGCCCAGCCCCTCGGTCAGCGGATAGACCGGCGCGAGCCGGCCCACCGCGAGCGCCGCCTCGCCGGCGCCCGCCTCCTCGACGTCCGGTCCCACGATCTGCCACGCGCCCTCGCGCCGCGTGGCCGTCCCCGAGACCAAAAGCCGGGCGCCCTTCCGGAACTGGTCCTGCCGCCATGGCTGGTTGAAGAAGACGAGCGCCACCGTCCCGGTCCCGTCGCGCGCGGTCACCTCGAGCACGGAGCGCCGCCAGCCGGAACGCCGGAGCGCGGTCCCGGCGACCTCGAGCTCGAGGGTCGCGACCTCGCCCTCCACGAGGTCGGCGACCCGGCGGAAGGTCCGCCGGTCCTGGTGGGAGCGCGGGATGAGGTGGAGGAGGTCGCCGATCGTGCGCACCCCGAGCCCGAGGAGCGCCCTCTCGCGGGCGGGCCCGACGCCGGGCAGCTCGCGCACGGAAGCGGAGAGCGCCCGGGTCGCCTCCTCCGGGCGCCGCGCGGTCACCTTCCCGATGGAGGCCGCTCCGGCAGGATCCGGATCACGTAGGGACGCCGGACGGGCGGCGGCGCGCGCTCGACGTTCTCGCGTTTCCGGCCGTCGGACGCGGGCGCGCGGTCCCCGCGGTCCCCGCCGGCCACCCGCCCCGAGGGCTTCGCCTCCGGCGCCGGCTTCGGGGTTCCCGCCGGCGCGCCCGGGCCCTTGTACGCACCGTCGGTGACCTTCGCCGCCTCTGGCTGTGGCGGGGGCGCCTTCGCGGCTCCAGGCGCGGGCGGCGGCGGGCCCTTCGTGAGCCCGTCCTTCGACGAGCTCTCCCGGTCGAGGAGCTGGCGGACCAGCGTTCGCTCCTCGGGGAGGGCCGGCCGGAACCGGCCGAGCGCCTGAGCGCTCTTCTGGAGCGCGGCGAACTCCTGGTCGGTCAGGGGGACCAGCCAGGAGTCCGCGTCGAGCCCGTAGGTCTGGCCGGCCGAGAAGCCGACCGAGGACGCGTCCAGCTTCCGGGCCTTCGCCTCGAGGCTCGACCGGACGCTCGAGGAACCGGCCGCGTCCCAGACCCCCTCGAGCGTCTGCACCGCCCGCGCGCGCAGGTCCGCGAAGCGTTCGTTCGGGAGCACGAGGCAGTAGACCGGGGCGTTCTTGAGGACGTCCTCGAGCGTGGCCGGATCGGGCATCGGCTGGCTCCCGGGTGCGGGCGCCGGCTCCGACGGCGCCGGCGCCGCCGGGGGAGCGGCGTCCCTCCCCTTCCCTCCGCCGGTGGCTCCCCGGCGTGCTCCGAGGCCTTCGGCCTGACGGGCCACCTCGTCCAGCTTCTCGCGCTCGGCGGCGGCGGTCGCGCCCTCCTTCGTCTCCTCGCTCGCGGCCTCCATCCGGGCCCGGGCGGCGGCGATCTCCCTCTTCTTCTCCAGGTCCTGTTCCCCGACCTCCGGATCGGCCGACTTCAGCCGGGGAGGCGCCTGCGCGGGCGGCGGCGGGGTCTCCTGCTCCTCTCCCGGTCGCTTCTCCGCGCCGAGGTGGGCCACGGGCTCTTCGTTCCGCCGGCTGATCTCGCTCTTCTTGTCCTGGAGGAGCCCGACGAACTTGTCGTCGTCGCGGGGAGCGGTCGGGCCCGGCGGGGCCCCGTCCCGGGCCTCGGCGCCGCTCCCCGCCTCCAGCGCAGGGCCTCGCGCCGTGTAGACCGTGTTCTCCCGGTTCTCGCGCGCGGCCTGGAAGACGGCGAAGAGGAGCGCGGCCGCCGCGGCGGCCCCGACCCAGGGGGTCAGGAGCCGGAGGAGCCGCCCGCCGCCCGAGGGCGCGGCGTCGAGCGAGGCAAGCACGCGGCCGGCGAAGTCGGCGGGCGCGCTCTCGCGCGGGAGCCCGCCGACCGCCTCCGCCCCCTCGCGGAGCACCTGGAGGAGCGCGCGGCACGCGCCGCATTCCTCGAGGTGGGCCTCGACCTCGGCCCGACGGCGCGGCTCGAGCTCTCCATCCAGGAAGGCGGAGAGGTCTTCGCGGACGTCCGTGCAGCTCATCGGTGATTGGTCCTCATCCGGCGCGTTCCGGATCCACCCGCTGGAAGCGTTCCATGAACTTGAGGCGGGCGCGGTGGAGCATGGACTTCACCGTCCCGAGCGCCAGGCCCGTCACGCGGGCCACGTGCGCGTAGTCGAGCCCCTCGCCGTCGCGCAAGAGGATCAGCTCGCGGAGCTCGGGCTCGAGCGAGTCGAGGACCGAGCGGACGCGCGCCGCGCGCTCTTCGCGCGCGAGGCGCGCCTCGGGTCCCTCGGCCGCGTCGGCGGGCTCGAGCGATCCCCCGTCCTCGTCACCGGAGCCGGAGCCGAGCACGGTCAGCGGGACCGTCCGCGCCTCGCCCCGGCCCTGCTGCCGGAGCTCACTGCGCGTCACGTTGAGCGCGATCTGGTAGAGCCACGTCCTGAACTGCGCCTCGCCCCGGAACCCCCCGAGCCCCTTCAGCGCCTTCACGAAGACCTCCTGCGCGAGCTCGGCGGCGCGGTGGCGGTCGGGCACGAGGCGCTGCACGAGCCCGAACACGCGGTCCTGGTGGAGGCGGATGAGCAGGTCCATGGCCTCGCGGTCCCCGCGCCGCGCCCGTTCGACGAGCGCGGCCTCGGAGGGTCCGGCCGGAGGGGCCGCCTCGGGGGGCCGGATCGGTCTGGTTCCATGGCCCTTTGGACTCCCCGCGGCGGGCAAAGTTCGGGGTTCCCGGACGGCTCGTGGCTCCCGTTCCGCTCCCGTGGCCATTGGCGCTCTGGTTGGGCTCCGGCACGTTTATACCACGGGCAGCCGGGGCCGCCGGGGGCGCGCGCCCGGGGTCTCCCCTTTCGACGGCCGCCGGGCCGCGCTATCTTCCAGTCGCCTTTTCGAGCAACGTAGCGGGAGCTCGGGGGTTCCACCTCCGGAAAGGACGCCCAGCCGTGTGCCTCGCCTTCTTCAAGTCCATTGGGTTGATGGAGCTCGGGATCATCCTCTTCCTGATCCTGCTGTTCGTCGGCGCCCGGAAGATCCCGGAGCTGGCGCGCGGTTTCGGGAGCGGGATCAAGGAGTTCAAGAAGGGCCTGAAGGAAGACGAGAAGCCCGAGCTGCCGCGCCGGTAGCCGGGACTTTCTCCTCGCCCTTCATGTCCCCAATCATTCGGCTCTGCCCCCCGCTGTCAGGGCCGCACCAGCACCTCGACTTCGGTCAGGACTGTCCGGATGCCGCCCATGCCCACCGTGACTCCGGACACGAGGAAACGTAAGCCGGCCAGCGACGGCTCGGGGGGGATGTTGATGGATGCCTGTGCCCGTCCGGTTGCATCCAGCGTGCCCCGAAAGCTCCCGAAGGGAGAGGTCACCGATCCGACGCTCAGAGCGAAGAGTGAATCCGGCTCCAGCGAGACCCATCGCCGATCCATCGTCGGGATTCCAGGCACCCGGGAGAAGGACGCAGCAAGCAGATACGTCGCCAGCGGGTCTCCGAACGACGCCAACGCAAGACTGGTCGCTTGTCCGACGACCGGCTGGGGCGGATTCGCAGTAACGTTGATCTCCTGGTAGGTCAATGTTCGGTCGCTTAGCACCTCGGGGGTGAACACATTCACACCTCCAAAGAGGAGTGTCCTCGATCGCCGCTCGTCGTAGACAATACCTTCGAGGTACAATCGCCCGGGAGTAACAGAAGACATGACTTGGGACCATAGCCTGGTCTCTCCATCGTATTCCCAGGTCTCGTCAACCCAGTTGCCGACACTAACCAACCCACCAACAACGATGATTCGACCACGCAAAGTATCGTACGTCATTCGATGCTGCGCGCGCGGCCGAGGTGGCGCGTTGAACGGGACAATCTGCCTCCATGTTGATCCGTCCCACTCCCACAGGTCGTTGTAGAGCCCCGTCCAATCCTGTCCGCCGAAAAGAACGACCACTTCACGACTCGCGTCATATGCGAGTCCCAGGTTTGATCGGGGCGGCGGGCCGGTTGGGGCCGCCATAGTCCACTGGCTTCCATCCCAGGTCCAGGTCTCAGGCCACAGAAAGGCTCCCTGACCTCCAAAAAGAACCACCTTTCCCCTGCGCGCGTCGAAAGCCATGGCTCCCAGATTGCGCCGTTGCGGACGCGGCGCCGGGGTCAGCCGCAGCCACGTGCTTCCGTCCCATTCCCACGTGTCGTCGTCAACTCCATCCCCGCCAAAAAGAACCGTCCGTCGCCTTGCCGAATCGTGGACCATGCACACCAGGGTTCGCCATGGCCCAACACCTGTCTGGACCTTGAACCATCCATCGCCGTCCCAACGCCAGGTCTCATTGAGTTGATTCCCTCCGTGTAGGAGCACCGTACCCAGGTCCGCTTCATACACTAGGGCATGACCACCTCTGGCGCTCGGCCTAGTGCCTGGCTCGCGCAACTCCCAGGCCGTCGGTTGAACTTGGCCAAAGGCCTGACAAGCCAGACTCTCGATCAGCGCAAGGCCCCCCACACACAGGACGCTCTTGTAGAACATCGTTTGTCCTCTCTAGGGCGTACAGTCACGATTGCTGTTGTACGCGGGCGCATAGACTGGCACTTCCCCCAGAGATTGCTCCGTCATTGGAAAGACGGTCAGCCTGTTCTCGGCCCAGCGCTTGATTGATTCCCTGTATCGTGCTGCGCCCGCCTCCCCTGTCCATTCCGAATACGTCGCTCCATCTGAGTCGTCTGCCACCATGCCGAGGTTCATGATCCAAACATCGTGCTGCGTGCTACCGCTGTTTCGGAGGCGAATGAGCATCGGCACCCTGCTGCCCCCCGGCACATCCCTCTTTGGAGGTGAGCTTCCCTCCAAGGGCGAAATCCAGCCTCCTGGCCACGCTGTCTTGAGGGACTCTCGTGCCGCCTTGACCGGATAATTGTCCGTAGTGAACGGCACGTGCGCCTGAAGGAGATTCCCGAGTGACAGATCAGCGTGCCGCGCGATCGCGTCAAGAGTACTAGTCAGTGCCGCGTCTGCCGCCGTCCGAACGACTTCCTCTGAGTTGTGCCCCGTAGCGAAGCGAAAAGACTGGTAGAAGGGGTGCTTGAACAATTGCCCGCTGAGTGGGGCATGAGTTGGCGGGTTCGGGTTGATCGGACTTCCCTGGTCCAGGAAGTAATACAGGAAGATGTGCCATCTACCTGCAGTCTGTGGGGGCACATCGACTTGACCCCCGGGAGCCCAGTCACGGAACTCATTGACCAAAGCGTACTTCTGCGGGTCTGGACTAGGCCCGCCAGGTGCGTACTGAGCAGCGAGGTTCTGAAACCAGTCTTGTCCGCTGCCCTCCTGAATGAGCCCGCGCATGTAGTAGGAGTAGTCATCTTGGATGTCAGTGATCAGATCCCTGAGTTCGTCTTCGCTGATGGAGTACGGTTGGTTGTTCTCGTACTTTTCTTTTAGTTTGCGAATGACCCATTCCTGCCGAAGTGTCATTCCTCCTACCGTCTGACCTAGGTCAATTGGAATGTAATCATGGATGCATGAACCGACGATGGGCGCAGGTTTGGAGTTGATCCACGTAAAGTACGCTACCAGGTCCAGAAACCAGGGGAGGAACTGACGGTTTTCTGGTGGACCTGCCAGCTCGTGAGCCCGGATGATCGGGAAATCCTGGATTGGATGGAACATCTTGTCATATATGTTCGTGGTCCACTTGTAGGTGCCGAGAGTGCCCGACATGTTGGTGAAAGTGAACCACGAAGGCGTCAAGGCCGTATCGTTAGGGCGATAAGGGACTCGGCTGGCAGCTATGTAGAGAAGTCTTGGAGTACTCTGGCCCTCGGATTCAGGGCCTGTAGGCTGCGGTCCGGTCGGCTGCGGACCCTGTGTGGGGGGCTCAGGGGTCGGGTCGAAGTCTGATCCCATGAGCAAGCCCAGGGGATAGAGCGATTGGGCTCCCCCCAAGGCGTTGAACACTGCATCATCCACATTCGCAGCCTTGTTCATGCGGTACATCATCCGCAGGAAATCCCACGGAGAATCCGCCAGTGTGCCCGGCTCAATGCTGCCTAGCCTCGTGGCGTGGATCCTATTGGTGATGCTCGGGCAGGTTGGATCGGTGTGGGGCTCCTGTTTTCCAACCCACAGCTCGCCTGAGCCGGGCTGGACTGAAGCCGCCGAGTCCAGGAAAAGCTGCCGATACCACCGATCCACTGTGGCAGGCGGAACCAAGTCCCAGTTGAGCACTTTGACCAGGATGTTCTCTTCTCTTAGTGGGGTGGTACTCTCGCAACCAGTGGACGCCTCGGACCAGTAGAACTCGGAGCCGACCGTCGTGAGGTTGGCCAGGTAGACGAACTGGTCGATCATGTCAGGATGGTTGAAGTTCGTTCCCCAGGCGATGTTGTTCATGAAGCCCCCGATAATGAAGGGGCACCCTTCGATCGAAAACCCTCCTCCCTCCAGTGGTTCCTCTTCCTGAGCGAGCCCACGAGACTTGTAACGACAGACCTCCTGACATGGTTGGCGTAACCACTTGTCAGTCAATGCACTCTGCAAAGTAGTCTCGGAATGCCCTGAGACATTTCTCCGATCGCGGACGCGTAATGTCTCGGCGATCGGTTGTTTT